>Ga0182239_1000172_pt1 | contig 23866 bp, 19 predicted proteins | sample hydfrate6_PW_210_FD_132456 | JGI IMG/M metagenome (GOLD analysis project Ga0182239, IMG submission 132456) | Subsurface microbial communities from deep shales in Texas, USA - hydraulic fracturing test 6_PW_210 | ecosystem: Environmental > Aquatic > Deep subsurface > Shale gas/oil reservoir >... | reverse complement strand
TTCCGGCATGGACTCAATAATCCAGTAAATCCTGTTAATCCTGTCAAATACTCTTAATTCTGTAATATTCCACAGGCAGTGTCGAATAACCATAACGAAAAATAAAACCCGCTGGATTGTTCTGATCACCCCCTCTTGTCATTCTGAAGGAGCGGAGCGACTGAAGAACCTGTTGTTAGAGCATTATTTTCATGCAAAATAAGGAAAATACTATGTCCAATCCGGAGAAAGTTGCTCGAATCTGCAAGGCCCTGTCCGTCCCCAGCCGGGTCAAGATTCTGGAAATCCTGAAGGTATCCACTCTGTGCGTCAATGCCTTGGCCCAGGAGTTGGGGCTGACAGCCGCCGCAGTCTCCCAGCACCTGCGCATCCTGCGGGATGCGGACCTGATCCGTCCGGAAAAGCGGGGATACTATGTGCACTACGTAGTGAACTGGGACGTACTCGACCAGTGGCGGCGATTGGTCGAGGCACTTCTCACCCCGCCCCTGGATCGGTTGGTTCTTGAGGATCAAAGCCGACTGGACGAATCTTCAAAAACAACAAAATGAACGCCATGAAAGGCCGTTTCTTTCTCAAGCCACCGTACGTGGCCTTTTGGTTGTGCGGGAGACACAAAAAAACCCGGAACGGCTGGAGTACCGTTCCGGGTCGATTACTTCAAATGACCTCTACAGCTGCTATTTCCCGGCCATCATGGCTGCAATATCTTCCTGCACGCTGCCGATGGGCTTGATATCAAACTTGTCCACCAGAACCTGGGCCACATTAGGAGACAAAAAGGCCGGCAGGGTCGGTCCCAAGCGAATTCCCTGCACCCCCAGGCTGAGCAGGGCCAGGAGCACGGCCACGGCCTTTTGCTCGTACCAGGCGATGTCGTAGGAGATTGGCAGATCGTTGATGCTCTCCAGACCGAAGGCCTCTTTCAGCTTCAAGGCGATCACGGCCAGGGAGTAGGAGTCGTTGCACTGCCCGGCGTCCAGAATGCGGGGAATGCCGCCGATATCGCCCAGATCCAGCTTGTTGTAGCGGTATTTGGCGCAGCCGGCGGTAAGGATGACCGTGTCCTGGGGCAGGTTCTCGGCTACTTCAGTGAAGTAGCTGCGGGATTTCTGCCGGCCGTCGCATCCAGCCATGACCACGAATCGCTTGATGGCTCCGGACTTGACTGCCTCGACAACCTTATCGGCCAGGGCCAGGACCTGGTTGTGGGCAAAACCGCCCATGATCTTTCCGGACTCGATCTCTTCCGGAGCCTTGCACTTCTTGGCCATTTCGATAACTGGAGTGAAATCCTTGCTTCCTCCGGCCGGCCTGTCTTCAATGTGTCCAGCCCCGGGGTAATTGACCACACCGGTGGTGAACAAGCGATCCAGATAGGTATTGTCCTTCTTGATCGGGATCAGGCAGTTGGTGGTCAAGACTAAAGGTCCGTTGAAGGATTCGAACTCTTTATTTTGGTGCCACCAGGATCCGCCGTAGTTGCCTACGAAGTGGTCGTACTTCTTGAATTCCGGATAGCAGTTGGCCGGAAGCATCTCCCCGTGGGTGTAGACATCCACGCCGGCGCCCTCGGTCTGCTTCAAGAGCTCTTCCATGTCCTTTAAGTCGTGGCCGCTGATCAGAATGCCCGGATTATTGCCCACCCCGATGTTCACTTCCGTGATTTCCGGTTGCCCGTAGGCCGAAGTGTTGGCCTCGTCCAGCAAAGCCATGGTCTGAACCGCCATGTCTCCAGCCTCCAAAACCAGCCCTACCATGTCATCCACTGAGAGATCCTTGGTGGTCGAGGCCAGGGCCTTCATGAGAAAGGCGTAGATCTCGTCCTTTTCCTTGCCCAGCACGGCGGCGTGGTCGGCATAGGCGGCTATGCCCTTGCCGCCTATGACCAAGAGCTCGCGCAGGGAACGGACGTCCTCGTTCTCCGTGGCCGTGATCCGGACTTCATCAGACAGGGCCTTGGCCTTGATCTCCTCTGCATTTTCAGAGGACCAGGTGGCGCAGTCCGGAAGCGAAGCCGGAAGATTCCCACCCAGTTTAGCCTTGACCGCTTCCCGGACCTTCAAGGCTTCCCTGATCCGGTCGATGATCACATCGTCGCTCCAGGCCACATTGGTGATGGTGGTGAACAGGGCCTTGCAGATAAAGTTTCCTGCCTCCCGGTCCACTGTCCCTTTTTCCTGCAGTTTTTCGCCAAAGACCGAAATCCCTTTGCAGACGTAAATGAGCAGATCCTGCAGGTCGGCAGTCTCTTCCGGCTTGCCGCACACGCCCTTGACTGTACACGCTTGATTCTTGGCCGTTTCCTGACATTGAAAACAAAACATGCTCCAACTCCTTTGTTGCGGTTGAGATGTGTTTTTTTCTGTTCGTTGAATTGCAACCTATGTGCATTTTTTGCTAATGTATTTGATCCAGATCAAATACCTGGATGTCTCTATACTTTAGCAACGATAATGAATGATTTAGAATCTGACAAGATCACAATAGGAGCGGAAAGGAGATGCAAATGCTGGATCACGACTCCCGACCCATAATACTGGGCGATGAGCCTCAGGGAATCAGGCAGGAACTGCAGCATCAGGCCCAAACGAATTTTATGCGCTGCCTGCAATGCAGATCCTGTTCCAGTGGATGTCCAGTCTTTTTTGCCATGGATTTTGGCCCAAATAGGATTATCCGCCTTTTGCAGTTAGGACAGTTTGAGCAGGCCATGCAAAATTCCACCATCTGGATCTGTGTCGGGTGCGATACCTGTTCCAGCAACTGTCCAATGGCCATAGATATTCCTGCGATTATGGACATCCTGCGTCAATACGCCCTGGATACAAACAGCATTATTCTCACACCGGAGATACTTGATCTGCACAATGAGATTGTATCCTCCATCAAGCGCTATGGACGAACCCATAAGCTGGAAATCATGCTTCGATATAAAGTAAAGAAAAAATCGTGGTTTGAAGATATGGATGTGGGCATCAGGATGCTGTCCAAACGCAAGCTTCATCTGCTCCCGTCAAAGGTCAAGTCATTGGAGGAAATTCAAGGTATTTTTCGTGAAGTACGGCCTGTTTCCTGGCCCAAAGGGGAGGTCTCATGAATACATACACACAGGAACTGGCCTTTTTTCCCGGGTGTTCTTTGGCCACCTCAGCCAGGGAGAACTACGAATCCTTACGCGCATTTTGTCGGCATATAGGGTATGAACTCAAAGAAGTAGAGGACTGGAACTGTTGCGGGACATCATCTGCTCACGCAGTGAACTCTGAACTGGCTTTTGAGCTGGCTTGCCGGGACCTCGCTTTGATGCATATCTACGACCGGACGTTGATTGCCTGTCCCAGCTGTTACAAAAGATTGAAGCACACCTTCCATGCTTTAGCCCATGACCCTTCAGCCCGGACAAAATTCGAGCAGAAATGGCATATCTCATTCAACCCGAGGCTGGAACTCATTCCTTTTTTACGCTTTTTAGCAGAGCAAGATCTTCGACCTGAATATGCAAAGGCCCTGCACTCTCTGCAAGGCCTGCGTTTTGTTCCCTATTACGGCTGTATGCTTACCTACCCCCCGTCAATGAACAATGAACCGCGGTTATACGGGATCATGGAAAAGATTATGGAGGAGCTGAGGGCTCAATCCCTCATGTGGTCCCATGCCCTGAAATGCTGCGGTACTTTTCTCTCCGTAGCCAGGCCGGACATTGCCACCCCCATGGTCAACGAAATCTTCAAAGGGGCGCATGCGGTTGGAGCGGACTGCATAGTGACCGCCTGTTCCATGTGTCATCTCAACCTGGAGGTCCGGTGTTCAGTAAAACCCGCCCTGCCGGTATTTCACTTTTCTGAACTTTTGGCTCTGGCCATTGGATCAGGGGCAGAAAAGGACTGGTTTAATCGCCACCTGAACGATCCCGGACCGCTGCTGCGAAAGCTCGGGGTTGCTCTCTAGCAATGTCTACAGATGTGATTGGTTCTTGTGGACAAAACGCTGGAGACGGTCCATAGCCTTCTCTAGCTTTTCTTCGCCCACTGTTCCAGCAATGCGCACACACCCTTCTCCGGATTGACCAAAGGCAGCACCTGGAATGACCAGAACTTTTTCCTCTTCAAGCAGGGACAGGGCAAAATCTTTGCTGTCCGGATTTACTGTGCTGATATCCGGAAAAAGATAAAAGGATCCTGCCGGACGGTGACACTGGATCCCCGGGATTTCCTGCAGCCTTTTCCAAAGCAATCCCACCCGGCGCTGAAAAGATTCAGACATGGCTATAAACGGGCTTTGGTCCATACGCAGGGCGGCCAGGGCAGCCCTCTGCCCCGGGGAATTCACACATGTGGTTGCATAGTTGACCACCTTGATCATTTGGGGCATGAGCCAGGTGGGGCCAAAGGCGTAGCCAACCCGCCAGCCAGTCATGGCAAAGGTTTTGGAGCAGGATTTGATGACCACTGTCTGTTCGATCATTCCAGGGCGGGTGACAATGGATTCAAAACGGCCTTCAAAGACCATGCGGTCATAGACTTCGTCTGAAAGGACAATGAGATCCTTTTCCCGGACGATCTCGGCCAGTTCATCTAATGTCTTGTTGTCCAGAACATTGCCTGTGGGGTTGTTTGGCGAATTGAGAATAAGGGCTTTGGTCCTGGAAGTGACGACCCGCTCCAGATCATCAGGCCGGAGTGTAAAGCCGTTTCCAAAGCTTGTAGGTACAGGAACTACTGATCCTCCGGCCATAATCACGTGGGCATTGTAGGCCGGAAAGTAGGGCTCAGGGATGATCACCTCATCCCCCGGCTCAAGGACAGCCTGCAAAGCAGCACTCAAGGCCCCCATGCCTCCAGGGGTAACGACGATATTCGACTTTGGAATTTCCAGGCCTGTCTCTTGAGAAAGTTGCCCGGACAACAGTTGAAGAAGTTCCGGGTCTCCTTGAGCCGGTGCATAGTGCGTGTATCCTTTGTGTACATCATCCATGGCCTGGGTGATAACTTCGGCCGGGGTATCAAAATCCGGTTCACCAATTCCCAGGCTGATGCAGTTTTCCATATTTGCCGCCCGCTGGCTCATTTCTCGAATCACACTGAATTTCAGAGCCTTGATCCGGGAACAGATTTTGGATTCCATTGAGGATTGATTCATACTCGTAAATCTGCCTTTGGTTCAGGGTTGTTATGGTAACAATTAGCCTTTGTTGAAACTCGGCCTTAACTCACTAACCGACATGCCCGAAGCGTGCACAACGAAGCATACAAACGATTTCGATACCGATACCGATACCGACTGGGAGTGGTTACCTAATCGGATCCTGATAACTATTAACTAATAACTCATAACAGTTTTTCATACAAAAGATGCTTGGTCGAAGACATTCCTGAAACACGATCTGTCACAAAGAAGGCCTGCCCTTGGGGTCAAGGGGTTTACCAGTGATACGGGTTTGTCCTGGAGGACGGGCTTGACCCCAAGCCCAGCCGTGGCCAGTTTCGTCCTTCCAGATTGTGTATGGCTTACATGTAGCCGAGCATCCTGGGGAGAAAAAGGATCAGTCCCGGCCAGTAGGTTGCAAGGAGCAACACACCGAGTTCCAAAGCCAAAAACGGCAGCACGGAACGAATGATTGTCGACAACTGCAACCCGGTAACCCCGGAGACCACAAAGAGACATACCCCAAGGGGCGGGGTCAAAAGCCCAACGGCAATATTTAAGACCATGACCAGGCCAAAATGCAAAGGATCTATGCCTACGGTGTGGGCCACCGATAAAAGGGTTGGGGCCAGGATGATGATGGCTGCCCCGCCTTCTAAAAACGTACCGATAAAGATGAGAAAGATATTGATGAACAGCAGAATCACATAGGGATTCTCTGTGATGGACAGCATCCCATGGGCAATGCGGGTGGGTATCTGCTCCGAAGAGAGGACCCAGGAAAAGATATTGGCCATGCCTATAATCAGGAGAAGAACGGCCGTAGTTACCCCGCTGTGGATGAAGATGTCTTTCAGCTCTCTCAGGTCGAGTTCCCGATAAATACACATCCCCAGGAAAAAAGCATAAAATACGGCAATTGCCGCTGCCTCGGTCGGAGTGAAGACTCCACCCAGAATACCGCCCAGGATGATCAAAGGAGCCAAGAGGGCGGGCAGGGCCGAGGCAAATGATTGCCAAAAAATGCGTCCGGTAAAGGGAAAGACTTCCCGGGGATATTTGAAACGCACGGCCATGAACAGGCTCAAAGCCATCATAGACAGGCCGAGCAGCAGACCGGGAATGATCCCGGCGGCAAAAAGGCCGCCGATGGACAAACCAGTGGTCACCCCCATGAGAACCATGAGAATGGAAGGGGGTATAATCGGTCCCATGGTTGACGAAGCGGCAGTGACAGCAGCGCTGAAGCCAGGTGGAAATCCTTTGCGAACCATGCCCGGGACAAGAATGGTGCCCATGGCCGCGGCATCGGCCACGGCTGAACCGCTGATCCCGCCGAAGAACATGGAGGCAACCACATTGGTGTGCGCAAGCCCGCCCGGAATCCTGCCGACCAGGACATTGGCAAAATCAATAAGCCGTCGTGTCGTTCCGCCACGGTTCATCAGTTCACCAGCCAGGACAAAAAACGGAACAGCCATGAGGGGAAAGGAATCTATGCCGGTGAACATGCGCTGGGCCAGAATGACCAAAGGGACATCTCCCATCCATAACAAGGCAGCCAGGGAGGTCAGGCCCAGGCAAAAGGCGATGGGAAAACCCAAAACCAGGGTCAAAAGAAAAACACAGGCCAGAAGTAAGGTCATAGTATTTTACGGGTTGGGGCTTTCTTCAGCCCCAAAAGCAGGAGTGGCGATGTTGGCGTTCGATCCGGCGGGAGTTGGAAACCGGTCGTGAAACATGTCGGCAGCTATATCGATGATCATCATCAGGCTGCCGGCGGGTATAGCCAGATAGGGAATGAGCATGGGGATCTCCATAGCCGGTGAGCGCTGATACATATTCAGAGCAGCCAAATTGACACCCTGCTGGGTAAGAAGGGCCAGAAAAACGATCATGCCCAGTTGAACAAGGGGCACGATGAATCGGTCATAACCATGTCCGGGTATCTTTTCGACCAAAACACGCACCCCAATGTGACGTCCCCAGCGTAGGGCAACCACACTGCCCAGCATGGCCATCCAGACCATCATGTATCTGGCGCATTCCTCGCTCCAGGGAAAGGGGACATAGACGACAAAACGAAACACGACCTGCAAAAGAATAATCAGGCTCATCAAGGTCCCAAGAATGCAAAGGAGGGTGGAACAGAGCCAGACCTGGGCGTTGGCTGTCTTGTTTATCCAGTAGGAGAGAAAATGCATGGTTGATATCACCACAGCGAAAGTTCTTTTTTTTAGCCATTCCCGCGGATGTGGAAATTCAGTTTTTTTCTGGACGGTCATGACGACTCTGTCTTTCCCCTAGATTGCCCGGGGAGCCAGATTGCGATTGGTACAAAAATCCGGGCCGGGCAATAGTGAAACGACGGAAAAGGAATACTTCTCCTGTTTTTCGTTGATTGATAGAGTGAAAAGGAAAAAGATAAGATATCAGGGCCGCTTCAGCGGCCCTGATATCTTATCTTTTTATGGCCTCATACTTTTCGTTGGCCATCTCGATATGTTCCTGAACGATTGCCTTGGCCCGATCTCCGACGTGCTGCCCTGCGTCCTCTGCTCCTTTCAGGGCCTTGTCCACCCACTCGTTGCCTATCTCCTCGGAAATGAATTTCAGACCGGCCGGCTGGGCCAGTTCCCTGAACTTTTGCAGCTCATCACTGGAGGGATTGGAGACCTGCATGCCTTTTTGTTTCAATTTGGCAATGCCTTTGATGTTGGCCTCCTGGCTGAAGCCGTTGTGAGTTGCGGCCAGGACGTGGGCGGCTTCTTGCACGATCTTCTGCTGTTCTGAGCTCAAGTTCTGAAAAAACCGATCGTTGATAAAAATGAACAAGGGGTTATACAGGTGTCCGTCCAGGATCATGTGGTCCTGGACTTCATAGAATTTCATGTCGTGAATAAGGACCACTGGGCATTCCATGGCATCAACCACCCCTTGCTGCAAGGCCATGTAGAGTTCGCTGAAAGGGATAGGTGTGGGATCAGCACCCAGGGCTTCGGTCATGGCCATGTGCGCCGGATTCTGCATGGTCCGTACCTTAAGCCCGTCCATATCTGCCGGAGTGTGAATCGGGCGAACATTATTGGTGAAATGGCGGTATCCGTTTTCGGTGATATCCAGAATGCGCACTCCGGTTTTTTCCAAAAACTCTCTTTTGAATTCCGCAGCCACAGGGCCTTGAAAGAATTCCCACGCAGCCGGGGCGCTGCTGAACAGGTAGGGAATATCAAAGAGCATGACCGGTTTATAAAAGCCTGGTACCGGTCCGGAGGTCAATGTCCCCATTTGAATTGTTCCCATGCGGATTCCTTCCAAGGCTTCCCGTTCATCTCCCAATTTGGAGGCATGGTAGGCCCGGACCTCAATCTGACCGTTGGTTTTGGATTCCACAATGTCCTTAAAGATGGCCACAGCCTTCACTGTCCGATTGTCTGGCTCATCAGGACCGGCATTGGCCAGTTTGATCACGGTTTTGGCACTGGCCGGCTGGACTGCGAAACAAAAAAACACGGCCAACAAGATGACCAGGTATCTTTTGCCCATGAAATGTACTCCTTGCTTTTGGATGACGGTTGAAAATAATTGGGCGGTAATCTCGGAATTTGACTCCAAGATGACACATCTGTCAAGAAAGTTCATACTGCGCGCATTTCATATTTGCCAGGGGGAAAACTGAAACATGACTAATTCCGCGATTGCCGCTTGTACTCAATTCCCAATTTATCCATTCGCTGGCGCAGGGTGTTTGGGTGCAGCCCAAGGAGTTCTGCCGCGCCACCCGGTCCACTGATTTTCCCTTTGCTCCGGCCTAAAGCCCTGCGGATATGATTGGTGCATACTGCATCCAATGTTGGAAAGGGATGCAGGTCGTGCTCATTCTCCAGGTCTGGTCTGGACTGGGAGAGAGAAATACTGTGAATTAATTGTTCAATATCGATCTCTTGGCCCTTGGATTGAATCAGGGCACGTTCTATAAAATTTTCCAGTTCCCGCACATTTCCCGGCCAGTCGAGTTCCATTAGTTTATGTAAGGCCCCAGAGGCCAGTTTGGGCCGGTAAGGGAGTTTTACGTCTGCTGCTTTCCGGCCCAGAAAATAATGAACCAGGGCGGGGATATCCTCTTTCCGCTGCCGCAGGGGAGGGACCATGACCGGAAAGACATTCAGCCGGTACCAGAGATCCTCCCGGAACTCTCCAGCCCGGACCATGGCGGCCAGATCCCGGTTCGTGGCGGCAATGATCCGGATATCCAAAGGAATGCTCTGACTTCCTCCCACCCGTTCGATCTCTTTATGCTGCAGGACATGGAGGAGCTTGACCTGAGACTGAAAGGGAAGCTCACCGATCTCATCCAGGAAAACTGTTCCGCCCTGCCCCCGTTCGAATCGCCCTCTTTTCTGCTTCTCTGCGCCGGTGAATGCCCCTTTTTCGTGCCCAAAGAGTTCACTTTCCAGCAAGGCATCCGGGATAGCCCCGCAGTTGACAGTTATCATCGGACCCTGGGAGCGCCTGGACAACTTATGAATGGTATCGGCTATGATTCCCTTGCCGCTCCCGGTTTCCCCCAGAATTAAAACAGGATTGTCCAGGGATGCTACCTGCTGGACCTGCTGCATGACCCCTTTGAGCCCAAAGTCCGCCCCAATGACTTCTTCCCCTTCTCTGGCTCGGATTTCCTGCTGAAAATACTTGCTCTCGTCGGCCAGGAGCTCGTTGAGTCGGACCACTTCCATGTGTTTCAGGGCATTGGCCAGGGCTACAGCCAAAGGATCACGCAACTGGACAAAAAGGCGTGCATGGTCCTCAGTGTATTTATGGGTTTCGTGGCTTTTGACTGCAACCTCGCCTATATAGCTGTCTTCCAAGGATAAACGCATAACCATGGAGGAAAAATTGGTATCCATATCCAATTGCTGCAGGATGTTATTAATTTCTGGATCGTTGATCGGGTCGTTGATCATGCACAGAAAGGGCATTCCAGGCCGCTGGTTTTCCGCTGCTTCCCAATCTATGGCTGGTACGGAAATAGCTCCGGCATTGGGCCTATCGGTAATATCACCGGCTGCAGCTACAAATTCAAGCATCTGTACATCCGCAAGATAGACGGAAAGGTGCATGGAATCTGCAGGGATATAGTTTTTTAAATACTCCAGGCATCGGCTCAAAGCCTTTTCAATGTCCAGGCTACTGCATATCCGGAGGACTGTTTCACGAAAAAAGGAATCTTGAAAAGGAGACATACTGCCTCACGCTATGTTGTGAAATACTTGCTTATTTACGAAATAACGTAAATTTGTTTACACTATAATGTCAACAGCAGCAATCCCCTTCGTGCCACCCCCCTGAAAATATGTTGTTCTTGTGTGTATTTATTTTGGCAAAATTATTGCATATAGTCGTCACTCAAGGAAGTATGCAATGTGTATAGAAATCATCACCGTACGTACAGCACAAGCAGAGCAGTGTTCGGCGCTGCTGGAAAAAATGGCTGCTTTGAGTCAGTTTCGTTATCACCCCAGTCCACAATGGGTTGCCTGTTACCGGAATGGAGAAGTTGACAATGAAATAAGCATCCATCTCGGGTGGGGAGAGAATACCCAGTTGGAGGGAAAAACCCCCTGTGGGCTGCATATTGCCAGGTTTTTGGCTCAACACGGACTTATTCATCATACAATTTGGCAGCGCAGCAGTTGTGCCAGTTCAACTGAGCCGGCATCTTGAGGTAACTGCTTTTAATAACTCCCCATATTTTTTGGAGGTTAGTGAACATGCGCAAGTTATTTTCTTTTATGTTTGTATGGTTAACATTTATTTCTGCTGCTGATGTGGCTGCACAAGGCCCTCAAGGTCCGCCTCCGCTGGTCCAGGTGACACACATCCAGCTCATGGACGCGACCCAGGCGGAAAAATATATCGGGCATGTGGAAGCCATCGAATCTGTGGCTCTGCGGGCCAGGGTTGAAGGATACCTGGAAAAGATCAATTTTCAGGAAGGAGCTTTTGTCCAAAAGGGACAACTATTATACGTCATAGAGCAGAAGCCGTACAAGGCTCGTATGGCCTCGGCTCAGGCCAGATTGACCCAGGCCAAGGCCAATCAATTCAAAACTGATACCCGTTTACGCCGCCTACGTTCAGCTAATCCGGAGAGCGTCCCCCAGACTGATCTTGATGATGCTCAAGCAGCGGCGGATCTGGCCAAGGGCCAAGTCCAAGAGGCGGAAGCCAGCCTTGACTTGGCCAGGATCGATTTGGAATACACCACAGTGGAAGCTCCTGCTGATGGCCGAATCGGGGAGAGCTTCTATGAACAGGGTGACCTGGTTGGGCCTTCATCTGGCCCTTTGGCTGAACTTGTGAGCATAAACCCCATGCGGGTCCTCTTTTCTGTTGGGGAACGGGACGTGAATCTGGTGCAACAGGCCTTTTCCGATGCCCAAAGTGATGATGCCCAGTCCAAGCTTACAGTCCGCATAGAGTTTCCGGACCGCAGCTCGTACGATCAAGACGGGGTGATCGAATTCATAGACAACAAGATGGATCCTGATACAGGAACGATAGCTGTCTGGGCCAGGTTCGAGAACCCGGATGGAGAGCTCATTCCCGGTCAGTATGTGAATGTTTTCGTCCAGCCGGCCAAAAAGGATATGCAGCCGGTGGTTCCCCAGGTGGCGGTACAAAGGGACCGGGAAGGGGATTTCGTCTATGTGGTCAATGAGGGCAATACCGTGGAAAAACGGCAAATACAAACCGGGGCAGTCAAAGACAATATGTTTATGGTTACTTCCGGCTTGCACAAGGATGAACTGGTTATTGTTCAGGGCATACAGAAAGCGGCTCCCGGTCAGCGGGTGAATATCGAGTTCAAGGATTCAAAGGACTAGGAAAGCATGTTTTCGAAAATATTTATTGATCGCCCCAGGCTTTCGATCGTCATCTCCATCATCATTACCCTGGCCGGAATCATAGCCATCTTCTCCTTGCCAGTGGCTGAGTACCCATCCATCACCCCGCCGGTGATCCGGGTCAGCGCCGCCTACCCCGGGGCCAACGCCCAGGTGGTCATGGATACTGTAGCCGCTCCCATTGAGCAGGAGATGAATGGGGTGGAGGACATGCTGTACATGGAGTCCGACTGCACCAACGACGGGGGCTATTCCCTGGAAGTGACCTTTGACGTGGACTCCAATCCGGACATAGATCAGGTCAATGTCCAAAACCGGTTGCAACTGGCCGAATCACGTCTGCCCAAAGCTGTTCTGGATCAAGGCATCGATGTTCGCCGGCGGTCTTCAGACATGCTCGGTGTTGTCTCTTTTACTTCCCCGGACGGGAGCCGTTCCAGGCTGTTCATTAGTAACTATGTCAGCCGGACTATCAAGGATGCCTTGCAACGGATTGACGGCGTGAGCGATGTCTTTATTTTCGGAGAGTCGGAATACAGCATGCGCATCTGGATGGATCCGGACCGTCTGACCTCCCTGGGCATGAGCCCGGATGAAGTGGTTCAAGCCATCAGACAACAGAATATCCAGGCCACCCTGGGATCAATCGGGACAGCCCCCAGCGTTCCGGACCAGAAGATGCAATATACTTTGCGGGCCCAGGGTCGCTTGGAATCCCCAGAACAATTTGGAAACATTGTCGTTCGGAGTAATGAACAGGGCGGGCTGGTCCGGGTTAGGGATGTGGCCCAGGTAGAGCTGGGCAGCGTGGACTACAGCGCCTTTGGAAAATTCGACAAGAATGTGGCCATTAACATGGCCCTGTACCGGTCATCAGAGGCCAATGCCCTGGACACCATGCGGGCGGTGGAAGAAGAGCTCAAACGTCAGGCCCAGGACCTTCCCTCCGGCATTGAACATTTTATTCCTTACGACACCACAAAATACGTCACCGAAGTTATTCAGGAGATCGCCTTTACCCTGGGCTTGACCTTTCTTATCGTCGTATTGGTTATCTTTATTTTTCTCCAAAATATCAGGGCTACCTTAATTCCAGCTGCTGCGGTGCCGGTCTCCATTATCGGTACCTTTGCCTTTCTTCTGGCTCTGGGTTTTAATATGAACACCATTACCTTGTTCGCCCTGATTCTGGCCATTGGCCTGGTGGTGGACGATGCTATCGTGGTGGTGGAAAATGTCCACCGGATCATGGAAGAGGAAAAGTTGGGGGCCAAAGAGGCATCAGTGAAGGCCATGGAACAGGTCTCCGGACCAATTGTGGCCACTACCTTGGTCCTTTTGGCCATTTTTATCCCGGTAGCCTTTATGCCTGGCATTACCGGGCTTCTGTACAAGCAATTCGGAGTCAGCCTGTGCGTTTCCGTGCTTATCTCATCTCTTTGCGCATTGACTTTGAGTCCCGCATTGTGCGGAGTGTTGCTCAACCAGCCCAAACCGCACAATCGGGGTCCTTTTGGCTGGTTCAATTCCTATATGCGTTTTTCCCGGCGGGTGTATACCGGTGGAGTGGCCTGGCTCATTCGCCATCTGGTTGTGGCCGTTGGCCTGTTTGCCATTGTTGTTGGCGGGGCCTGGTTTTTTTCCGATTATTTGCCCAGTAGCTTTCTGCCCCAGGAAGACAAAGGCGGATATCTTATCGATGTCCAACTCCCGGAAGGGGCTACACTGCAGCGGACCGATGCAGTTACAGCCCAGGTCACGGACAAACTCCTGGCCATGGAAGGGGTAGAACGGGTCCTGGCCGTCAACGGCTTCAGTCTGCTGACCGGTAAATCTGAAAACGCCGGGTTTGTGATTGCCGACTTGGACCCTTGGGAAGAACGGAAAGCCCCGCCCCTGCACATAGATGCACTGGTGGCCAAAACATACAAACAACTGAATTCTATTACCTCGGCCAATATCCGGGCCTTTGTCCCCCCGCCGATTCAGGGTCTGGGCATCACCGGAGGGTTTGATTTCAGGCTGCAGGCCACCCAAGGCCAATCTCCGCAAGAATTGGCCTCTGTGGCCATGGCCTTGGCTGGCAAAGCCAATCAGGACCCCACGTTGACCAGAGTTTATACCACATTTTCAGCAGATACACCTCAGATCTTCATCGACCTGGATCGGACCCGGATGGAAGAATTGGGCGTACCGGTCAGCCGGGTTTTTTCAACCTTGAGTCAATACCTTGGTTCTCAATATGTCAATGATTTCAACCTGTATGGACGGACCTATCAAGTCAAGGCCAGAGCTCAGGCCCAATATAGGGAAAACAGGCAAGATATCCGTGATGTGTATTTGACAAGCAACAAAGGCAAAGAAGTACCCTTGGAGAATCTGATCGATTTGTCTACCATCATTGGGGCCAAGGTGATCAATCGCTACAATCAGTTCACCAGTGCAGCCATTAAAGGGGAGCCTGCCCCTGGATTTTCCTCTGGTCAGGCCATGCAGGCCATGAAACGCATTGCTGAGGATACCCTGCCAGACGGATATTCTTTTGAGTGGTCAACAATGTCATATCAAGAACAAAAGGCCAGCGGGACGGTCGGCTTTCTGTTTGGCTTGGCCATACTTTTTGCCTATTTGTTTTTAGTTGCCTTGTATGAGAGCTGGAATCTGCCCCTATCCATTGTTTTGTCCGTCATTGTCGCTACGTTAGGTGGTTTCATTGGTTTGTGGCTCCTGGGGCATCCTTTGTCTATATATGCCCAAATCGGGATGGTCCTTCTTGTCGGCTTGGCGGCCAAAAACGCCATTTTGATTGTTGAATTCGCCAGGGATCAAAGAAATACTGGGGTTTCCGCTTATCAGGCGGCGATAGACGGGGCCGGCATCCGTTTTCGGCCGGTGCTCATGACCGCTTTGACCTTTATCCTTGGGGTGGCTCCCCTGGTCTTGGCGGTCGGAGCTGGGGCCAACAGCCGTCAACATATCGGTACTGTGGTCTTTTCCGGAATGATAGCTGCCACCACTGTGGGGATCTTTATTATCCCGGCCCTGTATTTTTTGTTTCAGCGAATGGGAGAGAAATGGCAGGAACGAAAAGAATCGGGAAGCGATGCTGAGCAGAGCGAAGGATGACAAAGCAGAGCGTTATTGATAGTCAGCGCCTTTTCTGGAGGCGTCCGTCGGTTTGACCAGGATGAAATATGTGCTTTGGCACGGGGCGAATAATCATTCGCCCTCTTTGGCCAATCACGCGCAGACGCATGGTTGGTCGTCGGTGACTGGGGTTACGTTTCATTTCATGCGAGAAATCGACGATATGGCAAAGAGAAAACTGAGGGCGGCATTATGCTACAATATACTATGACCACAGCAAAATACCAGGTACAGGCATTGAATAAAAAATACCATCTCGTGCCTTGTCATCACTCATCTGTCGTCATGCACGAAACACCCCCCAATTCCTCTCAAGGGGGGACGAAGGAGAAGCGACAGATTCATGTTGATTTATCACGAGCCGGTACTGGGTTTTTGATCTTGGGCCTCCTCGTTTTTCTTACCGGGTGTGCCATGGTTGGGCCGAACTATACTCCTGTGCAGCCCGACTCGGCGCAGAGTTGGACTGCGGACATGGAAAAAGGATTGGAGGCGAGCAGACCGCAAAACGGAACTTTAGCCGAGTGGTGGACAGTATTTAATGACCCGGTACTTTCCAAACTGGAAGACCGGGCAGTAAAGGGCAACCTGGATCTTAAGATCGCCTTGTCCAGACTTCGGCAGGCCCGTTTGAACAGAGGAATCAGCAGATCCGATCTGCTGCCTGCCTTGAGTGCCGAGGGGCAGGCCCAAAGACAAAGAGGCAGTGAATCCATTCCTTCCAGCTCCGGCGGAGATGAGCAGGACTATTATATGTCCAGCTTTGATTCCGCCTGGGAACTCGACGTGTTCGGCGGAATCCGGCGATCAGTACAGGCAGCCCAGGCCGAGCTGGAATCCAGCCGTGCGGATGTAAACGATGTATTGATCAGCCTGATGGCTGAAGTGGCCCTGAACTATACAGCAGTTCGAACCTATCAGCATAGACTGGAGATCACCCGGGCGAATATAGAAACCCAGAAAAAATCGTATGACTTGAATACATCCAGGTATCAAGCTGGTTTGATAGATGAACTCGCTGTGCAGCAATCCCTTCGGAATCTGGAGCGGACCCGATCCCAGATCGCCAGTCTGGAAAACGGCCTGCGGGCGGCAAAAAACAGGTTGGCTGTGCTTTTGGGTCTCACTCCTGGAGCACTGGACTCGGAGTTGACTCCAGTGCGGTCAATTCCGGAGATACCTCCGCAGGTGGCTGTGGGCATACCAGCCGAAGCCATGCGTCGCCGGCCGGATATTCACCGGGCGGAACGCCAGTTGGCGGCCCAGACGGCCAGGATTGGTGTAGCAACCGCAGAACTGTATCCCAAATTTCATCTCTTGGGGACCATTGGTCTGGAGGCCTTGGATTCCGGAAGCGATTTTTTGGATGCCAAAAGCAGGTTTTGGAATATCGGGCCGGGTGTTTCCTGGAATATATTCAACGGTCATGCCCTACGCTTAAATATTGACCTCCAGACGGAAAAACAGAAGCAGGCCTTCATCGAGTACCAGTCTACAGTGCTGTTGGCCCAGGAAGAGATTGAGGACGCCCTGACCGCCTACGCCAAGGAACAGACCCGGGCAGAGTCGTTGAAAAGGGCGGTTGCAGCCGCCAAACGCACTGAAGTGCTGGCCAGGGACCGGTACAAGGCAGGGCTTGTGGATTTTTACAATGTCCTTGATGCCCAGCGGTCCCTCCTGGAACTGGAAGATGAATACATTCAGTCTCAGGGCCAGGTGACCTCCAACCTGGCCAGGTTGTATAAGGCGCTCGGTGGGGGATGGAATTATTCCGAACAGGTTATGAATCGGGGCGTGGAGGACTTGTAAAAGCCTCTCAAAAAATTGTATGAAACGCTGGATATTCTTTCTGGCCCTCCTGGCCGCCTTCCCTCCTTTGTCTACAGACATGTACCTCCCGTCCATTCCCACCTTGGCCCGGGTTTGGAATGAGCCTCTGTGGGTGATCAATCTGACTCTGGTTGTTTTCTTTGTCACCTACAGTTTTTTTCTTTTGGTCTACGGCCCGTTGTCAGACCGGTTCGGACGGCGAACAGTGCTTAAGGCCGGACTACTCGTGTACATTGGAGCCAGCCTGTTCTGTGCTGCTGCACCCAATGCTCCGAGCCTGATCGTCTTCCGCATGTTCCAGGCTGCCGGGGCGGCTTCGGCCGCTTCCCTGGTCCTGGCTATATCCAAGGATGTCTTTGCCTTTCATGAACGGGAAAAGATTCTGGCCTATCTGGGTGTGGTCATTGCTCTGGCTCCCATGCTGGCCCCAGTCATCGGGGGTTGGACTCTGGCTTTTTTTTCCTGGAGAGTTATATTTCTCATCCTGGCCGGAGTGGGAATCGTGGCTATCAGGGGAGTGCACCGGATGGAAGAGACCTTGAAGCCTTCCTTGCGCTCATCAAAAGTCAGTGTAGTGGATAATTACCTTCCTCTGCTGCGCAATCCCACCTACATGGCCTTGGTCCTGGTCGTTGCCTTGGCCATTGTCCCCTTGTTTGCCTTTATCGCCGCCTCATCGGACATTTATATTTCCCGATTTGGCCTCAGTGAACAAGTGTATGGGTATTTTTTCGGCTTTAATGCCCTGGCCTTGATGGCCGGTTCCCTGCTCTGCACCAGGCTGAGCGGACGGGTCTCCTCGGCCAGAATCCTGAGCCTGTGCTATCTCGGGGTCACCGTGGGCGGGGTGCTTTTGCTCCTTGTCGATCAGAACGGTCCCTGGAAGCTGGCTTTGCCTATGCTGTGCATTTCTTTTTCCGCAGGCTTAAGCCGACCGCCCAGCAATAATCTGGTTCTTAGCCAGGTACACCACGGGGCTGGTGCAGCCGCGTCCTTTTTGATGTTCACCATCATGACCGGCGGGGCCCTGGCCATGTGGTTCATTTCCCTGGGCTGGGAAAACAAGATCACGGTCCTGGGCATTATGGGCCTGGTCTGCGGCGTGTTGGGCGGCGTGCTGTGGCTGGCTTTGCAGAGAAGGCAAATGATTGCAGGTCATTGAGGTGCACAGCTTATGTGAATGAACATAGCCATGTTCATGCCCACGAGTTCCATGCCCAGGATCCTGAACATGCCCATTCCCAGGAAGCCGACCACGAACATCCACACACCTGATCCTTTTTATTGATCATTGTGCCTGCGGCCTTGCAGGCATCTAGGTTAGTTGCCATCCCTTTCTTGCCGGTTGCGCCGGACTGCGAAAATATTACCCCGCAGTCCGGCTTTTTTATTTCTCGCAGCCGTCTTCTTCCTTGAAAGACTCGAAGCGAGGCAAGCCTTTTCATTTTTTGTACGTGAAAGAGTTGCACACCATTAAAAATCGTGCTACGCAGACCAGCAGCTTTGCGTAACACATATTTATAAAACAGGAGCATAAAGTGTTATAGATGAATATATAGTATTCATTTATGGCGTCACAGTCATTGTCCAAGGAGGAGTTATGAGGGGTCGTGCCCGGTTCGTCATGTTGGTATGCCTGTGTGTTTTCCATTTTGCCTTGGCTGTACCGCTTTGCGCCGAGACCAATGAGACAATGGAGCTGGAGGAGGTCCTGGTCCAGGCCTCGCCTATCATTGAAGGCAATGTGGTGGATGATTTTGGTTCCTTGACCACTGTGATCAGTCAGGACCAGATGGAACGGCTCAATGCCCAGGATCTGGGCACCGCCCTGCGCAAAACTCCCGGGGTATCCATCTCCCGCTACAATCCTATCGGCTCCTTTGGCGGAGGCGAAGGAGGCGGTGTGTTCATCCGGGGTATGGGCTCCAGCCGACCAGGGGCGGAGATCAAGACTTTTGTGGACGGAGTGCCCATGTACATGTCGGTCTGGAACCATCCCCTCCTGGATCTCATGTCCATTGACGCCGCCCAGTCCATTGAAGTTTTCAAGGGCCCCCAGCCCCAGAAATTCGGCAATGCCTTTTCAGCCATCAACTTGGTGCCCAAGAAGCACAAAGAGGAAGGATCGCATACTCGATTGAAGCTGGCCGGGGGCAGCTATGCAACGATGGTCAGCACTGCTGAGCAGGGCGGCCGGTATGGCCGCTGGGACTATTATGTAGGCGGCGGATACCGGACCTCGGACGGTCACCGTGATGATGCGGACGGTACATTACGGGATCTGTACGGCCGGGTCGGGTATCAGCTGACGGAAAACTGGGATGTGTCCCTGTTTTCCCTGCTGACAGACAACGAGGCCTCTGACCCCGGAGCCAGAGGGGCACCGGAGTCAGCAAAGGAGGGAGACTACGAAACCCAGGCCCTCCTCACCTCGCTGACCCTGTCTCATGCCTACGACTGGGGGCAGGGCAGCTTAAAGCTGTATCAAAACCAGGGAGAAGGGGACTGGCTGAATCAACCCACATCAACTCCCGGCTTGCGCGAGGATCTGTACAACGACTTCCAGTTTTACGGGCTCAAGGCCAACCAGGAGTTCACGCTGTGGCCGGGAGGAAATATTCAGCTGGGCCTGGACTGGGAAGTGGCCGAAGGGGAATGGGACAAGAAGTTCAGTGACGGAAAAAAAGAGGATTGGGAAGGGCCGGATCTGACTACTGTATCGCCGTATGCTGGAGTCAGTCAGCTTTTGGGGCAGCGGTCCGGCTTGTATCTCATCCCCTCGGCCGGAGCCCGGTACACAGATCATTCAGAATTCAACGCAGAATGGGCCCCCCATGCCGGGCTTGTCCTGGGCTACAAAGATACGCAACTGCATGCCAAGTACTCCCGGGGAGTAGTCTATCCCGGACTGGATGTGATTGTCTTTTCTGAGACGGTGATTCCTCCTTTGGGGCAAAGCTGGAAGGATCTGGACCCGGAAACCATTGATCATTATGAGCTTGGAATTGAGCACAGATTCTGCCCTTTTGCCCAGGCCGATATCACTTTTTTCTATGACGACGGCCAGGATCGTTATGTGTTTACCACTCCTCCGGCCGGATTTGCCTATCAAAACATCGAGGATTTTGAGATTCGAGGCATTGAGACCACTTTGCAGCTCGACCCCACCCAGAACCTGTCCATATTTGCCGGCCTGACCTGGCTGGATACCGACCCCAGTGATCTGCCCTATGCCCCGGATATCAGCATCAGCAGCGGTGTGAACTGGAGTTTCCTGGACCGCTTCACCTTGAGCCTGGACAGCCAGTACCTGGATGAAATGACTGTTACCTCCCAGGCCCGCAAAGCCGGAGCCCAGAATACTTCTGAGGTGGACAGCTATTTTTTGCTCAACGGCAAGCTGAGCTATGGTTTTGCCCTGGGTGAGTCCAAAATGAATGGCGAGGTGTTTGTGGCCGGGGAAAATCTGACCGATACGGACTATGAATATCTGCCGGACTATCCCATGCCTGGAATAAACGGCATGCTGGGCCTCAGTTTTGAGTTATAGACGCGTTTGCAGGCGCTCGAAAGATTGTAAGCGCAATGCTGGTTCAGCCCGTACCCCATGCAAACCAGTTATCAGTGCATAGGTATCTGGCTCCATAGCTATTAACTGATAACAGATAACTGATAACAGACCACATCTGAGGGGTCATAACCCGCCTTGCCTGGAGGAACATATGGGCATCCGAATTCTGGTTCTCCTCACATTCTGGTTCTGTCTGTTTCCCGCAGGGTCGGGACTGGCGGATACGCTGCAGGTGACCGACATGTCCGGACGCACAGTGAACGTACCCCATGATCCGGAGCGGATCATCTGCCTGGGTCCGGGCACTTTGCGGCTCATTGTCTATCTCCAGGCCCAGGACAAGGTGATCGGAGTGGAAGCCCTGGAAAAGCAAAACCCCGGGGGGCGGCCGTATTGGCTGGCCCATCCGGAGCTGAATGATTTGCCACTCTGCGGACCTGGCGGTCCGGCCAGCATCAACCAGAAGCCGAACATGGAAGTGGTTCTGAACCTGAACCCGGAGCTTATCTTTGTTACGTATATGAGCAGCTCCCTGGCCGATGAAGTACAGGACACCCTGCAGATTCCGGTTGTTGTTTTGAGCTACGGGAGTTTCGCCACCTTTGATGAAACGGTTTTTGAGGCCCTACATCTGGCCGGCCGGATTGTGGATCAGGAAGAGCGGGCCGAATCGGTGATCCAATATATTCAAGGGGAACAACAAGCTCTCAAGCAGCGGTCAAAGGAAAGCAGAGCAGCCAAACGACCAAGGGCCTATGTGGGAGGTATTGGCTATCGCGGGGCGCACGGGCTGGAAAGCTCGGAATTGGAATACGCCCCTTTTGACTGGGTCCTGGTGGACAACGCTGCTGCTGAGCTGGAAACCAAAGGGGGGACCCACATCTTTATCAGTGAGGAATCCCTGCTCGAGCTGGATCCGGAATGGGTATTCATTGATGGGGGCGGCTATGACCTGGCGGCCCAGGCCTACAGAAAAAAGCCGGAGGTCTATAATGCCATATCGGCTTTTGCCCAGAATCAGGTCTATGTCCTGCACCCATTCAACTGGTACACAACTAATATCGGCACGGTTCTAACCGATGCCTATGCCGTGGGCAAAACCGTGTATCCCGCCCAATTTGCGAACATCGATTTAGCCAAAAAAGCAAATGCCATATACACCAAACTGGTCGGGGCTCCAGTATATGAACAAATGGTCAAGGACTACAGCCCCCTCGGGGCCAGAGCCCCTTTGCTCCAGGAAACAGGGAGGTAGCTGTGTCCACTTCTGAACAACTCCAGAATACAGATCATCAGGGCAATATAGAAAAAGCCAGATTTTTCGATGCCCAGGCCCAGGCGGACTGGGCCGCTCCGGGTTATACTCCCCAGGAACGGGCCAAGATAGCCGAGGTCTTCCATGCACTGCCCTCACTTGTGGGCCAGACCGTCCTTGAACCCGGATGCGGTACAGGGCGCTTGACCCGGATCTTGGCCGAGCGGGTCGGGGCGCAGGGCCGGGTTCTGGCCATGGATATCAGCCCCAAAATGGTCCAAAAGGCCCAGACCAAAGTGGGGGGCCTGTCCAATGTACACCTGCGATGTGCTTCCATGGAATCGTGTGCCCTGCCCTGGGGTGAGGTGGATCTGGTCTTTTGTCACCAGGTGTTTCCCCATTTTGACGACCAGGAACACGCGGCAGAGATTATTGCCCGCTGCCTGCGACCCGGCGGAAGGCTGGTCATCCTGCACCTGATCAGCAGACGGGAGATCAACGATCTGCACCGCAAGGCAGGCACTGCCGTTGCCCAGGATATGCTGCCTGAAGCGGAGGAAATACGCCGGATCCTGGACCGCGTGGGGCTGACTATAGAACAGCTCAATGACGCCGATGACCGTTATGTGCTTGTGGCTGGGAAGTGAGCAAATGCTTACTGGCACATATGACATGACTTCCGGTATGGATATGGAGGCAAACCTGGAAGAATTTGCTCTGCAATCGCAGTGGTGCACACGCGGGGGAAAGGAAAGATTTTGCCTTAATGTAGCACGATTTGTGAAAAAGTATATGGAATATTATAAAACTATGTTTTCACGTTGGCTCACTCTTCCTTCTGATCGAAGCTGTCTCCTCGTAGGTCCCCGGCGATCAGGAAAAACAACTCTTCTGAAACAGCAGTTCCCGGATCTTGAATACAGAACTCTGAATGATTTGGACTTCCTGGACTGGGCAGAACAAGATCCAAAAGGGACAACGTGCAACTAGTCCCAGTTGCCGCCCTTTTTCGGGGAAAGTAATATACATAAAATTTCCGGTGATATCATAAAATTTACAGCCTATTTTCGTGACATGAGCGTACAGAGACTTTGATACCGAATCCAGCCCAGTTGGCCGGATATTAAGGAATATTACAGCAGGTCTGTAAGTGAACAAGGCTCATGTTCACGCTCGAGGATCGCGGATGCGTAGGGCATATCCGGCAATATTGGCGTCTGCTGTGATCAGGATGAGCCCTTCGGCCTGGGCTTGGGCAATCAGCATCCGGTCGAAAAGATCCCGGTGCAGCAGGGGAAGGCTGCCGGCTAACTGCCCATGGTAGAGGCTGATCGGGAGCTTTCCAAAGCCTTCATCTTCGACTATTGCGTCCATATCTTCCGGGGCCTGCAGTTTGCCCAAGGCGGACTTTATGGATATCTCCCATGTGGTCGCTGCGCTGACGAACACATCGTTGCGCTCGTCTTGAATAAGTGCTTTGCATCTCTCTCATTTGTGCATCGTCACTGAGCCACCATAGAAATACATGAGTATCCAGCAGAAAACGCTGCATTACCCATCTCCTTCAAAGGCCAAAATGACATCATCAGGAGTTTGATCGAAATCTTCAGCCATATGGATTTGGCCTTTGTAGCGACCCGGTGTTCGCTGTCTCCGGGCCTCCTTGTGCGGCAAGAGATCAAGATATGGTTTTCCGGCCTTGGCGATCACAATCTTTTCCCCTTGCCATGCCTTTTCTCCAAGAGCAGATAACTTGGTTTTCGCTTCATGCATATTGACTTGCATGCCTATCACCTCCTTTTGGTATGTTAGCTTAGCTTAGTCCATACTAGATATCAACCGTTATCTATCACCGGAAGGTCAAATCACTTGCAAGAGCTTGAAGCAGGGCATTCATGATCAATAGTATTACGTTTCGTAATATATAATATCGTTTTGTATTTGAAAAAATCATTGGATTATCTGTTTTTTTCTGTGCTATTGCCCACTTCAAGTTCATGCAGGCTT
>Ga0182239_1000170_pt1 | contig 23913 bp, 21 predicted proteins | sample hydfrate6_PW_210_FD_132456 | JGI IMG/M metagenome (GOLD analysis project Ga0182239, IMG submission 132456) | Subsurface microbial communities from deep shales in Texas, USA - hydraulic fracturing test 6_PW_210 | ecosystem: Environmental > Aquatic > Deep subsurface > Shale gas/oil reservoir >... | reverse complement strand
GCTTCGAACTGCGAGCCGCCCTGGTCGTGCCCGGAATCCACGTTCACCTGGAGATTTGTCACGGACACTCCCTGATCGGCGAGGGATTGCTGCAATCCCGGCAAATGGCGCTCCAAAATACCCGCAACCTGGTGATTCTGAGAATGAAGCTGCACGTTTAAATTGCTGCCTTCCGAAATGATGCGGACTTTCACCCTGCCCAGATCGGGCGGGTGCATGTGAATGGTCATGTTTTTTGAGCCCTGCCGGATGCCTGCGGAAAGGCGGACCGAAACCTGGCTGAGCACCCGGGCTTCCTCTGCCTTCAATTGACTGTCAAAAGAACCTGACGCATGGCGCACGGTAAAGGCATTATTCTGGGATTTCACCCCGCCGGGCGAGGCCGAAATCCGGGAGGGATCCAGTGTTTCCGGCCCGGGCGGCTCCGTGTTGCCCGGTTTTACTCCTGCTTTTCCGGTTTGCACACCTTTTGCCAGGTTTTGCAGGCTTTCTTTCATTCCGGGCAAGCCTGTTTTGGCCGCATCCGCGCCCTTATCCCCGGCAGCATTGAAAAGGGCCCGGAGATTTGCCGGCATATCGGCGGAATTGCCCTGCTTTGCCCCGTCTGACCGGCCTGCCATCCGCTCCTGAAATGTCCGGTGATCAAGCGCCTCAAGCACCCGGGAAGCATGCCGCAAGCGCGAATCCCCGCGGATTTGCCCGTTGGTCTCCTTCTGCCCCTGGCGCCCGTCTTTTTCCAGCTCCGTCAGGTCCTTTTCGGATGCCGCTGCGTCCCGGCCTCCGGCAGGGGATAAAAACGCCCGGAGCCGTGCCTGGACATCGGTTGCATTGCCCTGCTTTGCGCCCTGGGCCGGGTTGTTCATATCCGACGTTGCGGCCCGGCTGCCTGCGGTCTCAAAAACCCGGGATGCATGCTGTGACGGAAAAGCCGTACTCGGCTGCCGGCCGGCATCCGCCTTTGTATTCTCCCCGCCGGTCTCTGCGCGCTGCAGGATTTCTTTGAGATCCGAGGCAGTCAATTCCGGCAGGCCTTTTCCGGCGGCATTTACGCCCTGCACCCCGGCAGCAGTCATATATGCCAGAAGTTTTTCCAGGACATCGCTTACCTGCGCATCCGGTGCTGCATCAGCATCCTTCGGCCCGGAGCGGAGTTGCAGCACAAAGGCCCGGAGCAAATCAAGCCCCCCGGCCTGCGGGTTCTGTAAAAAAAATTCCAGATCCCCGGGACCTGCGGCAGGCCCCCCGTGCAATGCCGCCGCACCCTTGTCGGTATTTATCCGATCCATCAGACCCGGATAATTTGCATTGAAAAATTCAAGCAATTCTTCTTTCAGTTCTGCCCGGGATGTGGCGCTTTGTTTTTTGCCGCCTGCCGTCTGTGTACCTGTTTTTTCTGCATCCGCGCCCGCGGCCCGCACCAGCAGACTTAAAAAACCGGTGCCTTGACCGGCCTGCCCGGAATCACCGGATTTTCCCTGGGATTTCATGTTCCCCGCTTCCCCGGGAGCCGCTCCGGCAGTTAATCCGCTTTGTGCATCCATCAATCCCTGTGCTGAAAAAATCATGCATTTATCCTTTTTATCCGGCAGGTTTCCGGATGTGGAACATTCAGACAGAGTTTACCTGTCCAGCCTCCCCAGGGCGGTGCTGTATAACACCGCGGTTTCCTGTTCCATGTTGTCCAATATTTCACCTGCGTACTTGTCGCGCATCATGGACAGCACCGAGATCGCAAGGTCCTGATCCATGGCTGCCAGGCTTGCAGCCGCACCTGCAGGTTCCCGTTTCTGATATATTTTGCTGAGCTTTCTCACTTTTTCGCTTTCCACCTGATCTTTTTTTGAAAGCATTTCTTCGACTTCTTTTCGAAGCTGCCTTAACCGTTCGAATTTCTTATCGACCTCGGCCTGCAAAATCTTTAATTCGTTTTCCCGCTTTTCCAGGGATTCTTCCCGCTTGGCAAACCGGGCCCGTTCTTCCTTGAGACGGGAAAGCACCCGGCGGGCCTCCACCCCGATATCGCCGCATTCAAACACGACCTTTTCCTCCTGGCACTGCACCGCAGACGCAAAAAAAAGTGCCAGCAGCAGGGCCGCCGGCACCAGCCCCAACCTTTTCATGCTTTTCCGCTTCATTTGCCGCCTCCAAAACCCAGCACCGCGACCTCGTCGATAAACATCTTCTCCTGGTGCTCCCGCTTGCTGCGCTCGGCTGTCTCGCGCTTTTCCTTGAGGATTTCCAGGACCCGCTTTTTCTGGCGGGCCTTGACCAGTTCCTGTCTTTTTTCCCGGACGTTTTCATCCGCCCGGGCCAACTGATGATCAAGATCGCGCACGTGTCTCTTTTTTGCCGATATGCACTGCTCGTATAACACCATCTCGGGCACGCTGATGTCGCGGGATTTTTCCGCCTCGAGTTCCCGACAGAGCCTGCCGACTTCATTTTCTTCGGTTTCTCTGGCCGCAGCCAGCAAGTCCCGTTCTTCCATGGTCACCATAAAGGCTTCATGCGCTTTATCTGCAAGCCTTTTCCGGTAATCCAGCAGCGTCTGCAGCTTAAAGGGCTTCATTGCACCTCCTCTTCAAAAAGTTGGTTCATTTCCGCCCGGGTCTGATCCAGGGTGGACTGCTCTGCCAGATCCTGGCAGAGAAAACGGTTCACCGGATCGATATACTTGAGCGCATGATCGATTTTGGCGTTGGTCCCCGGTTTGTAGGCCCCGATATTGATGAGATCTTCCTGTTCTGCATAATTTGCCAGGATTTCCCGGATCCGGCCGCTTTGACGGGCGTGCCCGGCATCCACCAGCCGGTTCATCACCCGGCTGGTGGAATGCAGGATATCAATTGCCGGATAATGATTTTTGGCTGCCAGCTCCCGGGAAAGCACGATATGCCCGTCAAGTATGGAACGCACGGCATCTGCCACGGGCTCATTCATGTCGTCGCCTTCGACCAGCACCGTGAACAAGCCGGTAATGCTGCCCATACCGCTGAAATTGCCCGCCCGCTCCAGCAGCTTGGGCAGGCGGGAAAACACCGAGGGGGTATATCCCTTGGTCGTCGGCGGCTCGCCCACGGCCAGGCCGATTTCCCGGATGGCCATGGCAAACCGGGTCACCGAATCCATGAGCAGCAACACGTTTTTTCCCTGGCAGCAGAAGTGTTCGGCCATGGACATGGCCATAAAGGCACCGCGCATGCGCAAAAGGGGGGATTGATCCGATGTGGCGGTCACCACCACGGAACGCGCAAGGCCCTCCGGGCCCAGGTCTTCTTCGATAAATTCCCGGACTTCCCTGCCCCGTTCGCCGATCAAGGCGATCACGTTGACATCGGCCTGGGTGTTTCTGGCCATCATCCCCAGCAAAACGCTTTTGCCCACCCCGGATCCGGCCATGATCCCCATTCTCTGTCCCGTACCGCAGGTGAGCAGACCGTTTATGGAACGCACGCCCAGGTCCAGGGGCTCGGATATCCGGCTGCGCTCCATGGGTGTGGGCGGCAACTGGTAGAGCTCTCTTTTTTCGCTGTATTCCAGCGAGCCCTTGCCGTCTACCGGTTTTGCCATGGCATCAACCACGCGCCCCAGCAACGACTGTCCCACTTCCACGTGGGCACTTGCATCCATGACCCGGATCAGGCTCCCCACGCCCAGTCCATGCATTTCGCCCAGGGGCATGAGCAGCGCCACGCCGTCCCGGAACCCCACCACCTCGGCCCAGACCGGGTCGCCGCCGTGCAGGGGCATGACCTCGCACAAAGAACCGATGGTGGCATGGGGGCAATACCCCTCAATCACCATGCCCACGATCTTGGTGACTTTCCCCCGGACCCGGATCGGATTGAGATTCCGCAGGGATTTGACAACCTGATCCATGGCTACATCACCGCCTGGCACAGATGCTCCTGAATTTCGTCCAACTGGGACTCCAGGGTCGCATCCACGTCCCCGGCCCGGGATTCGGCCACGCAGCCGCCCCGGGAAATCGTCTCGTCTGCGATGAAATGAATGTTCTGCAGCCCCTTCATTGCCGCCAGAAACAAGGGCTCATGCGCACTGACAACCTCGAGATCCCCGGGGTTTACGCGGATATAATATTCATCCGCCGCAACAGCAGCGTTCAGGGTTTGCTCAACGGTCTTGACGATAATGTCCTGTTTTTCAGCCACCTCGGTCTGGATCACCTGCCGCGCCACTGCCATGACCAGCCGGACCATGTCCTCCTTGCTCCTGGACAACAGGGATTGGCGCAGCCGGGAAATCTGCTCCAGGCCGTCGGCCAGGGACCGTGTGGTTTCGTGCAGCTTTTTTTCCGCCTCCGCCCGGCCGTCTGCCTTGCCCTTTGTATAGGCTTCCTGGCGAATGGCCTCGATATCAACAGGCTGCTCGGTTACGGGCGGCTCTGCCGGCTTACTGCTTTCCTGTCCGGCTTCCGGGGCCGCATCGGCATCCCGCGGCTGCTCGGCGGGACACAGGCGTTCAAAAAACTCCCCGCCGTTGTTGCCGCCGCCTTCCGCCAACTCCGCAAAGCGGACACTGTAGACCTCGACATTGCTTTCCGCCTGAATAATTCTAGACAAGAGTTTCCTGCCCCTTTCCGGGCAGCACGAGCTGCCCTTCTTCTTCGAGTCTCAGGGCGACCTTGACAATGCCCTGCTGGGCCCGCTCCACATCCGAGAGCTTAACCGGACCGAGGGCCTCCAGGTCTTCGGCAACCATTTCAGCCGCCCGCTCGCTGATATTCTGATATACCTTTTCCTTGATGTTTTCCGGCGCTGTCTTCAGGGCCAGGGTCAGGGTTTCGTTCTTGATTTCCCGCAGGATCTTCTGCATACCCCGGTTGTCGATCCGATGCAGATCCTCAAAGGTCACCAGGGAATTGCGGATCACTTCTGCGGTATCGGCGTCCACCTCCTCGATCCCGGTTAAAATCTGCTGTTCCAGGCCCTTTTCCATCCGGGTCAAAATCTCGACAACCTTGTCCACGCCGCCGACATGGTGCTGATCCTTTTTGACAAACCCGCCGATTTCCCGCTGCAGGGCTTCTTCAATCTGCTGGATGACTTCCGGGGAGACTTTTTCAATCCGGGCAATCCGGTATACCACGTCCGAACGCAGTTCTTCTGCGAGAAATTCCAGCACGTGTCCGGTATGATCGGCTTTCTGGGTGCTGAGAATCAGGGCCACTGTTTGGGGGTGTTCGTTTTTCAGCAGATCAGCAACCATTCGGGGCTCCATCATGGAAATGGTTTCCAGGGGCTTTCCGTCAAACTCGGAATTCAGATCCTCGAGCAGGGATTCCACCCGCTTGGGATCGCCGGTCGAAGAAATGGCGTTATTGATAAACTCACCGCCGTCAACGAACAGTCCGGCATAATCCACCTGGGTCTTGCGGTAATGGTCCACCACCTGGCGGGCCAGGTCTGCCGGCACATGGTCTACGCCCTTCATGTAGCCGCTGATCCACCGGATCTCCTCGTCCTTGAGCTCCTTGAAGACTTCGGCCGTTGTCTCCTCGCCGAGGCACAGCAGGAGATAGGCAGCTTTTTCCGCACCGTTCATCTTGGAGAAATCTTTTTTCATCTTCTTACCCCTCCTTGAGCCAGGTCCGGATCACCTGGGCCGGTGTTACAGAGGAATTCTCCAGTTCCCTGCGCAGCCGGGCCGGTGAATCCAGGGCCACGGGCTCTTCTTCATAACTGCCGGCCAATTCCGGCACACTTCCCTGCCGATGGACGCCGGCTTCTCCGCGCAGGGTTTTGACCACTGGCCGCAGCAGGGCCAGATAAAGAAGCACGGCACAAACAAGCACCATCAGGTATTTGATATAGGGAAGATAGTCATAAAGACCGGGGCCGGTCTCCGCCGGGCCCGCATCGAGAATCTCCTTTTTAAACGGCATGGAAACCACTTCAAGCTGATCACCCCGGCCGGCATCCAGGCCAATGGCGGTTGCCACCATTTTTCGTATGGATGCCAGTTTTTCATCAGACAGCGGCACATGGGTGCCTTCTTCGCCCTGGGCCCCGGGCTGGAACTTATCGGCAACCAGCACCGCTGCGGATATGTTCTTGACATCGCCCACGGGCCGGTCGATCTGTTTGACAGTCTTGCTGATCTCGTAGTTGATCACTTCCGAGTTTTTGGTGGAGCCCACCGAACCGCCGCCGGTTTGTTCGGCACCGCCCAGATTTGACGCAGTGCCCGGCACGCCCCCGGTTTCCCTGCGCCCTGATTTGCTTTCCGTAATTTTTTCGCTCCTGGGCACCAGGCTGTCGGGGTCGTACTCCTCGGATGTGACCGCCTCCCGTGTGAAATCGAGTTCCGCGGTGATGCGGACCATGGAATTGCCACGCCCCAGGGCACGGTCCAGAAGCGACTGAACCCGATTTTCCAGGCGGGTTTCCAGTGTGTTTTTAAACTTGAGCTTGTCCGGAAGCATGGCCATTCCGGGCTCCTGCCCGCTGTTTTCAGTCAGGGTCCGGCCGCTGGTGTCAATTACTGTCACCCGGTCTTTGTCAAGCCCCTCGATGCTGCCGGCCACCAGGTGAACAATCGCCTGGCTCTGGCCCGCATTCAGCCCGCTCCCGCCTGCCAGGTCCACCACCACAGAGGCCTTTGCCGGCTCCTGCTGCTCCTGCAAAAGGCGTTCTTCGGGCAGCACCAGGTGAACCCGGGCCGATTTGACCGGCTCCAGGGCCGAAATGGTGCGGGACAGCTCACCCTGCATGGCGCGCTGAAAATTGACTTTCTGGGTGAATTTCGTGACGCCGAAATTCTGCTTGTCAAAAATCTCAAAGCCCACGCCGGACTGCTTGGGAAGCCCTGCGCCTGCCAGGTTCAGCCGGGTTTCATAAACCATGCCCGCCGGCACGTAAATGGAGCGCCCGTTGTTTTCCAAATGATACGGCACCCCGTTTTCCTTGAGCCAGCTTGTTACAGATGCGGCTTCCTGCCGGGGCAGTTCCGTATACAGGGGACGGTACTCCGCTTTGCGGGCGTGAAAGATCAGCACTCCGAAAAGCAGCAGGCAAACCAGGGTCACCCCTGCCAGGGACAGCTTCCGGGAAAGCGGCCAGTTCTGAATATTTTCAATAATGCTTTTATAGGGCGTTTCAGCCATAATTATTCATCCAGAAAATTTTTGAGTTCATCCGAACTCTGCAAACAGTTATTCAAGGCAAAATCCGGGCCGGATATTTCGATCTGGACTCCGGTCGCATCGCCGACGGCGTTTACACCTGCATGCGCATGATTTCCTTGTATGCATCCACCGCCTTGTTGCGCACCTGGACCATCAGCCGCATGGATATGTCGGCCTTTTCCATGGCAATCATCACATCGTGCAGGTCCACCGGGCCGCCGGTGTTGGCCTGCAGAATCGACTTGTCAGCGGCTTCCAGGTTTTGGCTGGTTTCGTTGAGCATGTTTTCAAATGACTTGGCCAGTCCCGAATCCGGCCGGCTCTGTGTCGCTTCCGCCGCCCCGGCCGCCATTTTACCCGGCCCGGCAGCCTGGGATATCCCGCTTGTCATAGTCTCTACCTCCCGATTTCCAGGGCTTTCATGGCCATGCGCTGGGCCGCCTTGATGGCGGTGACATTGGCCTCGTAACTGCCCTTGGCGTTCATCATGTCGGTCATCTGCTCGACCAGGCTGATATCCGGTTTCTGCACATAACCCTCTGCATTGGCATCCGGGTGGGAAGGTTCATAAGCATCCTTGATGCTGTCGGCGTCGGTCTGAATTTCCTGTACCCGAACGCCCCGGGCCATTTCCCGGGCACTGTTTTCCAGCTCGGCGGCAAACCCCGACTGCTCGGTGGTAAACACCACGGATTTCTTCAGATACGGCCCGCCTTCAGGAGTCCGGGTGGTCTCCATGTTGGCCAGGTTCGAGCTGATCACGTTCAAGCGGGTCGTCTGTGCCCGCAGAGCCGAATAATTGATGTTCATGGCGCCTAAAATATCCATTTGCCTTCTCCTTTATGCCCTTTCCTGGATGACGGTTTTCAACATGTTAAATTTCTTGGACAGCATTCGGATTGCAGCTTCATACCGAATCTGATTTTCAGACAGATCCTTCATTTCCTGCTCCAGAACCACATTATTGCCGTCCCCGAAGGCCTGCTGCGCGGGCTGTCGATACACCTCGGCCGCAAAACCCGCTATTCCGGAGCCGGCAGAACCGCCCAAATGGCGGGGGTGGGTTGCAATCTGGCCGGTATCATTGCCGCGGGCCGCCCGGGCCAGTTCATTCTCAAAATCCATTTTCAGCCGGGAATACCCCGGGGTTTCCGCATTGGCGATGTTGGCGGAAATAATCCGAAGCTTCTGGCTCCGCAATGAAAGCGCCTTGTCAAGCAGCTCGATGCTGCTGTCAAAAATCGGACTCACAGACATGTCTATTCCCCCCGGTTGTACAAAAGTGTTTCAACAGTGGCACCGGCCAGTTCCAGCCATTTGCCCCCTATTTCCATTTCGGCCAGTTGATCGTAAAGATTAAGCGCCCGGGACGGCTGACCCTTATGCATGCGGATCTGGACAAGCCGATAACCCGCCGGTCCCTGAAAGGAAGAGCCTGCAAGCAGTTTTTCATACAGGGCCGTTGCCTTGTCCCATTTCTGCAGGAAAAAAAGCGCCTCGGCCCGTTTGAATCTGATTTCCTCCAGGCGGCCCGGTTTGCCGGCCGATGCCGCACGGGCCAGGTATCGCGCCGCAGATTCATAGCGTTCCAGGTCAAAAAACAGCCTGCCGGCCAGATAATCGAGTTCCGGGGTGGCGGGCCTTTTATCCTCCTGCAGCAATTGCACGGCCTTCTGCGTCTGGCCGTTTTCCATCAGGGCCTGGATGTAATAGTAGAGAATACGGTCCCTGTGGACACCTTCCGGGTATCGTTCCAGATAATCCAAAGCATACCGCTTTACACGGTCATGACTGTTCTGCTGATGATAGATCCGAATCAGGGGCAGAAACAGCTTTTGCCTTTTTCCGGACTTTTTCTCAAAATCCATGAGGTATAGATACGTGGCAGCAGCCTGCTCCAGAAATCCGGCCCGGCTATAGCTTTCCGCCAGATCATGGAGAAAATCATAGGTGATATGTGCCTGGGCCAGCAGGTCCCGATGCTTGGCCACCAGAGTCAGCGTTTCAAAAAAGGCTTTATCCTTTACCTGCGAACGGACCTCCCCGGGAAAAATTTCTACAAACAGGGCGCGGGCATCCGGCATCAGTTCCCCGGCCCAGTAATCGTCAAAAAACCGACCCAGCAGCTTTACCGCCGCAAGATTGTCCCCGGCCAGGTGCGCGGCCAGAATCTGTTTGAAAAAAGCTTCTTCACGCACCTGGCGGGTATCTGCCATTGAGAGTATCTTTCTGTACTCCGGAATCAGAACTCCGAAATCCGCCTTTGGATTGCCTATTACGTCCAGATCCATAAGTTTTAACCAGGCCCGGAAGCCGGCGCTGGTTCCCGCAGCCTGGTCGTCAATTTCCCACAGCATCAGCCGTGCACGCTGAATCTGCCCTGAACGTAGCCGCGCCATTGCACCCCAGTAATCAACCAGCTGCCGCTGGTCAGGCAATTGGTCGGCAATGGCCTCGGAAAGAAGAAAGTAATACCTGTATGCCTTTTCGTATTCATGCTTCTGCCGATAAAGAAGAGTTGCCCAATTGGCCAGGGATGAGGGGTGCTGCCGTAAAAAATGCAGGTCAGAAGCCAGTTTTTCATAAAGCGCAATGGCCTTTTTAAACCGGGACTGCTGAACCCGCGCATCAGCCCGGCGCAAAGTCTTCTTGCTGGCAAATACACCTTGTTCCGGGATGTCTTTTTCCAGACATCGAAGCGCTTTTTCCGGGTTGCCGACGGCAAGCGCAAGTTCTGCAGTCAAAATGGAAAACCAGGGCCCCAGGCCGTTGACCTGCAAAGCGTTTTCTTTTGCTTGCCCCGCAAGCCGGTCTGCCTGAAAGGGCTTTTGCGCCAGGGCCAGGGCATATGCATGAAAATAGTTTTTCCAGGCCCGGATCGTTGTGTCTTTGGGATTCCGTTCAATGCTCATGAGCACTTCCCGGGCTGCTTTCTCTTTTTTCCTGTGCAGCAGGCTTTCAGCCAGCAGCAGATGATAAAAATCCGCCTGCTGACCGCCGATCCCGGAGGCAAGCAAATCGTTGACGCGCTGCCCCGCCCGCTCCCACGAGCCGTGGTTTACCATCTCCCTGAGATTTTCAGGGAAAAATGACGAATTTTCCTTAACCATGGGACTGAAGTTTTGCGGGAATGAAAAATGAATCGGGATTTCAATATCCGGCGGCCACTCGAATTGCCTGAAAAAATCGCTCCAGCGGCCGGAATACTTTGAGGCAATGACTTTTTCGGCTGCTGCACCTTCGCGGATGGGTTTTAACCGGCCCAGCTTGCGGCCCAGGATGCCCGGCCGGCTCCCCATGCGCCGGCGGTTCCAGAAAACATTAACAGTAAAGCGATCATGCTGCTCATCCAGGGAGACATCCACGAATTCCGGAATATCCTGAAAATAGAGTTCAACCACACTCTTATCCGCCGCCCGCAAGGTTTGCACCCGCATGAGCGGGGCGGAAGCCGAACCGCCGGAAAGTTTTTGAAAAGATTGTGCAAAACCGGTATTCTGCAAAATCACCTGAACCCGCTGTCCTGACTGTTTCACTTCAAACTCCGGTATGGTATCAAAAAGAAACGAAATCCGGCTCATATCGGTTTTCTGCTCGTCAGCCATCGCCAGCAGTTTAGCGGATGCGGCAAACGCCGTGCCGTAACAGATCCAGATCAATATTAATGCGGGCCCGATTACCCGTGCTGTCTTTTTCATGTGAGCCTCCCGGTCTACCCTCATGCAAAACCAGGGCCAACATTTTCTCTGATAAGGAAAATCCGCCCGTGACCCGCTGCAAAGCGGTGTGCGGCAAATTTTCAACGGCGGTACAATCAACGCTGGTTTGTCAGGGAAAGACTTCTTGACAAGCCCTGGGAAATGTCAGTATTTTGACCAAAAAACCGGGGAGGGCCTTCGGTGAGCGACTTTTTAAAAAGCGGGTAAAAAATGCTGAAAAACGAATCCATCCTGGTGGCAGAACCGGTCAAAAGCACAGAAAGTCAACTGGTCCATCTTTTAAAAACACAAACCGAAGCCGAAATATTCCATGCCAAAAAACCGACAGAGGCATTGGAATTTATCAAAAAAAATAAAAATCTCAAGCTGCTGTTCGCAGACCTGTTCACCCCTGAACAATCAGGCCTGCAGCTGATTCAACAGGCTATAGGCGCCAATCCGGCCATCGTCCCCATAGCAATTATCCCGCCGGGAGACCGCAGCTATATTGTTGAATCCATGCAGGCCGGGGCAAGTTTTTACATCCTCACGCCTTATCATGAACAGGAAATCCTGGAAGTCATCCCAAACGCCCTGGAACACCAGAGGCTGGTAAGCCTCAGCCTGGAGCGAACCGCCAGGCTGCGCAAGTCAGACGGATTTTGCGGCATCATCGGCGAATCCAGGCCCATGAAAAAGCTTTTTCAAATCATTAACCGGGTCGCGGCAAACAGTCACGGCAATGTTTTGATCAGGGGAGAAAGCGGAACCGGCAAGGAACTGGTTGCCAGGGCCATTCACGATCTCACGCCGGAGAGAAACCGCAACAACTTTGTGCCGCTCAACTGCGCCGCGATTCCCGAAGAGCTGCTGGAAAGCGAACTTTTCGGATATGAAAAAGGCGCATTTACCGGGGCCAATCGCGCCAAAAAGGGCCGGCTGAAGCATGCGGACAAAGGTACCCTGTTTCTGGATGAAATCGGGGATATGAAACCCAACCTGCAGGCCAAATTGCTGCGGGTGCTCCAGGAACAGACCTTTGAACCCATCGGGGCGGTCAATTCCGTTGAAATTGACCTGCGGGTCATTGCCGCCACCAACAGGGATCTGGACCAGGAAGTCGAAGCAGGAAATTTCCGGGAAGACCTGTATTACCGTTTAAGCGTGGTGCCCCTGACCCTGCCGCCGCTACGGGAGCGACCCGAAGACATCCCCCAACTGGTTCAGAAATTTCTGCTCATGTACAACCGCGGGCGCCAGAACACCCCCCTGGGTTTTACAGAGCAGAGCATGAAGCGGCTTAAGGCCCATGACTGGCCCGGCAATGTCCGGGAACTGCAGAACCTGGTGCAGAGAATGTGCATCCTGCACAGCGGGGACACCGTTGATGCCGGGGATTTGCCGCAGAAATTTCAACAAAAAGAAGCGCAGGAATCACCTGTGCCGACGCCTGAAACTGAATCCAATCCGCAGGAGTCCATGGATTTTCATGCCATGACCAATGAATATGAAAACCAATTGATTTTAAAGGCGCTTCATACAACCAACTGGAATAAAAAGGAGGCGGCCCGGCTCTTGAATATGAAACGCACCACACTTCTGGAAAAAATCAAAAAACGCCGGCTGGACCAGTCCAAAATCAACTGACCGGCTCGGGCGGATTGAGAAGATGTGATTTTCGAGATCTGATTACTTGACCGTCAATACCGGGCACGGGGCGTTTAGAATCAGGTACTGGGCTGTGGAGCCGAAAAGCAGCTTGCCCATTTTGGATCGCTTTCGTATGCCGATCACGAGTTCGTCCATATTCTGCTCGCCGGCATATGCCAGAAGGTCTTCTTCAGGGGTGGCCCCCCGCACCAGAAGATGGGTCTCGCAGGGAACCTGTTCCCGGTTGACCTGTTCCTCGCCCGATTTCAAGGCGCCCTCAAGCTGCCCGATTGTTTTCTGCTCCTCTTCGGTTCCCTTTTCCAGGGAAGCAACCAGGTAAATTTTGGCATCCAGCTTTTTGGCCCGGTCAATGGCTGTGGTCAATGCCGCCCGGGAAGATCGGGAGCCGGTATAACAAACCATGATCTTCATGCGCAACCTCTTTGCTTTGGCTGTAATGGATGTGGAATTTTCCCCGCGCCTTTTAGAAACCTAAATTGAGCGTTTCAAATTTTTACACGGATCAATCTTTTTTATTTTTTTAAGGAATTAAGCCATTTTTAGGTGTTAAAATTTGAAACCCTCCGGGATTTCCAATTTTGCCGCATCTACTGCGTCAGATGCAGTCTCGCATAGTCTACTATAGCTCGTCCGCATCTTCCTTGTATCTACGACAAACTTGAAAATCGATCAATTCAGGAGAAACAACAGAACCATATCATATGATCAGGCGCCGATATATGCTTTTCTGACCATTTCGTCGTTTTTCAACTGGTCGCATTCACCGGTAAGCACGCAGGCGCCGCTTTCCAGCACATACCCCCGATCCGTAATGTTTAAGGCCATGTTTGCGTTCTGCTCGGAAAGAAAAATCGTTGTATCCATCTCGTGATTGATGTTGGAAATCACGCCGGCCATCTGCTGTACGATCAAAGGCGCCAGGCCCACGGAAGGCTCGTCAAGCAGAAGCATCTGTGGCTCGCTCATCAGTGCGCGGGCAATTGCAAGCATCTGCTGTTCCCCGCCGCTGAATGTACCGGCCTGCTGCTGGCTGCGTTCCTTTAGAATCGGAAACAGTTCGTAGACCCGGTCCAGGTTTTTCTGAATCCGGATTTTGTTTCCGCGCAGGGGATATGCCCCGAGCCGCAGGTTCTTTTCCACGGTCAACTGCGGAAAAAGCTGCCGCCCCTGTGGACAGAGCACCAGGCCCAGCTCCACGATTTTGTGTACGGGCATCCGGTGAATGGGGGTGCCGTTAAATTCGATGGTGCCAGTATTGGGTTTTAACACCCCGGCAATGGTGCGAAACAGGGTGGTCTTGCCCGCACCGTTGCTGCCCAGCAGGGCTACGAACTCGCCCTGCTTGATCTCCAGGGAGATGTTATGGATGATCTGCATTCCGCTGATATCTGTATGGACCTGTGTGAGCTTAAGCATGAACCTCCCCTCCCAGGTAAGCCTCGATTACGGCCTGGTCTGACTTGACTTCCGCAGGCGGGCCCTCAGAGATTTTTTCCCCGTAATTTAACACTACAATGCGATCGGCCAGACCCATGATCATCTGCATCTTATGCTCGATCAGGCACACGGTGGTCCCCTGCTCCCGGACCCGCCGGATCAGATCGGTCACCCGGTCGGTTTCCTCCTGAATCAATCCGCCGGTGGGTTCATCGAGCAGCAGGATCTGGGGTTTGCACACCATGGCAATGCCGATTGCCAGCCGCTTTTGTTCCTCCTGGGACAGGGCGGGAACAAACTGGTCGTGTTTCTCAGCCAGGCCCAGAAAATCCAGGGTTTCCATTGCCCGCTGGTAGGTCTCGGCCTGATGCGCCTTCCAGCGGGGTGTATGAAACAGCGTGTTCCAGAAACCCAGCTTGGTTCGCCATTTATAGCCGAGCATCAGGTTGTCGATCACGCGGAGCTGATCAAACAGGCTGGTGGTCTGAAAAGTCCTGGAGATCCCCTTGGAGGCCACCTGATGCGGCCTGGCCCCGGTGATGTCAAGTTCATTGATAAAAATCCGACCTGATGTCGGCTTAAGGGTTCCGGTAATCAGGTTGAACACGGTGGATTTTCCGGCCCCGTTGGGACCGATGATGGCCAGGATTTCACCCTTTATAATTTCAAATGAAAGATCACTTACCGCCACCAGTCCCTGAAATCGCTTGGTCACAGATTCAACGCGAAGCATGGCCACTCTCCGGAAGTTTTTGTTGACGCCGTGCGGCAACTTTCTGGTTCAATCGGCGCAGGCCGCCGACAAGGCCCATTGGAAAATAAATGATTACAACAATAAGCAATGCCCCGAAAATCAGCATGCGATAATCCTTAAGGAACTGCATGAATTCCATGAGCACGGGGATCGCAAACGCACCCACAACCGGACCGGGCAAAGTTGCCATTCCGCCCAGGATCACGAAGATCAGGAAATTAAAGGTAAGCATGTAACCGGCTGCACTCGGGCTGACCGCGCCCATCATGGCCGCATACATCCCGCCGGCCAGACCTGCGATGAAGTTGCCCGCCACAAAGGAAACCAGCTTGGTGGCATAGGTGTTGATGCCGACCGAATCGGCCAGTGGCTCGTTGTTTCGCACTGCCATGAACGTCAGGCCGAAAACCGAATATACCAGCCGGTACAGGGCAAAAAGCACCAGCAAAAGCACGGCCACTGCCAGATAATACATACCCGTCTGGGTATAGAAGGTAAGCTCGCCGAAAAACGGAATCGGAATCGGGGAGGGCCGTGGTATCCCGAAGATCCCGTTATGACCGCCGGTGAGTTCAACCCAGTTGCCTGACACGATCCATACGATCACCCCGAAACACAGGGTAACGATGGCGAAATAGGACCCCTTGGTGCGCAGGGTGGGAAGCCCGATGAGCAGACCGATAAATGCGGCAATCAGGGCGGATACCGGCAGCGCCAGCCAGAAAGAGATGCCCGCCTTGGTCATGATGGCCACCCCGTATGCCCCGATGCCGAAAAAGGCACCGTGTGCCAGGGTGACCTGCCCGGTAAAGCCGAGAATCAGGTTCATGCCGGCGGCGGCAACGGCGTAGAGCACGCTCATGATCACGATTTGGAATATATAGGCATCCGGCACATACCAGGGCAGAAGCAGCGCCGCCGCAAGAATCACCAGATACAACAGCTTGGTATGGATCGGCTTTGTGAACACGGTTTAAACCTCCTCCTTCCGGCCGAATAGTCCGGTTGGCTTGATGGATAATATGAGAATCAGGGCGCCGAATGCAAACACGTCCTTGTAAGCCGCTGAAATGTAGCCGCCTCCCAGGGCTTCAATCAATCCCAGGAGAAATCCCCCGAAGATCGCGCCCGGGATGCTGCCCATTCCCCCCAGGATCACGATCACAAATGCCTTCATCCCCAGGATCGCGCCCATGGAAGGCGATAGCATGAATATGGGAGACAGCAGGCTTGCAGCCACAGCGGCCGTACCCGCGGAAATGGCAAAAGTCAGGGCAGATACCCGGTTGACGTTAATACCGGTAAGCATGGCCCCTTCCCGGTTCTGGGCCACAGCCTCAATGGTGGCGCCCAGGAGGGTCTTTTTCATGAACAGGTGCAGGCCCACAATAAGCAGGACCGCGCCGAGGATCACCAGCAGACGTTGAATACTCGTGGTAATCCCCATTATCTCAATCATCTGCGGATAGGGGTTGGGGATCCGCAGTCCCTGGGAGCCCCATACCACCAGCGCAAATGACTCCAGAAAAAGCAGGGAGCCCACAGCCGCAATAAAGGCGTTAATGTGCGGCTGATCGTTTAGCGGGCGGTAAACGATGCGCTCCATGATCACGCCCACCAGGCCCATGGCGGCAACCGAAACGATCAGCCCGAGCCAGTAACCGAGCCCGATGGTACTGGCAAAAAAGAAAAGAAGGTACCCGCCGAGCATGTAAAGATGGCCGTGGGCGAAATTGGGGATGTTTAAAATCCCCATGACCAGGGTCAGCCCCAGCGCCACAATCGCGTAGGTACTGCCGAACATGATACCGTTGAATACCTGCTGCAGAAAAAGATCCATGAGCCCTCACCTCTTGCTGTCTGTAAGGCCTTGCCCGGCCAAGCTTTTATCAGCCTGATGCCGGAAACCCGGCGGCTCTGTGCTGGAATGCCGCCGGGTTCCGGAAAAATGGGATTTAATCCGTTGTATACCCCTCAAGGGGCAGCCACCGGTTCTCAATGCCGCTGGGCGCCATCTTCTTGTACTTCTCGAGTGCTTTCTCATCCTCGGGCCACCACAGATACTGGTAGGCCTTGGCGTATTCCCCATCCTCGATCACCCCGGCCGTGGCCGGAACCAGCAGCCTGGTTTCCAGGGTCCCCAAGTACGGCGTGGGCACGTTTTCTTCGCTCTGGGGCAGCACCTCGGACATGGCCGCCTTGATGGCCTCGGGATCCGTGACCGTGCCGGCTTCTTCCATGGCGTCAAACACAATATTCAGGGCCGAGTAATTGAGCATGGCCTCAAACGTATTATGGACCCCGAACTGTTCTTCATACCGCTTGTTAAAATCCTTAACCGCGGGTGAAGGCACATCCAGGACCTGGGCAATGCCGATGACATTGTTCATCAGGGAAAGATCGCCGTTGAAAACCACGTCTGCGATATAGTCCATCTTGGCCTGATCCACCAGCACAAAGCCGCCTTCAAACCCGAGATTCCGGGCCTGTTCGATTACCAGGCCGGTGGGCTCGGACGGGCCGCCGATGAGCAGAAACTCCGGATTGGTGGCCATGGCCGCGCTGATCTGGGAGGAAAAATCGGTTTCCGTGTAGTAATTCGCCGGCTTGTCCGCGGTGATTTCCCCGCCGAGACTTTCCCAGTGATGCCTGAACGCCTCTCTCCACTCATCGCCGTACGCGCCCAGGGTGACCACCATGGCGCACTTGCGCCAGCCCTTTTCCCAGGCAATGTCGGCGAACGACTTGACGTATGCCGTAAAGGGCGGCGGAATGGATGCGGTCAGATCATTGTCAAGTTCGTCGATCTTGGGCGTGCTGCTGTAGGCCATCATCAGAAACTCCGAGCCTTTCTGCTCGTTGATCTCCATCAAGGGCGCAATAGTGTTGAAAACCGGGTTGAAAATCACCCGGGCGCCCTCTCTGGAACGCAGGCGGCGGGCATTGTTCACCGCTGCCGAGGGATCGATCATGTCGTCGTAAGATTGCATTTCAAATGTGTAATTTGTCCCGTCTATGGTAATACCGCCCTGTTCGTTGACATCCTGAACCGCCATTTTCAAGCCGTTCAGGTTGTCCCGACCATAGCCGGAACCCGGACCGCTCAGGGGACCCGTAAACCCGATGGTCACCTGTTCCGCCCAGGCTCCCGTGCAAAAAAAGGCCAACGTTACAAGTGCTAAAACCATGCTCAATGAAAATCGTTTCATTCTTTTCATCACATTCCCCTCCTATTTGATTTTAAAAAACCGGGGCAGCCGAATCCGGCCGCTGGCTGCAGCCATCTTGCCATATCCGGCAAATCCCCATTTTGCGCCAAAGCAACCCGGTAAACCGGGTGTCCGGCGCGTTAACGCCGTTTATTGTGTTGAAAAAACATGGGCTTTTCGCATGGGGCAAATAAATCCTAAATTTAGGTAAATATTGTAATGCTGAACGAACTTTGGCAGATCCAAACAATATTTAATGATACCAGACGGAGTATACTTGTGATACAGGTGTTGTGTCAAAGCCTATTTTCGTTTTGCCGGCCCTGCCGAGGCCCTGAATGTACTTATCTCACTGCATTTAATCTCCGCGACTCCCGGCCTACCGGCTGGCTTTCCGGTATCCCAGGCGGTCATTGGCAATAATGTGCTTGCAGATATTTGCCGATCCCTCGACAATCACGTACGTGGGAATATCGCGGTAGAACCTGGCCAGGGGGTATTCCGCGGAATACCCGTAGGCGCCCATGATGCGCATGGCCGATTCCGCACACCGCATGGCCACTTCGCCGGCCATGTACTTGGCCTGGGCCACTTCGTACCCGTTGTTCACATTTCCCTGGTCCTTCTGCCAGGCTGCCTTGTAAACCAGCAGGCGGGCGGCCTCAATGTCGGTGGCCATCTGGGCGATCTTGTCCTGGTTCATCTGGAACCTGCCAATGGGCCGGCCGAACTGTGTGCGCTGGTTGCAGTATTTCAGGGCGATTTCGTAGCATGCCTGGGCGCATCCCACAGCGCCTGCAGCAGCAGACAGCCGCGTGTTGGCAAGGGAGCTGAACACGATCTTTGCCCCGTCACCGGGATTGCCCAGCAGGTTTTCCCTGGGCACCGGGGTGTTGTTAAAAAAGATCTCGCCGGTGGGCGAGGAATGTGAACCCAGCTTGTCGATATCCGAGGTGGTCACCCCGTGAAAATTCTTCGGCTCCACGACCAGGGCGGACATGCCCTTGCTGCCGGCATCCGGGTCCGTGTAGCAGTATATCACCGCCACGTCTGCCTGGTTGGCATTGGAAATCCACGTCTTGGAGCCGTTTAAGACAAAGTGGTCCCCCTTGTCTTCGGCTACGGTCTGCATGGACATCACGTCCGATCCGGCATCCGGCTCGGTGATGGCAAAGGCCCCGAGCATTTCCCCGGAACAAAGTTTGGGCACGTATTTTTTCTTTGCCGCATCCGTACCGTATAAATAAATCGGGTAAGCACACCCGATACCGATCAGGTTGATCTGCACGCGAAGCGAACTCGAAGCCCGGGCGATTTCCTCTGTGGTGATGGCCGCGGCCATCCACCCGGCATCCTCGCCGCCGTATTCCTCGGGAATCACGGTGCCGACAAAGCCCAGTTCCGCCATGGGCTTGATGGCTTCTTCAACCGGCAGGTAATTATCCGCATCCCACTGGTCGGCATACGGGGCGATCTTCTTGTCCGCAAATTCCCGCACCGCCTTCTGCAGCATTTTATGTTCCTTGGACAGTTCAAAATGCATAATCAGGTCTCCTTGTTATTCACACCTTTCAAATACGCCGGCAATCCCGAGTCCGCCCCCGCCGCAGATGCATTCCAGGCCGATTCCTGCCCCAGTTCGCCGCATTTCATGCATGAGCGTGACCAGCACGCGCACGCCCGTGGCACCGATGGGATGCCCCAGGGATATGCCCGATCCGTTGACATTGACCTTTGCGTAATCATCCGGGGATACGCCCATATCCTTTAAGTCGGCAAGCACCTGGGCGGCAAAGGCTTCCTGAATTTCAATGAGGTCAATGTTTTCAAGAGAAATCTGTGACATGCCCAGCACCTTGCGCACGGCTTTTCCCACCGTGAGATGGGTCCGGGTGGGGTCGGCGCCTGCCGCGGCAATGGCATTTACGGACATAAACGGCTTGATCCCGAGTTCTTTGGCCTTTTTCCCGGACATGACCACCACAGCCGCGGCCCCGTCGTTTTCCGTCGAGGAATTGCCGGCGGTACAAACCCCGCCCTGCACCGGGGTGAGCCTGGCAAGTTTTTCCATGCTCGTATCCCGGCGCGGGGTTTCATCCGCATTCACTATCACCGGGTCGCCTTTTCGCTGGGGCACTTCCACGGGAAGGACCTCCGCATCAAACCGTCCCTCGTCCCAGGCCGCGCATGCCTTTTTCTGGCTTTCAAATGCCCACTGGTCGCATTCCTCCCGCGTGATATTTTCCTCCACTGCCGCTGTCTCGGCCCAGGACATCATGGAGGGAAGCAGGCCGTAGCGGTGCTCGGGCTGGCTCATGACCCGGGCCCGCTGGATGCGGTCATAAAAGGGCAGGCCCCACATGGAAAGATCGCCGTGGCCCCGGGGCATGCCTTTTTGGCCGCCGATGCCCCACTTGATATTTCCCGGCAGATAGAATTCCGCGTTGGACATGCTTTCCACGCCGCCGGCCACCACGATCTGCGCATCCCCGCTACGGATCAGGGAAGCGGCCAGCCGGACAACTTCCAGGCCGGTACAGCACCGCCGGTCTATGGTAAAGCCGGGCAGTTCTTCGGGCCAGCCCGCGTTTAAAAGCGCCATGCGGGCAATGTTGACGTATTCCCCGTTCTGGTAGGTCTGGCCCATGATCACCTCGTCGATTTGATCCGGTTCGATACCGGCGCGCGAGACGGATTCGTTTAACACCAGGGCAGCCAAGTCATAGGCCTCCACGGACCGCAGTCCGCCGCCGTATGCGCCCACCGGTGTTCTCACACCGCTGACAATTACAATGCTGTCATCAGGCATATTTCGTTACTCCTTTCCGTCCGGCTTTGCGCATGTTGCCGGGGGAGATTTTCACCACGAAGCGCACGAAGTCCACGAAGAGAAAAAATTTTATTGAATGTTTTGCTTAGTGCACTTCGTGTTCTTCGTGGTTTCAGAAATCATTTTTCAGAATGCCGTTTCCGGGATTTCCACGATCTCGCGCCCCTCTCGCATGCAGGTCTTTGCACGCTCGATGACATGCGGCAGGGTGGTATCTGCATAAAACGTGGCTTGTGCCACCTTGCCCCGGAAAAAGTCGTTTTTGCGGCCCTTTTTGCCGGCCCGTTCGTATGCGATCCGGGCCATGTCCAGCAGGCGCCACACCATGACGATCTCTGCAAAACAAAGCAATGCCGGGTAGCTGTACGAGGCCCACTGCAGGCGGTCTAACTCGTTTCGGGCCCGCATCTCCTCTGCCATTTCCCGCACCCGCGCATATGCGTTTTCCAGATCCTGCACGTATCTGCCAAGCCCCTCGTGATCCCGGTTCTGCTCGAAAAACGCAGCGATCTCCCGGCAAAAAGCATCAAACATGGCGCCGTCGTTAATGCGCATCTTGCGGCCCATCAGGTCAATGGCCTGGATGCCGTTGGTTCCCTCGTAAAGGCTCATGATCTTGGCATCCCGCAGGAACTGTTCGATTGGATAATCCCTGCAGTAGCCGTAGCCGCCCAGGCACTGCATTGCGGTTTCGCATACGCGAAAGCCCGTATCCGAGCAATAGGCCTTGACAATGGGGGTCATGAAATCCGTAAGCGCCTGGTAATGCGCCCGGGTTTCTTCAGCTTCGCCTTCTTCGGCCAGCTCCGCCCAGAACGCAGCGGTATAAATCATCGAACGCATCCCGTCGACCGCGGCCTTCATCCACAAAAGCATGCGGCGCACATCCGGGTGATCGATAATGGGCACGTAGCCTTCTTTTCTCCTGGCCACGTCCGTTCCCTGGATCCGCTGACGGGTATATTCCAGGGCGTGCTGGTAGGCGTTGCTGCCCAGGGTCATGCCAGATACCCCGGTATTGATGCGCGCCGAGTTCATCATCTGGAACATGTGGGCAAGTCCCCGGTTGGGCTCGCCGCACAGATAGCCCACGCAATCGTCCCTGGAGCCGAAGGCCAGGGCCGCGGTGGGCGAGGCGTGCAGCCCGAGCTTTTCCTCGATCCCGGTGCAGACCACGTCGTTGAACTCGCCGGGCCGTCCGTTTTCATCCAGCCGGTACTTGGGGACAACAAAAAGCGAAATGCCCCTGACCCCTTCAGGCGCGCCCTCGATGCGGGCCAGGACCAGGTGCACGATGTTATCGGCAATATCGTGATCCCCCCAGGAAATGAAAATCTTGTTTCCCTTGAGGCGGTAATGATCTCCATCCGGGTAGGCCGTGGTCTGGGTGGCGGCCAGGTTGGAGCCGGCCTCGGGCTCTGTCAGGCACATGGTGCCCGAAAACGTGCCGTCATACATCCTTGGCACAAAGACCTGCCTGAGGTCCTCCGTGCCGAAGCTCTCAATCAGGTGGGCCGCCCCGTGGGTCAGGCTCGGGGCCATGTTAAAAGACTGGCAGGCGCCGTACATGAAATCATTGATCACAATGCGCATCATGTGGGGGAAACCCTGGCCGCCGTAGTCCGTGTCCCGGGCCGCGGCAGTCCAGCCATCCTGTCCGTACTGCCGGAAAACCTCGCGGAATTCCTGCGGACATTTCACCTGCCCCTTTTCGTAGGACACCCCTTTTTCCTCGCCGACCTCGCTCAACGGCGCCACTGCGGTTTTGGCAAACCGCATGGCTTCATTGACCAGCAGATCCAGGGTTTTCTCGGTCAGCGACTCGTAGCGCGCCAGGCTGCAGAGGCTGCCGTAGTTGAGCTGTTCTTTTAAAATAAAGAACATGTCCTTCTGATTGATCTTATACTGGCTCATACCCTCTCCCCCTAAATTGAGCGTTTCAGATTTTTAAAAACAGGATTTTGTACTTGAAAATCGCTCAATATAGGTCCCTTATAAGTTACTGCTTGCGGCTGCCGTCCGGATTGTATTCGTACCAGCCCTTGCCGGTCTTTCGGCCCAGGTGTCCGGCCTTGACCTTTCTTCTCAGCAGCAGGGGCGGATAAAAACGCGGATCCCCGGTTTCCTGGTAGCAGGCCATCATGGCTCCGTAGGTCACATCCAGGCCCACCATGTCGCCGGTTTCAAATATGCCCATCCTGCGGCCCGAACCCAGGCGCAGCCCCTTGTCAATGTCTTCACAGGTGGCCACGCCCTGCTCGACCAGGTTCATGGCCTCGATGGTGGAGGGGAAATTAATGCGGTTGATCACAAAACCGGCCACATCGCGGTTGACCATGATTGGTTCCTTGCCGATGGCCTCCACGAAAAGGCGGCCGGCCTCTGCGGTCTCATCGGTGGTGGAAAGGCCCTTGACCACTTCCACGGCCATCATCATGGGCACCGGGGAGAAAAAGTGGATGCCCACGACTTTTTCCGGCCGCGAGGTCATGGCGGCCAGCTCGGTGATGGGAATGGCCGAGGTATTGGAGGCCAACAGCGTATTTTCTCCGCACGCGGAATCCAGATCGGAAAAAATCTGCTGCTTGAGCTCCAGGTTTTCGAACACGGCCTCGATCACCAGGTCCGCATCCTTTGCCGGGCCCATATCCGATACCGTCTGTATCCGTCCCATCACGGTATCCTTGTCCTCGGAGATTTTGCCCTTTTCCGCAAACTTGCCCACGGACCAGGAAATGTTTTCAAGGCTTTTTTTCAATGCCTCTTCAGACTTGTCAGTGATGCAGAGATTCATTCCGGCCTGGGCGCATACCTGGGCGATACCCCCGCCCATCAGGCCGGAACCTACGACAAATACCGATTCAACCGTCATTTCTGCCTCCTTGATCTGTGCAAATCTTACCGGGAAAAACTATTCAGGCCCTGCTGTTCTTAAGGTTTTCCCATATCACGGAATATCCCTGCCCCCGGCCGACACACATGGTAGTCAGCCCGTATCGGGCATCCGGATTTTCGGCAAACAGAGCCTTCATAAAGGCCACAAGACGGGGACCGGAAGCTGCCAGGGGATGGCCGTAGGCAATGGCGCCGCCCCACTTGTTAACCCGGGCATCGTCTTGTTTTAAACCCATTCTGTCGAGAAAGTACAACGCCTGAACGGCAAAGGC
>Ga0182239_1000166_pt1 | contig 24447 bp, 20 predicted proteins | sample hydfrate6_PW_210_FD_132456 | JGI IMG/M metagenome (GOLD analysis project Ga0182239, IMG submission 132456) | Subsurface microbial communities from deep shales in Texas, USA - hydraulic fracturing test 6_PW_210 | ecosystem: Environmental > Aquatic > Deep subsurface > Shale gas/oil reservoir >... | reverse complement strand
TATCGGCAAAGCGCTTGGATGCGGAGGCCACTTAAAGGAGCTGATACGTACGGAAAGTTCCGGGTTTACCATCGAAGCAGCCGCAAAGCTGGAAGACCTGGAGGCCGTCGCAACACCCGCGGATCTGGCGCCGTTTATCATCCCCATGGCAGCGGCCCTACCCGGCATGCCCGCCCATGTGGCAGATGCCGCTCTGGCGGAAAAAATCCGGCACGGCCGGCAGATCTTTGCCATGGACCTGCAGGCGGCGGCAGCGGATGAAAATACGGGATTTATCAAAATCACGGACAATGAAAACCGCCTGCTGGCGGTAATTGAAAAAAACCGGGACAAATCCGTATATTCTTATTGTTGCGTCTTTCATTAAAACGGGTAATTGTGATACAAGGAAATAAATTCGAAATCACTGAGAGGAAAACCGCAAAAGGGTTAATCGGATTTTTCTGGTTAATTCCGAAAACAAGGCTTTAAATAGCGACATTGATACAGGAGGGTACAGTGAATATCGCCATGGAAGACAAACAGGGAACAATCGAAAAATTCAAACGCCACGATGTGGATACCGGATCGCCCGAGGTGCAGATCGCTTTGCTCACCGAGCGCATCATCAACCTGACCGAGCACTTGAAATCCCACAAAAAGGACCACCACTCCCGCCGGGGGCTTCTTGTGATGGTCGGCAAGCGGCGCCGCTTGTTAAACTACCTCAAAAACCAGGACATCAACAGATACCGGGACCTGATCAAGCAGCTCGGCATTCGGAAATAACATCGTCGCCGCTTTTGAAACATGCAGTGAGCAATCAATGGAAATCTGCGCATATAGGCGAAAATACCGGCAAAAGCCGGCAATCCATCTAAAATCGGTCCTCAATTACTGGAAACCGGCGCCCCCTTATAATCCAAGGGGGAACCCGTATTCTTGTTGAGCACCTCAGGAGTCAATTATGGAAATATCATTTAAAACCCAGATCGGCGGGGAAACGCTGAGCATTCAGGCCGGCAAGCTGGCCAAGCAGGCCTCCGGCTCGGTACTGGTCCAGTACGGGGAAACCATGGTACTGGTCACCGCGGTTTCAGCAGAGGATCAACGGGATGTCAACTTCCTGCCCCTGACCGTGGAATATCAGGAAAAAATCTATGCCGCCGGGCGCATCCCGGGCAATTACTTCCGCCGGGAAATCGGCCGGCCCAGCGAAAAGGAAACCCTGACCGCCCGACTCATTGACCGCCCCATCCGTCCGCTGTTTCCAAAGGGCTACAACTATGAATCCCAGGTCATTGCCACGGTCCTGTCCATGGACAAGGAAAACGAGCCGGACGTGCTGGCCATGATCGGGGCCTCGGCGGCCCTTGAAACCTCGGACATCCCGTTTGAAGGCCCGATTGCCTGCGTCCGGGTGGGACGCATTGACAACCAGTATGTTGTCAATCCCACCATCAGCCAGTGGCCAAATTCGGATATCAACCTGATCGTGGCCGGATCCAGAACCGGTATCATCATGGTGGAAGGCGGCGGCAATTTCGTTTCCGAATCGGAGATGCTGGAGGCCATCTACTTTGCACACCGGGAAATGCAACCCCTGATCGATATCCAGGAAAAGCTCAGAGACAGCATCGGAAGGGAAAAACGGCCCTTTGTTCAGGAGGAAAAAGATGCCGGCTTAGCCGAGCGCCTGGAGCAGCTCGCAGCCGACCGGATCCGGGAAGCCGTGCAAATCCCCGACAAGATGGATCGCCGCGAAGCCCTGGGCAACATAAGGGCCGAGGCCATTGAAGCCCTGGGCGAGGAATACGAGGAGCATAAGGCGGATGCAGCCGAGATTCTCCATGAGATCCAAAACGATATCTGCCGGGACATGGCCCTAAACCAGGGCCGTCGTATCGACAATCGCGCCTTTGACGAAGTACGCCAGATTACCTGTGAGGCCGGACCGCTGCCCCGGGTCCACGGCAGCGCCCTGTTTACCCGGGGCGAAACCCAGGTGCTGGCCGCCCTGACCCTGGGATCGGGACAGGATGAACAGCGGGTGGAAACCCTGCTGGGCGATGAAACCTACCCGTTTTTGCTGCACTATAACTTTCCGCCCTATTCCGTTGGCGAGGTCAAGCGGCCCGGCGGCCCGAGCCGCAGGGATATCGGCCACGGCGCACTGGCCAAGCGGGCCATAGAAAAGGTCGTGCCGGCCAAGGAAAACTTTGACTACACCATCCGGCTGGTTTCCGAAGTGCTGGAATCCAACGGCTCATCCTCAATGGCCACGGTGTGCGCCTCGAGCATGGCGCTGATGGACGGGGGCGTTCCGGTCACCGCGCCGGTCTCCGGCATTGCCATGGGGCTGATCACAGACGGGGAGAAATCCGTGGTCCTCTCGGACATCCTCGGTGACGAGGATCATTTCGGGGATATGGATTTCAAGGTCGCGGGCACCCGTAAAGGCATCACCGCCCTGCAGATGGACATCAAGATCACCGAACTGTCCAGGGATATCATGGAAAAAGCCCTGGAGCAGGCCAAGCAGGGCCGCCTGCACATCCTGGATTGCATGGAGCAGACCATCAACGCGCCGCGGCATGAGCTTTCCCCGTATGCGCCCAATGTGATCAACGTCCAGATCAGCCCGGAACGCATCGGGGAGCTTATCGGACCGGGCGGCAAGCATATCCGGCAGCTCCAGAACGACACCAACACGCAGATCGAGATCAATGACAGCGGCCTTGTCAAAATCGCGGCATTTTCCAAGGAAGAAGGCGAGGCTGCCGCGCAGATCATCAAGGACATCGGATCCGAGCCCGAAATCGGGGAGGTTTACGAAGGCACGGTGGTCCGGACCACGGATTTCGGCGCTTTTGTCCAGATCAAGGCCAAGACCGAAGGACTGGTGCACATTTCCGAACTGGCGCATTACCGGGTCAAAAGCGTCACAGACGTGGTCAAGGAAGGCGATCCGCTCCAGGTCAAGGTCATTGACATCCGGGACGGCAAAATCCGCTTAAGCCACAAGGCGCTGCTCGAGGCACCGGAGAAAAGCGAGGCGGATGCCGGCAAGGACAGCCGCCCGCCGAAAAACCAGGGCGACAACCGCGGCCCCCGCGACAGGGACAACCGAAACAAGCGCGGGCCAAAGAAAAACCCCGGCGACAAATAATCCCGCAACCCGGATGACTGACGCTTTTGTAATAAAATGCCTCCGGGTCAGACCGGAAGCCGACGGGGACATTCCGCCGCCGCAATACATGACCGCCCAATCCGCGGGCATGGATCTGTGTGCGGCAGTTACCCGTCCGGTCCGGCTTGAGCCCGGAGAGATCCAGTTGATCCCCACGGGATTTGCGATATGCCTTCCCGGGGATCACGAAGCCCAGATCCGGCCCAGAAGCGGGCTTGCGGTCAAGCACGGCATCGGGCTGATCAATTCCCCGGGCACCATTGACGCGGATTACCGCGGGGAAATCCGGGTCGGGCTTATCAACCACGGAAAAACGCCTTATACCGTCAGCCGGGGCGATCGCATCGCCCAGATGGTTATCAGCCGGGTCTGCCGGGCCCGGATCGACCTGGTGGACGCCCTGGACGAATCGGACCGGAACACCGGCGGATTCGGGCACACCGGCCGATGAAAATCCCCCCGGACACCGAGGTATCTGTCCATGGGCCGCCGGGCTGCAAGGCCCGCCCGGATCAGGACTCCCTTTCGATCTGCGTTCTTGCCAGCGGCAGCAAGGGCAATGCAATTTATGTCGCATCTTCTCAGACAGCCGTGCTGTTTGATGCCGGACTTTCCGGCATCCAGATCGAACGGCGCATGCAGCAAAGAGGAATTTCCCCGGACACCCTGGATGCGCTCGTGGTCTCCCATGAGCATTCGGATCATGTCTCCGGCATCGGGGTCCTGGCAAGGCGCTACCGCCTGCCGGTATACATCAACCCGGGCACGCAGGAGGCGGTTTCCCGGCACCTGGGCAGAATTGACACGTTCTGCGCATTTGACTGCGGCACCGCTTTTTGTATCAACGACCTGGCAATCCATCCCTTTTCCGTCTCCCACGATGCGGCAGCGCCTGCCAGCTTCACGATTCAAAACGATTGCGGAAAGATCGGCATCGCAACAGACCTGGGTTTTGCCCCGGCCATGGTCCGCCAGCATCTCAAGGACTGCAACCTGCTGGTGCTCGAGGCCAACCACGATATTGAAATGCTCGAGCAAGGCCCCTATCCCTGGCCGGTCAAACAGCGTGTCAAGAGCCGCACCGGGCATCTGTCCAATGAATCGGCCCGGGACCTGTTAATGGAAGTGCTCCACGAAAACCTCCGCCACGTAATCCTGGCCCACATCAGCGAGACCAACAACACCCCGGAAAAAGCCCTAAACGCCGTCACCGGCCGTTTAAACGGCGGCCACCCCCGCTTTTCCACCGCCTGCCAGCACACCTGCGGCGATCTCATCCATCTCGGCCCCTGACCAAACGCCTCGGCAATACCCCCCGGTAATTCTATGAAGAACTGCTCTTTTCTCCTGAAATTTCAAAGTCCGGGCAGGCATCAAAGCATTAAAGCCATTTAACCCCCGAACTTTCAACTTGCGGCTTGAAGCTTGAAGCTTGAAGCTTGCAGCTTGAAGCTTGAAGCTTGAAGCTTGCAGCTTGCAGCTTGAAGCTCAGGCCTTATTGGTGGGATCGCCTTCTGCCAGCATCTGGCTCATCACGCGTTTCTGGGGATCACCCGGCAAAACACCGGCAAGATAAGCGGTCATCACGATCCGTCCGCTGCTGTCGGTCATTACCGCCTCTGCCTGCGCCCGGGCGTTTTCATCCACCCGGGTGATTTCAAGCTCGCAGGTAACGGTCTCGTTGAAATACACGGGTTTTTTAAAATCAAAGCGCATCTCCGTGGCCAGCCAGCCAACCTGCCCGCCGATCTCTGTAAGCAGGGCGCCCACGAGCAGCCCGTGGCAGATCCGGCCGGAAAACCCCCGGGAACGGGCAAAGCGCTCGTCAAAATGCACCGGGTTGTAATCCCGGGACACTTCTGCAAACGCGTGCATGTCTGTTTCATCAAAGGTCCGGGTCACGGAAAACCGGTCTCCTGCCCGGATGCCCTGTATCGCCTGTTTTCGCAACAAATCTATCTCCTGCTTGCGCTGATTGCCGTATTCCGGCAGCAAAAACCGCTGCTGCCGGCTGGCAAACATATTTACAAAAAATCATTTTTTTAACAACTTTTTCTTGACATCCACGTCAGGTTTTTTAACTTGAGAATAATAATACATATCAACTCAACCGCCGTTGGGGGTGCCGATACATCCGGCTGAGAATCCGCAAAAAAGCGGATAACCCTTTAAACCTGATCAGGGTAATGCCTGCGCAGGGAAAACGACGAACATCCATTTACAGACGCATAATGGGGTTTAGCCGCTTTCCCGCACCGGGAGCGGCTTTTTCTATTGGACCGGAAAGGAGAACAAAATGACAATCGACGAAATTGAAATCTCGCGCGCGATCATTGACCGCTATCACGAAAAGCTCACAGAAAACCTGGAAACCGAAGTGGCCATCGTGGGCGGCGGGCCCTCCGGCCTGGTGGCCGGATACTTCCTGGCCCGGGCCGGAAAAAAGGTCGCGCTCTATGAACGCAAGCTCAGCATCGGCGGCGGCATGTGGGGCGGCGGCATGCTGTTTAACGAAATCGTGGTGCAGTCCGAGGCCCTGCCCATCCTGGATGCCTTCGGCATCCGCTACCGGAAGTACCGGGATGACTACTACACCGCAGACGGCGTCGAGGCCGTGGGGTCCCTGACCGCTGTGGCGGTCCGGGCCGGGCTGACCATTTTCAACTGCGTCACGGTCGAGGACGTGATGATGAAGCCCGACCGTGTGGAGGGCCTGGTGATCAACTGGGCGCCGGTGGAAATGGCCGGCCTGCACGTGGATCCGCTGACCGTGCGCGCCAGGTTTGTCATTGATGCCACCGGTCATGACACAGACGTGGTGCGCGTGGTGGAAGAAAAAACACCGGGCAGGCTCAATACCGCCACCGGCGGCATCGTGGGCCAGAAAGCGATGTGGGCCGACCGGGCCGAAAGCGACACCACCGAAAATACCCGGGAAATCTTTCCGGGACTTTACGTGGCCGGCATGGCCGCCAACGCAACTGCCGGTGGCCCACGCATGGGCCCGATTTTCGGCGGCATGCTGCTTTCCGGCGAAAAGGTCGCCCGGGAGCTTCTGGAACGGCTGTAACGCAAATTTATGAAAAACAGGAAAAACCCATGACACAACTGGAATCGGCAAAAGCCGGACATATCACCGATGAAATGCGCAGCGTGGCAGCAGCCGAGGGCATCTCCCCGGATCTGCTCTGCAGCGAAATCGCCGCCGGACACGTGGTGATTCCGAAAAACATCCACCGCAGCTTTTCCCCCCGGGGCATCGGCAAGGGACTGCACACCAAGATCAATGCCAACATCGGCACATCGCCGAGTCACTGCAACCTGGAAGAAGAGCTGGCCAAGCTGGATGCGGCAGTTTCCGCGGGCGCTGATGCGGTCATGGACCTGTCCACCGGCGGGGACCTGGATGACGCATTACGGAAAATCCTCGAGCGCTCACCGGTCATGATCGGCACGGTTCCGATATACAAATCGGTCAGCCGCATGCTGGCAGCCGGACGGACGTGCGTGGAACTGACCGCGGATGACATTTTCGACGAAATCGAAACCCAGTGCCGTGCCGGCGTGGACTTTATCACCGTGCACTGCGGCATTACCCGGCAGACCCTGCGCGTACTCAAGGGATGCAGCCGGATGATGGGCATGGTTTCGCGCGGCGGCAGCCTGATCGCGGAATGGATTGCGCGCAACGAATCCGAAAATCCGCTTTACGCCCAGTACGACCGCCTGCTGGAAATCACCCGCGCCCATGACGTAACGCTTTCCCTGGGCGACGGCCTGCGGCCGGGCACCATCTTTGACGCCCAGGACCGCGCCCAGATCAGCGAACTGGTCGTGCTTGGCGACCTGGCCCGGCGGGCCCGGGATGCCGGAGTGCAGGTCATGATCGAGGGGCCCGGGCACGTGCCCTTAAACCGGATCGCATCGGACATGAAGCTCCAGCAGGGCCTGTGCGGCCAGGCGCCCTATTACGTGCTGGGACCGCTGCCCACCGATATTGCCGCAGGTTACGATCATATCACCGGCGCCATCGGCGGGGCGATTGCCGCAGCCAATGGCGCGGATTTCCTTTGCTACGTCACCCCGGCCGAACACCTGGCCCTGCCCGGGGTCGAAGATGTCCGGGAAGGGGTGATCGCCTCGAAAATCGCCGCCCACATCGGGGACCTGGAAAAGGGCATGCCTGCGGCCTGGACCCGGGACCGGGAAATGACCGCAGCGCGCAGCAGATTTGACTGGCCGGCCATGTTCAAACACGCCCTGAACCCGGAAAAGGCCAGGCGCATGCGGAATCAAAGCGAGGACAAGGATCGGGAGGTATGTACCATGTGCGGGGATTTCTGCGCGCTGAAAACCTATGCACGGGCTGTTGAAGAAAAATAAATCCGAAATCCGAAACACTGCATATTATACATAACGGCTGAAATTTCAGCGCATGCGTTATCTGAACCACGAAGAACACGAAGGGCACGAAGGGATTATTTTTATATTGTTTTTCCTTCGTGGGCTTCGTGGGCTTCGTGGTATGCTCTCAGACTCTCACGGAATATGCGAAATGAAATGTGTCGCTTTGTATGAAAAACGGGCAATTGTTGATCCCGCAGCTTTTTTGCGCTATTTTGGATGCAGGATGGTTCCCGTTTGGACTTTGGGCAGTATTTCGTGTATATTACGGGCTTCGGATTTCGTGTTTCGAATTTTTGAGAAAAGAATCTGAACTGAGCGAGAAAGGGGTCTGCCGTGGTCGAATTTTATTACCAGCCCATGTTTCCGATTGCAGATGACAACACGCAGTACCGCCGCGTCACGGATGCACGCGTATCGGTCTCGCAGTTCGAAGACCAGCCCGTGCTCCGGGTGGCGCCCGAAGCCCTGACCGAACTTGCCGAAGCCGCGTTTACCGACGTGGCCCACCTGTACCGGACATCGCACCTGCAGCAGCTCGCTGAAATCCGCAATGACCCGGACAGCTCTGAAAACGACCGCTTCGTTGCCCTGGAGATGCTAAAAAACGCGGTGATCTCGTCTGAATTCGTCTTTCCCATGTGCCAGGACACGGGCACCGCCGTAATCATCGGCAAAAAGGGACAGCAGGTGTGGACCGGGGGCGGGGATGAAGCGGCCCTGTCCAAAGGGGTGTTTAACGCATATACGCAAAACAATCTCAGATACTCCCAGCAGGCCCCGCTGGACATGTACACGGAAAAAAACACCGGCTGCAACCTGCCGGCCCAGATCGAGCTTTACGCCACCGAAGGCGGGGCCTACGAATTCCTGTTCGTGGCCAAGGGCGGCGGTTCTGCCAACAAAACCTTCCTGTACCAGCAATCCAAGGCGCTTTTAAATGAAAAGGCCCTGATCCCGTTTCTGACAAACAAAATGAAATCCCTGGGTACCGCCGCCTGCCCGCCCTATCACCTGGCCATTGTCATTGGCGGCACTTCGGCGGAGGCCAACCTCAAGACGGTCAAGCTTGCCAGCGCGGGGTACCTGGACACCCTGCCGCAGCAGGGAAGCGAATCCGGACACGCCTTCCGGGACCCGGACCTGGAATCCAAGCTGCTTGCCATCTCCCGGGACCTGGGCATCGGCGCCCAGTTCGGGGGGAAATACTTCTGCCTGGATGTCCGGGTTATCCGCATGCCCAGACACGGGGCCTCATGCCCGGTGGGCATCGGGGTATCCTGCAGCGCGGACCGCAACATCAAGGGAAAAATCACGAAAGACGGGGTTTTCCTGGAACAGCTTGATACCGACCCGGTCCGATTTCTCCCGGATGCGCCGGAAATCGAAACGCGGGCCGTGCACATCGACTTAAACCGGCCCATGGATGAAATCCGGGACGAATTGAGCCGGCATCCCGTTACCACCCGGCTGCTGCTTTCAGGGGATATCATTGTGGCAAGGGACATCGCACATGCGCGCATTTACGAACAACTGGAAAATACCGGGGACCTGCCGGCATACATGAAGGATCACATCATTTATTATGCCGGTCCGGCCAAAACCCCACAGGGTTATGCCTCCGGTGCCTTCGGCCCGACCACGGCCGCGCGCATGGACCCGTACGTGCCCGTGTTCCAGAAACACGGCGGATCCCTTGTCACCCTGGCCAAGGGCAACCGCTCGGCCCAGGTCAGGCAGGCGTGCAAAGCCTACGGCGGTTTTTACCTGGGTTCCATCGGCGGGCCGGCCGCCCGGCTGGGCAAGGAGTGCATCACCGACGTGGAGGTGATCGATTTTTCCGAACTGGGCATGGAGGCGGTATACCGGATCCGGGTCAGGGATTTTCCCGCCTTTATCATTATTGACGACAAGGGCGAAGACTTTTTTGAACAGATGCTGAAAACCGATGAATAGCGAAATTAAAAAGCGGGCAGACCGGATCGGGCAGTTTTTCCGCCACGAGGTGTGGCATGATCCGCCGGATGCGGGCCGCATACGTCAGGTGCTGCTGCATGCCCTCCGGGTAGCCCTGATTACGGTCAACAGCATCCGCAACGAAACCATTCTGCTGCGGTCCTCGGCGCTTTCCTACAGCACCCTGCTGGCAGTGGTGCCGCTGCTGGCCATCGGCTTTTCCATGTTAAAAGGCCTGGGATTTCAAACCCAGATCGAGCACATGCTTGTCAGCTACCTGACCGCCGAACAGGAACAGCTGACCAGCAAAATCCTGGAATACATATCCAATACCGACTTCAAGGCCCTGGGCGCACTTGGAACGGCAGTGCTCATCTACGCGGTCATTATGATGCTATCCAACGTCGAGCGCGCTTTCAACGATATCTGGGGGGTGAGCCGGAGCCGTCCCCTGGTGCGCAAAATTTCGGATTACATCAGCGTACTGCTGCTGGGCCCCCTGCTCATTGTGCTCTCTACGGCCATGATAACCTCGATGTCGTCGTATACCGTGGTTCAGAACCTCTCGGAATACACGGTCTTCCGGGATTTCTTTTTTGTGTTTAACACGGTGATCCCGCACCTGGGCCTCTGGATCGCCTTTACCGCCATGTACATCATGATGCCAAACACCCGGGTGCGCCTCGTTCCCGCCCTGATCGCGGGGGTGGTCTGCGGCAGCGCCTGGGAGCTGGCATTTCACGTATATACGGGATTCAACATCGGCATGGCGCGATACAATACAATCTACGGGACTTTTGCCGCGTTGCCGATTTTTATCATCTGGATCTATATCAGCTGGGTCATCGTGCTGGTCGGCGCCCAGATTTCCAATGCCGTCCAGCAGATCCGGGCCTATCAACAGGAGTTTACGGGCGCGGGTGCCAGTTTCGGCCAGCAGCAGGTCATGGGGCTTTATATCATGCATGAAATCGCGCGCCGGTTTTACCTCGGCAAGGCAGCGCTGACTGCTGAGCAAATCGCGCTGCACTTGTCCATACCCTCCCGGATGGTGGAGAAAATCTCCGAAATCTTCTGCCAAAACGGCCTGCTCCGGGAGATCGACAGCACGGCCCGGATTTACCAGCCCGCCATGGATCTTTTCCGCATCTCCGCGGCCGATATCTTTCACGCCATCCGGGACCATGGCCAAAGCACCTGGCAAATCCCGGCGCACGCCAAAAACCCCCGACTCCAGGATCTCATCGAAACCCATCAGGCAGAAGCGGCCCGGACGCTGAAGCAGCTGACCCTCGGTGATATCGTATCACAAGGTCACCCGACCTGCAGCACGGACCGGGACGCCTGACAGGGTAAACAAAACCTATGTTGAGGCAAAAAGACAGGCCCGGAAACCCGATTAGTCCACCCGCTCAAAGGCTTTTGCTTTGGATCCGCAAACCGGGCAGGTCTCCGGGACATGGTCTGCCACGGTATATCCGCATACGGAACAGACGTAATAGCAATCCACGGCTTCGGGGTTATCAAGCGCGTCGAGCACCTTCTGGTAAAGGTCGGCATGGACCTTTTCCACCTCGTTTGCGTATATAAAGCCATGTTCCGCTTTTTCTTCGCCTTCCTTGCGGGCGTCCTCGATCATCTCCGGGTACATGGACCTAAACTCGTGGGTTTCACCGGCAACCGCATCCTTGAGGTTTTCCGCGGTTGAGCCGATCCCGCCCATGGCCCGCAGATGGGTATGGGCATGAACTGTTTCAGCCGCTGCAGCCGCGCGAAACAGTTTTGCCGCGGCAGCAAAGCCTTCCTTGTCCGCCTGTTTTGCATAAGCCAGGTATTTCCGGTTGGCCTGCGATTCGCCTGCAAATGCATCCTTTAAATGCTGCGTGGTTTTTCCCATTGCATCCTCCTTGTATTTGGGGTTACAAACAGTTCCAAAAAGAAGATAATCGCTGTGCAGCGATTATCAAACGCATTCATGTGCCCTTACAAGTATCATGCCAGACCGGGCTCCGGCTGACCGCGGGGCCTCATACGCCGGCCTGACAAGACTGCCCGCCTTCCCGCGGGGCGGCAGCCCCCGGCTGTCTCACATGAGACAGTGATCATTTTGATACACCCGCATACGGCAGGTATTGATACCGCCCTTTCCCGTGTGCTATAGTCAGAACCGAGCTTGAACAAAGCCCCATAATAAAACCTAAATTGAAAATCCCGGAGGGTTTCAAATTTTAACACCTGAAAATGACTTAATTCCTCAAAAGAATTTAAAATATTAATCCGTGTAAAAATTTGAAACGCTCATTTTAGGTAAAAAGGAAGGACCATGAAACACAACATTCAGCCCATTGAACCGCTCAAAAAGGTGAGCCTGGAAGTTTCAGCCGGCAAAAGACCCTCCGGCACGGAACTGATGGAGCCTGCGCCGGTGGAGTTTATTTTCGGACTCGGCAAGGCCGGGCTCACCCCCCTGGAACGCCAGATCGAAGGCAGGGCTGCCGGGGATTGCAGAAGCATTGAAGTGAGCAGGTCCTATATCCCGGAGTTTTTCGGGCATATATTCCCGTTTCCCATGAAACTGAAAATCCCGCTTGACCCGTTTTATCTGAACCTGAAAATTGTATCCGTGGACCCGTCAGATCCGCGGGCAGTTGTGCGGGCGATGGCTGAAATTGCAGCCTGTAGCGGCTGTGACTGCGGATGCGGCGGGCATTTCTGAGAAGCCGCGTCTCGGGGGAGGCCCGGCGCAAAATCCTGCAGTCACGGCCTCATTCTGCCAGCAACCCCTCCAGGGTGCGGTCCTTTTCCGTCCACAACTGATGGAGCCATTCATTAAAGCGCTGCCGATTGTCGGTATCCGTAAAATAATTGACGCCCCGGAGCTCCGGGGGGACCTCCAAAATACGCATATGCACTTTTATCCGCCGGGTGCGGCCGCAGAAAAAATCCCACAGCCCCGGCACCCCTTCGGGATAGGCGATGGTGATGTCCACCAGGGGTTCGACCAGATCGCCCATTGCATAGACGGCCATGGCAAGTCCGCCCGCCCGCGGCCTGAGCAGATGCGCAAAAGGGGACTGCTGGCTGGTATGCTTTTCGCGGGTAAAACGGGTTCCCTCGATAAAATTCATAATAGAAACCGGCGTATTTTTGAATTTCTCGCATGACCGGCGCGCGGTTTCCAGGTCCCGGCCCTTCAAATGCGGGTACTTTTCCAGAAACGCCTTTGAATACCGCTTCATTACCGGAAAGTCCAGGGCCCACAGGCACTGCCCGAAAAACGGGACCCAAAGCAGCTCCTTTTTGATAAAAAACTTGTATGACGGCACCTTCCCGGCAAGCACGTGGACAATTACCAGAATATCCACCCAGCTCTGGTGGTTGGAAACGATCAGGCACCAGCGGTCAATGCTGAAATCCTTATCCCCCTGGACATCCCACCGAATGCGCCCGGTAAACCGATGGGTCCGCATGGCGCACCCCACCCACAGGTCACTGGCGATCCAGTCCAGGATGCGGCTGGTGACCCGCCGCACCCCGGTGTGTGGCACGGCGAACTTGACGGCCGCCACTGCTAATAAAAAAAGGCTCAGGCCGATGGTAAAGACAATGTAGAATACAAACGTGACAAAGCCCCGGATAAACGTCGGCAGAAAAGATATCATACAACCCCGCGTGAAATGGATTTATCCCGATCCCAGTAACTAACCCGCGCATGCACACACCGGCACGGATGCAGTTTGCCCTGCCCCTTCGGGCGCGTAGTTTTACAATATTAAATAATTCGTATAATATCAACCCTTTTTAGCACACCGATCCCGGACGATGCCATATTTTAAGCCGCCTCCGCATTGACAAACCCGCCAGAGTATAATAAAAATGATTTGTCTCATAGGTTCCTGGGAAATGATACCCGGCGAATTTCAGAAATTTAACCTAAATTGAGCGATTTTTAAGTTTACCGCAGATACAAGGAAGATGCAGACTCGCTATAGTCAACTATGCGAGGCTGTATCTGACGCAGTAGATGCGGTAAAATTGAAAATCCCGGAGGGTTTCAGATTTTTAAAATAGAAATGGATGTTATCCTTTCAAATAAATTGCTTTTAAAAATCTGAAACGCTCAATTTAGGTTTAATTTTCTTCCCGGATTGCATTTTATTTGACTTTTGAGGCTATGCCAATATTTTTTAAAATATGTCGTTTCCACACGGTTTATCAGCCCGTAAACCGTACAGGTTTTATTTTTTGAAAACTTCCGGGAAAATGCTGCAAGGCTCGTTGGACAACAATTCCGCATTTTTCCGAAACGATAGCGGCACTGAAAGGCGGTGCCCGCCGCCTGGAAACAAAAAATTTTGAAAAAGGCAAAATCACGACCATAACTCAGACAAGGATAAAAATCATGTCGAACGACCAAACAAACGGCAACGGCCATGTAAGACTGCAAGTGGAGAATGCCTACAAAATTTTCGGCGGCGATCCCGAACCGGCCTTTAAATTAATCGAGCAGGGCAAAAAAAAAGATGAAATTTACAAAGAAACCGGCCTTACCATCGGGGTTGAAAACGCCAGCTTCTCGGTTTACGCCGGCGAGGTTTTCGTGATCATGGGGCTGTCGGGATCCGGCAAATCCACCCTGGTTCGGCTGCTCAACCGGCTCATTGAACCGACCTCCGGCAAGATCATCGTGGAGGGCCAGGACATTACGCAGATGGACAACAAGGAACTCGTGGACATGCGCAGAAAGTACATGTCCATGGTCTTTCAATCCTTTGCCCTGATGCCTCATTTAACGGTGCTGCAAAACGCCGCGTTCGGGCTGGAAATCATGGGGATTGATGAGAAGAAGCGCCAGGATCGGGCCATGGATGCTTTAAAACAGGTCGGCCTTGAACACGTGGCAAACAGCTTCCCCGCCGCCCTGTCCGGCGGCATGAAACAGCGGGTGGGCCTTGCCCGTGGCCTTGCCGTGGATCCAGATATCATGCTCATGGACGAGGCGTTTTCCGCGCTTGACCCCCTGATCCGCACGGAGATGCAGGATGAGCTGCTCAAGCTCCAGGAAGGAAGCGACAGAACGGTGGTCTTTATTTCCCACGACCTGGATGAGGCCATGCGCATCGGCGACCGCATTGCAATGATGGAAAGCGGCCGGATCGTCCAGATCGGGGCGCCCGAAGAGATCCTGAGAAACCCGGCCGATGAATACGTCAAGGCCTTTTTCCGCGGCGTGGATCCCACCAACGTCTACACTGCCGGCGATATCGCCACCACCACCCAGGTCACCTTCCCCATGCACAAGGCCGGCCTCCGGGCGGTGCGCCAGCGGCTCAATGAATACGACCGCGAGCATGCTTATATTGTGCGCAGGGATCGGACATATGTCGGCGTGGTTTCATTTGACAGCGTAAATGCGGCGATTGAAGACGAATCAATCGCTTCCGAAGACATTAAGCCCGCTTTTCTCGAGGGCGTCGAGCCTGTTGCCAAGGATTCCACGCTCCAGGACATTCTGCCCAAACTGACCGCTTATGAATGCCCGGTTCCGATCGTGGATGAAAACAACAAGTTTTTCGGCACCATATCCCGAAACCTGTTTTTGAAAACCCTAACCCGCGAAGCTGAGGCGGAAGCCGAGGCTGAGGCCGAAGCTGATACCGAGGCCGAAACCGCCGCCGAGGAGGCATAATGTTTTTTGATATATTCAAGTACACCATTCCCCTGGACGACTGGATCGCGCTGGCCGTGGACTGGATCGTGGGCAACTACAGGCCGTTTTTCCAGGCCATTAAATTACCCATCCAATGGATGCTAAACGGCATCAACGACCTGCTGCTGTGGCTCCCGCCGGAAATCGTTCTGATCATTTTCCTGGTTGCCGGATGGAAGGCCGCGGGCTGGAAAGTCGGGATCTTCAGCTTCATTTCCATGGCTTTTATCGGGTTTACCGGGCTGTGGGATGAAACCATGACCACTCTGGCCATGGTGATTTCCGCGGTGTTCGTGGACGTGTTGATCGGCGTGCCCCTGGGCATCGTGTCCTCGCGCAGCGACCGGTTTGAGGCCGTATTAAGACCCGTGCTTGATGCCATGCAGACCACCCCCGCATTCGTCTACCTGGTTCCTGTGGTCATGCTGTTTTCCATCGGCACGGTGGCCGGCGTCATTGCAACGATCATTTTCTCCATGCCGCCGATTATCCGGCTGACCAACCTGGGCATCCGGCAGGTGCACCCCGAACTCATCGAGGCCACCTATTCATTCGGCGCCACCCAGCGGCAGGTGCTATGGAAGGTCCAGATCCCCCTGGCACTGACCACCATCATGGCGGGGCTGAACCAGACGATCATGCTCTCGCTTTCCATGGTTGTGATCGCATCCCTGATCGGCGCCGGCGGGCTCGGCGTACCGGTGTTTGAAGGCTTAAACAGCCTCCAGGTGGGACTGGCCGGCATCGGCGGACTGGGGATTGTCCTGATGGCCATGGTGCTGGACCGGATCACCCAGGCCCTGGGTTCCGGCAAACCGCAGGAATAATTTTGAACCTGGCTGTCTTAAAATATGTTGAAACTTAAAAGAAAAGGAGGATTCCTATGAAACATTTACTGAAAAAAGCCGGACTCGCAGTTGTTCTTCTGTCCGCATGCCTGATGGCATTTCCCGGCAGCTCGTTTGCCGAGGATCTGCCCGGCAAGGGCAAAACCATTCAGCCGGCTGCCGCGACATGGCAGTCCGGGTTCTTCCTGGAAGCTCTGTATTCCAGGGCGTGCGAGGAACTCGGCTATGAAGTAAAGGACGCCAAAAAACTTGCCGCCCCGATCTTCTACAGATCTTTGGCCGCAGGCGACCTGGATTTCTGGGCAAATGGCTGGTTCCCGCTGCACGGGGAATTTCTGCCCAAGAACTGGAAAAAAGATATCACCATGGCAGGCACCGTTGTCACCAAGGGCGCGGTTCAGGGATACCTGGTGTCCAAGGAGCACGTGGAAAAATACGATATCACCTCCCTGGATGATTTCAAGCGCGAAGAGGTCAAGGAAGCCTTTGACGCCAACGGCGACGGCAAGGCCGACATGGTGGCATGCCCGCCGGGCTGGGGATGTGAGAAAAAGATCGCATTTCATATGGATACTTATGGCCTGCGTGACCACATCAACCTGATCAAGGCCGGATACGCTGCCGGAATGGCAGATGCGGTGGCCCGTTACAATGACGGCCAGCCCATTCTGTTTTACACCTGGACGCCGAACTGGACCGTAAACAAGCTCAAACCGGGCGAGGACGTGATGTGGATCAACGTGCCCGAAATTGTTCCCAAAGAAGATCAAAAGGGATTTGAAGAATACATGGTGGCCAAGGGGCTGACCGGTACCGTAACCGACCCCTGCAAGATGGGTTACGTGGCAAACGACATCCGCGTGGTTGCCAACAACGATTTTCTGGAAAACAATCCCGCGGTCAAAACCATGTTCTCCCTGATGTCTGTGCCGTTTAACGATATTACAAGTCAGAACACCAAGATGTATGAAGGCGAGGACAAGCAGAAAGACATCGAGCGGCACGTGGACGAATGGATCGAGGCCAACCAGGGCAAGTGGAACGCCTGGCTTAAGGCCGCCAAGGCGGCTGCCAAGTAACCGGGCATGCCGTGGCTTTTTGAAAAAAATGCCTGAAACGCCTTTTATAAGGCGCTTCAGGCATAACCGGATAGAATCCGTATAAAACCCTCCGGGATGCCCCCGGAGGGTTTATATGATCTATCCGCAGCACACCGTAAAAAACATGTTTGCATATACCCGGCTGCCGCCGGAAACGGGAAATCGCCCATGAAACTCGCAAAATGGCTCGGCTGGATTCTCATCTGCACGATGGCCGCCCTGTGTTTTGCCGGCGGCCCTGCTGCCGCAGACAAGAAAACCTGCAAAATTGCCTATGTGCAATGGTCGGGTGCCACCGCCGCATCCCACGTGGTCAAGGCTGTGCTCGAAGAAGAGATGGGCTATGACTGCCAGCTCACGCCGGTAGGCGCCGCAGCCCTCTGGCAGGCCACGGCCGGCGGAAACGTGGACGGATTTGTCTGCGCCTGGCTTCCCAGCCTTCACCAGCACTATTATGCCAAGGTCGAGGACAATGTCGTCGATCTCGGTCCCAACCTGGCAGGGACAAAAGTCGGCCTCGTGGTTCCGGATTACGTATCCGTGGACTCCATTGCCGGACTTGGCGCCCATGCCGAAAAATTTGACAACAAAATTACCGGCATTGATCCCGGCGCCGGCATCATGACTTTGACAGAAGAGGCCATGGAAGCCTACGACATGGCGGACATGCAGCTCGTCGGCGGAAGCGGGGCGATAATGACCGACGTGCTGGAAGAAAAGATCCAAAACCGGCAATGGGTGGTGGTCACCGGCTGGACCCCGCACTGGAAATTTGCCAGATGGGATCTCAAGTACCTCCAGGACCCGAAAAACATTTACGGCGGTGCGGAATATATCCACACCGTTGTCAGAACCGGCCTTCACAAAGACAAGCCGGATCTTTACCGGTTTCTGGACAATTTTCACTGGGAAGCCCGGGACCTCAACCAGGTGATGAACATGATCCGGAAAAGCGGTGCACCTTATCAAAGCGCGGTAAAATGGGTACAGCAGAACCCGGACAAGGTTCAAACCTGGCTGCCGGATAAACCGGAAGGCAGCAATTAACCAACCGGTGAATTCCCCTGTTGACAGGGCCGGGCTTTTTTGTAATTCTCATGTCTTGCAATGCCGCGGGCAAAAATTTTGCATAAGCGGGGCTTGGACATCACAGGCTGCGTGCAATTTGTATCGTCATATTGTTTGTTGAACCGGAAAAATTCAAAAATGAATGAAAGGAGTGCGGCATGAAGAAAAAGTTATTATTAACCGGTTTACTGGTGTTCCTATTAGGGTTCCCCATGACCGCCACAGCAGGCATTGACCTGGGCCCGCTGACAATAGGCGGAGCGATGCGGGCGAATTACTTGATTGGAGACTACGCTGAAACTTCCCCCTCTCAACCCTCGGGAGCTGAGGACGACGGCGGGAATTTCGTTCTGGACACATTTCGTATCAATATGGACTATGAGCAGGGCCCTTGGATCGGAAAACTAGAGTATCGATTTTACGACGGGTATAACTTTCTGCACACCGGCTGGGTCGGCTACAATTTCCAAGATGACAGCCAGTTGCAGGTAGGCGTCAACCGGGTGCCCTTCGGCCCCGGTCCTTATGGGATATCCCAGAGCTGGTTTTTTGATCAGCACTATTATGTGGGCCTGTCAGACGACATGGATCTGGGTGCGAAATACACTATGTCCGTGGATAAGCTGACCCTGGATTTTGGATATTACGCGATGAGTGAAGGCGATTATTTCGGAGCCACCAAGGATGCTGCCAGATACTCCTACGATGTTGTGGATGAAAGCGAAGATGGCTACGAAGAAGAGCACCAGTTCAACATTCGGGCGATTTACCCCATCGAAATGGGAGACATCACAACGGATCTGGGCGTCTCCCTGCAGTACGGCCTGCTTAACAGCAACGGCCCTCAGGATGACGGCGATCATTATGCCGGATCCATCCATGCGGTCAACCAGTTAGGGAACTGGAAGCTTGCAGCTCAGTTGACTTACTACGAATATGATGTGGAATATGAAGACCCCAGGGGCGAAGAACTGGTTCAGTTCGGAGCCTATGACTTCCCGACACTGGTAGCAGCGGAAGCCATGATTCCGGCCGTTTCCCTGAGCTATTACCTGGAGACCCCCCAGGTGGATTGGCTCGACTACATGATTCCCTATGCGGAATACAGCTCCATCATGAAGGACGAAAGTGCTCATAACGACAGTGAGATGATTGTGCTGGGTTCTGCTTGGGCCCGGGGCGGATGGTACATTTATACCGACTTGGCTTTCTCCAACGGCAACGATTTTGTCGGCGGCGAATCCGGATATCTAACTGCCGGCGATGTAGCATCTGGCGCCCCCTTCTTCACAAGCAACCGTATCGGAGAAAATACCACAGACGACTGGGAATACCGATTTAACATCAACTTCGGCTATTACTTCTAGGCCGACGGGATAGAGCGATTATCCTTTAATCAAAGCGCAAAAGGCCCGGATTTCGAATCAGTTCGAAATCCGGGCCTTTTTTATTTCCGATTCTGCGCGCCACCGGAGACAGATTTTAAATCTGTCCCCACCGGTCTCAATGCACCTAATCCTTGAACACCAGCTTTCCGCCGATCAGGCCGGCCACAATGGCGGCTGCCAGCATGACCAGGTTAAGCAGCACGAAACCGGCCTGCCGGGCCGCCCCGCCTGCCAGAATTTCCGGGTTAAACAAGTACCACAGCACCACCAGCAGGCAGGTGACTGTCACAACCGCTGCAGCCGTGATCTTTGCCGTAAAAATCGGCGTAAGATTGCCCCCGAATTTGCGCTGCCAGGCGTTATACCCGGTATAAAGCACCGCGGGCATGGACACCAGGACCACGACGCTGTTGTAAAACGCTGCTGCCGCCAGGGTTTCCGCGGAAAACAGGATTGCCAGCAGCACGAAAAGCACGGCCACCGGCAAAACCCCGTTTGGGATGTGCACGGACATGGGGTGGGCATGATGCCGGATCATCTGCTCATTTGCAAATTCCATCCAGCCCGCCGGCCGGGCCGGCTGTTTGGAAGCAGCAGACGATTCCGATGCACTCCCGGGTTTTCCCCGGCCCGGATCTGCCTGGCGGGCCTTTTCCACCATGGCCCGCTCGCGCTCAAGCTGCTTTTCCGTCTTTGCCGCCTGGATATCTGCTGCCTCCTGCTCGGAGACTTCCGTGAACTTGCTCTTATCCGCACCGCACACCGGGCATTTCTCCGGCGGCGCCTCTGCCTCGTGAATATAATTGCATACCGTGCAGCGCCACTTTTTCATATCAAGCATCTCCTTTCCGATTTCTCCGATCCGTGCTTATGCGCCCGGCCCCACCAGCGGCAGAACCTTATCCACCCGGAAATACGCCAGGTAGATTTCCGTGTTGTCCGGATCCGTATCCGTTGTCGGGCACCGCCGCCTGGGCTTACGGATCTTTTCCGGGTCCGTGTCCTCGCCTGTTTTTGTCAGATACAGCCGGCACCCCTTGTACCCGGAAGTTTTTTCCATGAACAGGAAGGCCGCCTTCGGGTTTTCCTGCAGGTTTTTGCGGGTCAGGCGGTTGCGCATGATCATGGCCGCAGTGCCGTCTTCGAATATATGCGGCCGGGCATAGACGGCTGCGTTGACCTCTCCGTTGGCCCCGGCAGTGGCCAGCACCCCCGTTCCCTCGGTTTCCTCAAAATATTTTATCAAGTCCTCTTGCATTTCTCCGTCTCCTTTGGTCATGGTTGATAAGCCTGTAAAAAGTCCTTTTTACAGGCAGTGTTAAGTTTTAAGTGATTAAGTGTTTAAGTAAAATCAAAAACTTATCTTTCCGTTACTTGGCGGAGAGAACATTTTTTAGACTTCCAGGGAAATCCTTTTTTTCGCTCTCATGCAATTGCACTTCGCTTCCCTGACGGCGGTGCGGAAAAGCGGGTTTCCGAGCGGAAATCGAGGCTCGGAGAGGCTCCTGGAGCGAGGAAACGCCTTTTTCGCACCGCCGATCAGCCAAGATGCTTACGGATTTCCTTTCTGCAAAAATGCCGTCGTCGGTATAAACCGCTTTTTACGAAACTGTCATGGTTAGATCGGCAAATCGCGTTTACACAAAATAACTGCACCTTTGTCGAATTTCAAACCAATTGCAGGGTTATACATGACGGCTGAAATTTCAGCGCATGCGCTATTTGAACCACTAAGGGCACCAAGTGATTGTTTTTATATTATTTTTTCTTCGTGGCATGTTTTCAGACGCTCAAAAAAGGGGCCATCTATGATAAGTAAAGTCAAGGGGAAAATGGAGTTTTCCCGTTCCACTCTTATCCGTAGCCCCCCGGTGGTTCCCTTGAGAACGATTTGCTTGACACACCGTCGTCTGTGGATATACTGGCATCATTTATGATCGATTTTTGGATGGCCTTTATTTTCCAATGGCCCGGATTGTTTTTCTCTTCAAACAGCAATAACGGAGAACGGCGACATGAGCGGAGAACACCCGGCAGACACAGACCGATTCCTGGAACACCCGGAGGTAAAAAAAGCCACCAGTAATAAAAACACGGTATTAAACGAACGACTGCAATTTGTGCCGCCCCTGTGCAAGGTGTTTACCGCACCGTATACCCGCCTGGAAAACGCGCCTGCCTATGCATTTAAGATTCACCCTTCGGCACGGGAAAAACTCCCCGACATTATAGACAATCCCGTCCAGCGCATTGTCGGCGGCGCCTCCCCGGAATCCAATGCAAAGCCCTATGACCGGCAATTAAACATCGGCATCGTGTTTTCAGGCGGGCCGGCGCCCGGGGGGCACAACGTGATTGCCGGCGTGTTTGACGCCATGTACGAGGTCAATGCCGACAGCCGCCTTTTCGGATTCCTCTTGGGACCCGACGGGATCCTGGAAAACAATTACACGGAAATCACCCGGGAAAAGGTCAACGAATTCCGGAACCTGGGCGGATTTACCATGATCGGCACCGGCCGGACCAAGATCGACACCCCCGCCAAAATGGCTTTGGCCCGGGAGAACTGCCGCCGGCTGAACCTGGACGCCATGGTGATCGTGGGCGGGGATGATTCGAACACCAACGCGGCATTTCTGGCCCAGGAGCTTTACAACGACGACATCCAGGTTATCGGCGTGCCGAAAACCATTGACGGCGATATCCAGGTCCGGGACGAAAACAGCAATCTGCTCTGTGCCATGTCCTTCGGGTTCCATACCGCGGCCCGGGCGTTTTCCCACAACATCAGCAACCTGTGCGCAGACTGCAGTTCAGACGTGAAGTACTGGCACATCTGCAAGGTCATGGGCCGGGTGGCCAGTCACCTGGCCCTGGAAGTCGGGCTCCAGGTGCATCCCAATATCACCCTGATCGGCGAAGAAGTCGCGGATTTCGTGGATACCGAGCGCATCCGGAAGGCTGAAGAACAGGGCACCACCGATTACACCGCCTACGGCATGACCCTTCGGCATGTATCCCGCCTGATTTGCGACGGCATCGTGCAGCGCGCGGCAGTGGGCAAGAATTACGGCGTGATTGTCATGCCCGAGGGCCTGCTGGAATTCATCAACGAAATCCAGGTCTTTATCATCAAGTTAAACACCATTATCGCGGACTACAACCAGACCCATGACACGGATTTTCACGCCGAGTTTCCCACGCTCGATGACAAGCTCGATTATCTGCGGCGCATGGCCCGGATGGCAAGGGAAAACCACATCTTCTCGGTCTGGAACACCCGGGATGACGACCTGTTTAACGTGCTGCCGGCCTTTTTCCAGGAGGGCCTGCTCACGGAGCGCGACAGCCACGGCAACTTCCAGTTCTCCCAGGTGGAAACCGACAAGGTCGTCATGGGGCTGGTCAAGGACTACCTGGAAATTCTCGCGGAAAAGGGGATTTACAAGGTCGGCATTGAACGCGGGTGGTACCGGCACACCATGGAAAAAGGCGGCCTGGACCCTGAAACTTACGGCCCGGCCCTGTTTAAAAACTACAAGGCAGACGACCGGTTTCTGCTGGTCCGGGAAGCCGTGGTATCCATAAAAACCTTAAAGCAGACCCTGGTCAAAGAAGGCGCAATCACAGATGACCAGGAAATTCCCAGGGCTGTTGAGAAAATATACAAGGCCTCTGTGCCGAAATTCAAGACCCAGAACCATTTCTATGGCTATGACGGCCGGGGCAATGATCCCACATGGTTTGACTGCACCTATACATACAACCTGGGCCGGACGGTATTTTCCCTGGTGGCAAACGGGGGCACCGGCCAGATGGCGGCCATCAAGAATCTCGAGGGCACCTTTGACAACTGGGAACCCCTGGGCATTCCCATTGCCCCGCTGATGCACCTGGAAGAACGCCAGGGCAAGCTCTCGCTGGTGCTGGAAAAATCCCTGGTCGACATCGAATCCCCGGCGTTCCGGGTGTTTTCCGCCATGCGGGACAAGTGGCTGGCAGATACGCCCGGGGCGGACTGCTATCGGCGCCCCGGGCCCATCCGGTATTCCGGGGAAAGCGAGGATGCCCGGCCTATCACGCTGATTTTAAACGAGCTGGCCCGCAGCGGTTAATCCGCGTTTGCCTATACCGTAACCAGGTTCCCCATCTGATCCACGATCTGATCGAGTGCCTTTGTCACTGCAGAGTCGGCATATGCCGACATGTAGGACTGTCCGGCATCACCGGCCTTGACCAGGTTGGGTTCAAACGGGATGCGTCCCAGAAACGTCAGCCCGAACTGCTGGGCGGTCTTCTCGCCGCCGCCCGAGCCGAACAGATCAATGGCCTCGCCGCAGTGCGGGCAGACATAACCGCTCATGTTCTCAATGAGGCCGAAAACCGAAATCTGCACCTTGTTGCAGAAGTTAATCGATTTTCGCACGTCAGAGAGCGCCACCTCCTGGGGGGTGGTCACGATGATGGCCTGGGCATCCGGGATGGTCTGGGCCACGCTCATGGGCTCATCCCCGGTTCCGGGGGGAGAGTCCACGATCAGAAAATCCAGCGGCCCCCAGTCCACGTCAGAGACGAACTGGGTAATGGCCGAATGCTTCAGCGGCCCCCGCCAGATCACCGCGGAATCCTTGTCCGGCATCAGCCCCTCGATGGAAATCGCGGCCAGATTATCGGAATAGCGCATGGGGGAAAGCTTTTGGCCGTCTCCGGCAAGCAGTCCGGTCAGGCCGAGCATCCGCGGAACATCCGGCCCATGGACGTCCACGTCCATAATCCCCACGCGGTATCCCTTTTGCGCCAGGGC
>Ga0182239_1000165_pt1 | contig 24456 bp, 16 predicted proteins | sample hydfrate6_PW_210_FD_132456 | JGI IMG/M metagenome (GOLD analysis project Ga0182239, IMG submission 132456) | Subsurface microbial communities from deep shales in Texas, USA - hydraulic fracturing test 6_PW_210 | ecosystem: Environmental > Aquatic > Deep subsurface > Shale gas/oil reservoir >... | reverse complement strand
TCTGGCAGAAGCGACCCTGCCTGCGAGTGCGGGTTTTGTGCTGGCACAGAACTGGTGGGGCGGGTGGCGCCTTCCGTGGTTTGGCGCGGCCGGGTTTCTGCTCCTCGTCGTGCTGCCATTGCTCCTCAGGCTCGCACGCGGGGCGCAGCATCCGATACATATGAACTCCACAGACTCTGCCGCCACAATGGAGAGTCTGTCTCGCGCCCAGGTGCTCAGAGATCCGGGATTTTACCTGGTGCTGCCTGCAACCCTGGCGGCGCCCTTCAGTGTAACCGCGATAATGTTTCACCAGAGCACTATCGGAGAACTGCGCGGCTGGTCCCTTGAGGTGATTGCCGCTTCCCTGACCTGTTTTGCCCTGGGGCATTTTATCAGCCTGTTTATTGCCGGCCCTCTCATCGACCGTGTCGGCGCCCAGCGTTCTCTCCCCCTGGTACTGTTGCCCATGTGGTGCGGGATGCTGGTACTTGCCCTTACCGCAGCGGAGTGGACTCCCTACCTGTATCTTGGTCTCATAGGCAGTACCATGGGTGGTTCGGGGGCAGCGAGCGGGGCACTATGGCCGGAACGCTACGGCACGCGCCACATTGGTGCAATCCGCTCCGTGGCGCAGGCGGCGCTGGTGTTTTCGACTGCGCTGGCACCCTTTTTAGCCGGCTATATCCTCGATACCACTGTATCGGCGCCAACCCTTGCCATGTTTCTCGCTACTATCATCATGGTGGTTGGGGTGTTGGGATGCTTTGCTCCGCCCCCGGCAGACAAAGAAATCATATAAGATGGCGTCGCAAAAACTCACCAACTGCGGCGTTGCTGTAATTGCCTCACTGCTTCGACGTACGCAAGTACGCCTCATTGCTCGACAATCACGCGCCTTGCATTTGGCGCTTTTTGCTTAGCCATCCAAATCAATACTTTCTGCGAAAGCATCATATAACCATAAAAGCTGCATTTGTCTTTAGGGTTAATGTTTGACTGTTTCCCTGGGGATTATGTGGTAAACTGGCGGAGTAATTCTCTTTTTTTGAGTTCAATATTTTGTAACAGTTCAGCATAGGCTTATGGCGCTGGTAGATGGTGAATAGTTACAATATTTTTTCAACTGCCGCCTCGCATGGGATAGAGATGAAAATATGAACGTACTGATTGTAGATGATAACCGCGACAGCCTGTATATTCTCGAGTCCCTGTTCCGGGGCGATGGATGGGAAGTCTATATTGCCGAAGATGGTATAGCTGCACTGGATATAGTCCGCACAGAGCCTGTGGGTGTGATTGTGAGCGATGTATTGATGCCGCGCATGGATGGGTTTCAGCTGTGTCGTAGTGTAAAGACCGATAATCATCTACGCCATATCCCCTTTATTGTCTACACTGCTACCTACACCAGCCCGCAGGATGAGGCGTATGCCACGAAACTGGGGGCGGAGCGTTTTATCCGGAAACCTTCAGACCCCGAGGAGTTTCTGGCTGAAGTGCATGCAGTGGTAAAAGAGGCTGAAAGCGGGATGCATCGAAGCGCGGATGCTCCCCTTATGGATGAAGGGGAATCCCTGCGTCTCTACAGTGAGCGTCTCGCTGAGCGTCTGCAGCTAAAAATAGATCAGGCGGAGCGGGAATTGCAGGCGAGGCGCGCAGCAGAACGCCAGCTGCACGAGAGTGAAAAACTCTTCCGCTCCCTGATGGAAAATGTCGAAGATCTGGTGTATGCGGGGAGCAGTGACGGAATCTTTACCTATGTATCACCAAACTGGAAGGAACATCTGGGGATAGAGCCGGATGAAATAATAGGACAGCCGTTCAGTGTTTTTGAACCGTACCTGCACCCCGATGATGCAGATAACTGCCGGGCAATTATTCCGGCGGTATTTGAGAGGGAGGAAAGCTATTTGAGCGCCGAGTACCGCGTCCGCTATGCTGACGGGTCCTGGCGCTGGCATGTATCCAATGCTGCGCCTCTTAAAGACAGGGATGGCAGGGGTTATGGCCTCGTCGGAGTTGCGCGCGATATGACCGAGCGCAAAGAGCTCGAACAGCAACTCATGCAGGCGCAAAAGCTCGAATCCATCGGGCGCCTCGCCGGCGGGGTCGCACACGACTACAACAACATGCTCGGCGTTATCCTCGGCAGCGCTGAACTTGCCCTCAAAAACGTCACCCCCGAAGACCCGGTGCACGCCAAGCTCGAACAGATCCGCAGCGCCGCGCGCCGCAGTGCCGACATCACCCGCCAGCTCCTCGCCTTCGCGCGCAAACAGACCGTAGCCCCTAAAGTGATCGACCTCAACGAATCTCTGGAGGGGATGCTCAAAATGCTGCATCGCCTCATCGGCGAAGAGATCGACCTCTCCTGGCGCCCCGGCACCAACCTCGATTCCGTCGAAATCGACCCCGTGCAACTCGATCAGCTCCTCGCCAACCTCTGCGTCAACGCCAGCGATGCCATCGGTGGCAACGGCAAAATCACCATCGAAACCGCCAATACCGAATTCGACACCGCCTACTGCAACCGCCACCAGGGGTTCAAACCCGGTCACTACGTCATGCTCGCCGTCAGCGACAACGGCTGCGGCATGGACAAAGAAACTCAAGACCACATCTACGAACCCTTCTTCACCACCAAAGAGACCGGCAGAGGCACCGGCCTCGGCCTCGCCACCGTATACGGCATCGTCAAGCAGAACCGGGGTTTCATCAACCTCTACAGCGAACCCGGCAGCGGCACCACCTTCCGCATCTATCTGCCGCGCCACACTCAGGGAGCCGAAGCGGAATCCAATACCCAACAGAGTCCTGCACTTTCCAGCGGACACGGGCAGCAGATCCTCGTAGTCGAAGACGAACCCGCCATGCTCGAACTCACCAGCATGATGCTCGAAGAGCTCCTCTACGAACCCATACCGGCTGGCACTCCCGCTGCCGCCCTGGAACTTGCGCGGGAAAACCCGGAGATAACCCTGCTTATTACCGATGTGGTAATGCCCGGAATGAACGGGCGCGAACTTGCACAGCAACTCCGGCAACAACACCCGCAGCTCCAAAACCTCAACGTTCTGTACATGTCCGGCTACACCGCCAACGGCATCGCGCACCACGGCGTGTTGGGGAAAGGGGTACACTTCATACAGAAACCATTTTCCCTGCAGGAGTTGGCGCAGAAGATGGAGGATATCCTCTAAGGTGTCGGTCTGCCTGCGAGCCTCTTTTCCGTTCGGTACAGTCATGTTAGCCTGTAATTGTTTACTACTTTTGCAGGAGCGACTTTAGCCGCGAGCAATCGCGCCTGAAGGCGACTCCTATAACGTCATTCCAGCATGATTTCAGCCGGAATCCGGGTCTTGCACGCTTGAAAGTCTGGATCCCCGACAGAACCACTCGGGGATGACGGCCTTTGGATTGGCCGGTGGATAGTTACGTTAGCCTGAACGTACATGTTTCCCGGGTAAGAGGCGGGAAGATTATATTTCGTACAATTCACACATGGGCGCCTCATGGGTCGCCCTGTTCCGTACAGAAAGGAGCTGCAGCATGGAATACACAGAAATTGGTGCTTTGAAAAAGGTCTCTCGTGTCGGTCTTGGAACCTGGGCCATCGGTGGCTGGATGTGGGGCGGCACCGAAGAACAGGGGTCCATCGATACCATCCACGCCGCGCTGGATAACGGCATCAACCTCATAGATACCGCTCCGGTGTATGGCTTCGGACGTTCAGAGGAGATTGTAGGGAAGGCTCTGGCGCAGGGCGATTACCGCGAGCGCGCGGTCCTGGCCACCAAAGTGGGGTTAAACTGGAATGACGGTAAGGTGTTTCGCGATTCGCGCCCCCAGCGTATTGTCGAAGAGGTGGAGGATTCTCTCCGGCGCCTCCAGACCGATGTGCTCGATCTTTATCAGGTGCACTGGCCCGACCCCCTCGTCCCCATTGAGGATACCGCCGCCGCGCTGCTGAAGCTCAAGGAAAGTGGAAAGATCCGCGCCATCGGGGTGAGCAACTACAGCCCTGAGCAGATCGAAGAGTTCACGGGGGTCACCGCGCTGGACTCCAACCAGCCGCCGTACAATCTGTTCGAGCGTGGGATTGAAGAAGACGTACTCCCGACATGTAAGGAGCACGATGTGGCGCTGATTACCTACGGCGCCCTGTGTCGCGGACTCTTGAGCGGGAAGATGTCCACCGCGCGCGAATTTGTCGGCGATGATCTGCGCCAGTACGATCCCAAATTCAAGGCCCCGCGTTTTGCCGAGTATCTGCGGGCGGTGGAGCGCCTGGAGCAGATTGCACAGTGCCATGGGCGCAGCGTATTACAGCTTGCGGTGCGCTGGGTACTGGATATGGGGTCGAATGTTGCCCTGTGGGGGGCACGCAATCCTCATCAGCTGGAGCCTGTAGACAAAGTGGATGGCTGGAACCTTGATTCTGCAACCCTCAAGGAGATTGACACCATCCTCAAGGATGAGATCAGTGATCCGGTTGGACCGGAGTTTATGGCGCCTCCGGCACGCAAGGAGTAATATCCACGTTAAGTTCCAGAACTAACTATTTATTTTAATTTGGATCTGGCGATGGAGCCATGGTCCCCGATGGAGGGGTGTCTGGCTCAGGATAGAGCCAGTCAAGCCTCAGTTCGAGTTTATGCGTCCATGGCGGGGATCATGGCTCCTTCCTCATAGGCGGCAAGTATTTTATTCCTGTTCGAAGGAACTCAACTACCATGAAGATACTGCATACTTCCGACTGGCACCTGGGGCGCTCCCTCTTCGGGCGCAGCCGCTATGCCGAATTTGAGGCCTTTCTGGAATGGCTTGCCGGGGTGCTGGAACGCGAACAGGTGGATGCCCTGGTGGTTGCGGGGGATATCTTTGACACCACAACGCCGAGCAATCGCGCTCAGGAGCTGTACTACCGCTTTCTGTGCCGGGTTGCTGCGCTTGATTGCTGCCGCCACGTAGTAATTGTGGGGGGCAATCACGATTCCCCCTCGTTTCTGAATGCCCCGGCGCAATTGCTGCGCGCCCTGGATGTCCACGTGATCGGCGCAACCCCGAGCGCTATCGAAGACGAACTTCTTACCCTGCGCGGAGTGGATGGAAGCCCTCAGGCGCTGATTGCGGCAGTTCCATACCTGCGTGATCGTGACATCCGCACGGTTGAAGCGGGAGAGAGCATGGAAGACAAGCAGAGCAAACTCATCCACGGTATTCAAGCGCATTATGCCGCAGTATGTGAAAAGGCATCAGAAATACGTATCGAGATGGAACGCAAGCGCAATCTCGAAATTCCCCTCATCGCCACCGGGCATCTGTTCAGCGCCGGGGGCAAAACCACAGATGACGATGGAGTACGGGAATTATATGTAGGCTCCCTGGCACAGGTAAATGCACAGAGTTTTCCACAGGAGCTTGATTGTCTGGCGCTGGGGCATTTGCATGTGCCTCAGAGTGTGGGCGCGCAGGATCACATGCGCTACTGCGGCTCCCCACTATCCATGGGCTTTGGTGAAGCGGGGCAGCGCAAACAGGTGGTAATGGTCGAGTTTGCCGGGCGTACTCCGCAGGTAACCCCCCTTGATATCCCTTGTTTTCAGCCTCTGCAGCGGGTTAAAGGCTCCCTGGATGAGATATGTTCCAGATTGGAACGCCTCAAACAGGAGCACAGCAATGCGTGGCTCGAAATTGAATATACCGGCACCGATATTGGCGATACCCTGCGTGAACAGGTGGAACTGGTGCTCGAAGATTCTGATATGGAGCGGCTGCGTCTGCGCAACTCCACTCTTATGAACAAAGTTATCCACAGGGCTTCCGTGGAAGAAACCCTGGACGATCTGGATGGATTTCAGGTGTTTGAACGCTGTCTGGATGCCTATGCCATCGAAGAGGATGAGCGCGCTGAGCTCAAGCAACTTTATAGTGAAATAGTCGACACTGTGTGTGAAGAGGATTCCAACGCGGAGTAAGAACCCGTAATAATTTAATAAGCTGTAGGTTGGGACTTATGGCACCCATGGAAAGGGCGTCTGTCGCCATGGACGGCCCTAATCACAAACAGTCGTGTCCCTTGGAATGGGTGTCATAAGCCTTCACCTGCCAGGGGGGGCGTTCACAATCCCCATTCACAGCAATCTTAAGGTTATTTTGCGCCCCGCCAGCAGTGGTTGGAACGTGCGCAGCAGGCCACCGCGCTGGCCGGTCTGCACCAGGAGGGCAAGCTTATCGGGGTCATCTCCCACGTGGGCGCTCTCAAAGAGCGCATCCCTACGCGCATAAAGGTAAAGCCGCAACCCGGCGGGAAAAGCGTCCTCAGCGGCCCGGGTGTGGAGAGGGGATGAAAGATATACTCATCAGGTAGGATGTTGCCTCAAAATACCCATTGGACACTGCCTGCCAGCTGGATGAAACGATCTTCATCCTCGCCATACTCCTGTCCACCTGTGAGCTGGAGGGACAGGGTCCAATTTTTTCCCAGACGTGTATTGACAAACATCTCCCCCTGATGCAGGAGCGAGTTATCGCGCACTGCATGTTCGAGCTGATACTCGAACTCCAGCGCCAGCCTTGCGTTCAGTGGCTGTTTCCATTTAAGGGTGGTGTTGAAAATGGTTTCACGCTCCCGGGTATAATATCCTGATCCTGCAGAAGCCTGGAATTGCGGCATGAATGCCGGATGCCACAATAGCTGCAAATTTCCATTCCACTGATCGGGCCTGTCACTGGCGTAGGCTTCGTAATACACGCTTGCAACCAGTTCCGTTGCAGCCCCCAGGCGTCGCCCGTAATTGATGCCGCTGAGCTCCTGTGCCCCTATATTCAGCTCAGCACGCCCTGTATTCAGATCATACACAGGCTCCGGATCGCGCTCGCGCGAATAACTTAAGGAAAACCACGCTCGCCGCATGTGTCGGGTCAGAACGGCAAAGCCGGTCACCAGCTCCTTGCGCTTATCCAGGCGATAGTATCCGGGACCGTCATTGTCAAAGGTTTCGTAACGGATGCGGGTCTGCAGGGTCAGACTCGGGTGCAAAGACATATGTATCTGGGCAAAGACACCCCGGCGCTGAAGCTTGAAATCATAGTCATCAAAAACCAGACTGTACTGCCTGATGCTCCCATCAAGTACCCCGAGACTCAGGCTCCGGTTGGAGCCGAAATCGTGCCGCGCCTGGAGCTGTACGGTTTGTTCGCGCCAGCGATACAGGTACTGATCAAATTCTTCGAGGTATTGCTTGTCATGCAGATAAAAATAGTCGCTTCTTAATATCCATCCGGATGAATCAGCGTTGGGCACATTGCGATGCTTCTCTGTAGCCGTTCCTCCCAGATCAGAAAGGGACGAGGTGTTTCCGCTGTCCTGATCAAGCAGGCTGCGATTCTCCTCCAACATCCGGATAAAGGAATCATCTGATACTGTAGCCTCATATTCCTGACATACAGCGTTGCCCGTTATCGACAGGAACAACAAAATTACCCCTGCGGTTATGTGTTTTCGGGAAACCAACATTCTCCTGCCTCTCTCAAACGGATAGCTATAAGCATCAAATATCTGCTTTGCTGCATAAAACTGCCGGGTCAAAACGGTTATGGCTTTGACCCGGCACAAACAATACACACAATGCTATGTCAGCCTGTTGTCTGGTTTTTATCAGCGCTGCAGACGCCCCTGGCCCTGACCGGCCCAGTCCGGACGCCCCGATCCGTCGAGGAGCTGCTCGCCACCAGCTGCAAAGTTATCGCATACTCCGTCGTTATCCAGATCAACAAAGTTTGCCGCTCCGGCCCCCCTGCCGGTGCCGCGCTCCGGGCGGGTATCGCCAATGCCGTCTCCATCAGTGTCTACCATGTAAATACCCGTGCCGGCATCTGCGCCGCGGAAGCGCGAAGCCGTTGCAAGAGAAGGAATAGCCATAGCGGCGATCATAGCGATTACGATAGTTTTCTTGGTGTAGCTGGTCATAGTTAAGTCTCCTTGAAATTTTTGTGAAAAAAAAATTATTGCGCCGGCTTGTCACAGCTCTAAAGCGACAAGCGTGCCAATATATAAAATATTTGTGTAACATCCTGAAGTTACAGTATTTCTATCTGTCCAGGTTCTTCAGGGTATACCTGGAAAGCGCAACAGTCTTCTTATCTATCTTCCTTGATTCGACAATTATGCACCTCCGATTCGACATAATTGTCGAATTCGCCCGGGTTTTGATAGCCACCCATATAGACATAAACCTGTTTTTATATTTTGCAGTTTGACCTACAGGGTCTATATTCCATATCATTCAACTAAGAATATTTACTCTCCCCCAAGCATTCAAAAAGTGGAAACGCTCCTATGCCTCTCTTCCAGCCAAGCGGTTCTGTTGTATGAACAAAGCGGTATTTCATGCCTGTGTCTTTAATATAACCCTCCTGGTGCTCGCGTTGTGTGTAAGCAACAGGTCCGAAGCCGCTCAGTTCAGCCTCGATCTTGCAGGTGCGTATTCCTCCAATATGGAACGCGAACCCGGCGGCGAATCAGGCTTTTTTGCCCTCACTCGCTTTGATGCTCTGGCTTCTTTGCCATCCGTATTGCGCGTGCACTCCCAAGTTGGTCTGTTTCTGGAAGATAAGCGCTACCAGGGAGGCGATTCAGCACAGTGGGGGGAGTTGCATGTCGGAAGTTTTCTATACCACAGCAGCATTATAGAGCTGAGTTGCACCGGCTCAGGCACCTATGTCAGAGAGAGTCTGATTCCGGAAGATGATTTTTATGCTGCAGCCCTGGAACCACAGGTCAGACTGCACCTGACACCAACCCTTGATTTGGGTGTGGCATATTATGTGCAATGGAGAAACTATATCCACAAGGTTGAATCGCGCGGTGGAGGAGGGATGAGAAGGGAACACGAATCTATGGATATGCATAATCCCCGAGAGCATGCCCAGTATGAAACCCGCCGCGAGTGCACTCAGCGAACTCGTCTTGAGCTCACCTGGATGCCACGGGCGGATATGCTCATTATGACCGCGGGCAGCTATAGTGATAATGCGGCATCTGTTGCCATGGAGCGATGGTATGCATGGAGAGGTGAATTGGGGCTGATCTGGGATCCAAGCCCGGCATTCGGAATTCACCTGTGGGGTAATCTTACCCGGCAGGAGTACCCCGAAACCACAAACAGGCGGGAAGACACCATCAACCACGCAGGCATCCGGGCAAACTACTATCTTGGGCATGGATCATTTTACCTCGAGTTCGACTGGGAACGTGATTCGAGTAATATTGCCACAGAAACATATTCGGGGCGGACACTGACATGCGGGACACGTTTTTACTTTTAACATACATGCTTCTGCTGTTGTTCTGGGGACAACCCTGTGAGGCACAACAACCGGTGCTGGGCACAGTTACCCGTATTGATAGCGAACATGCACGCGCTTATATCGAAACCCGCTCAACCCTGTTTGGAAACGGAGGGGAAGAAGAGGTGCTCGATCTTTCTCAACTGAAGGGGGAGAGTTGGGACAAACTTAAGCCTGGCGACAGTATCAGAGCGTGGACGGAAGCCCCAACTTCGCCGTTCGCCACCCCTATCGTACGTTCCATGCAGTCCTGGTCACAAAGAGCGGGCGACACTGCTGACCTTACCGGAGTACGCCGACGTCTGAGCCGTGAGAGTGCTGGCAGCGCAGGCGGTTCCATGCGCAGCGTTGGAGGTATTGGTGGAAGTCGCTCCGGCGGCGGAAGAAGCAGCGGGGGAGGAAGACGATGAGGCGCTTGCGCGGCTCCCTTCAGACACCGTCGTGGAAGTGGAATCTGATGATCATGGCGTTGTTTGCCAGTGCAGCCATTGTCTATGTGAGCTGGCAACTGAAACAGAATCGAGCGAGTTTCTACCAGCATGCTCTTGAGCATGCCCGCCTGATAGGCGGGATTATGGCGCGTAATGCAGAACAGGCCGCAACCGCGCAGCAGCTTTACACCGATGTGATTGATGCCTTTTTGAGTAGCAGTGCCGATTTCATCATCTACCTGGATGGCATTGAGCCCTTTACGCCCTCGGAACTTGAAGCCTTTGCGTGGGAAAACGGTCTGGTACTCATCGGCATTGAGCGCAATGATGGCAGCTCTTCCAGATACCCCGGCGAATGGCCCACACAGGTGGATATGCTACGCTCTGCCGGGCTTCACCATGTAGAACAGCAGCACCTTTATGTTCTCAAGCGTATCCATCCTGATATGACACTGACCCTGGCCATTCCGGCCTCAAGACTCGAACAGCTGCAGCAGCAACTTAGCCAGTCTCACCTCCTTGATCTGCTTGCTGGACTGCCCGGCATCGCATATATCCACACCTCTGCAGCAACAGATAAATCCACTTCAACGGAAACCAGAGTGCAGATGCGCGATGCTACTCCCTACCCGGTAGCTGAAGCGCGCCTGCCCTGGGGCGAGAACAAACAACTGATTGTGGGGCTGGAGGCAAAGCTCTACCACCAGCGGCGTCAGGCTCTGTTTCTCGAATTGGGCGGTCTTGGGGCACTGCTGTGCTGTACCGGCGCCATTCTGGCGTGGGTATTGTATCAACAGCAGCGCCTCATGGTCCGTCATACCAGAGAGCTCGAACGTCGCCTTGCACAACAGCATGAGGACGCTGCGCTGGGGCGTGCCGCCGACAGTATCAGTCATGAAATACGTAACCCCCTTAATGCGATCAGCATGGGGCTGCAGCGCATAGAATTTGAAGCTCACCTCGAGCAGGAGCATGCTAAGTTGGTTCAGGCAATGCAGCAGGCGGTAAAGCGCAGCACCACCATTGTCTCCCAACTGCAGCGTTTCGCGCGTCCGTTGAAAGCGGAATATATCTCGACCAACTTAAATACGCTATTGCACCGCAGCATGGATCTCTACCGTCCCATGGCCCATGAGGAAAATATTGAATTGATCGAAAACCTGGGTGAAGAATGCATCATCCAGGCAGATCCGGCATTGCTTGAGCGCGCTCTAGACAATCTGATTAAGAACAGCATCGAAGCCCAGCCTCAGGGAGGCAGAGTCGAAGTTCGCCTGCAACAGCAACCTCAGGGCGAAGTAATGATAAGCGTGGGCAATCAGATTGATGAAGCCACCTCTATTGATATGGATGCCATTCTGGAACCCTATGTATCCAGCAAAGCACGCGGAACCGGCCTGGGGCTGCCCATGGTGCAGAAAATTGTGCGCGCGCATGGTGGGGAGGTAAACATAACCAGGCCGCACAATACCTGGTTTGAGGTCGCCATGATTCTCCCCCGATCGAGACCCGAATAAGCACGCATTTAACACTACAAGGAAACATCAGGCATGCACATACTCACAGTAGATGATGAGCAGGATCAACGCGATATGTTGTGCGGCTTCCTGCGCCGTGGCGGCTATACGGTGCTCGAAGCGGATTCAGGCGAACGTGCCCTTGAGATGTATAAGGCCCAATCCGTGGATGTGGTTCTCCTCGACCAGAAGATGACGGGCGTCAGTGGAGCTGAAACCCTGCAGCGCTTGCGACATATAAATCCACATGTACGCGTGATTATGATTACGGCTCACGGAGCCATCTCCACGGCGGTGGATGCCATGAAACACGGGGCACTGGACTTCATCGAAAAACCCGTGGACCTGCGCTATCTGAAGCAACTTCTCTGCGACATTGAAGAGCAACTTCAGGTGGAACAGGATATGGAGCAGATCGAACATGAACATGAAGAACGCGACTTGCCTTTTCCTGTGGTTGGAACCAGTGCCCCTATGCAGCGTGTTCTTTCAATCCTGCGCCGTGTGTCTGCTCAAGCATGGCCGGTATTGCTCCGCGGCGAAACCGGTACCGGCAAAGAGCTGTTCGCACGCCTGGTGCACGGGTTGAGTTCGCGCCATGCTGAACCTTTTGTAGAAGTCAACTGTGCCGCTATACCCGAAAATCTATTTGAAGCAGAACTGTTCGGACATGAAAAAGGCGCCTTCACTGGTGCCGAGCGCGCTCGCAGTGGACATTTTGAAAACGCCAACGGCGGCACCCTGTTTCTGGATGAAGTGGGGGAGCTTCCTTTGATACTGCAGGCAAAGTTGCTCCGGGTCCTGCAGGAGCAGCGGATTCAACGGGTAGGGAGCAGCGCAACTCGAGAGGTGGATGTGCGTATTGTGGCGGCGAGTAACCGCAATCTGCATCACATGGTGCAACAGGGAAGCTTTCGCGAGGATCTCTACTATCGCCTGAATGTCTTTGAGGTCGAGATACCCCCTTTGCGCGAGCGCAAGGAAGATGTGCCCGCGCTGGTGGAGTTTTTCCTGCACAAATATGCCCTCCACGGACATCGCTTTTCCTCTGAAGCGCTGGACCAACTGCTTAAATATGATTTCCCCGGCAATGTGCGCGAATTGGAGCATGTTGTCCAACGCACTACAGCTTTAAGTCGTACCAACGTCATCCAGCCGCAGGATCTGCCCGCGGAAATAACCCGGGAGAACAGAACGGAAAATCCGGACCAGTCCCTGTGTGCCAGAGTGGCTGAGTTTGAACAGCGCCTGCTGGAAGAGGCTCTTGCTGACAATGGAGGAGTGCAGGTAAAGGCCGCAGCCCAACTGGGAATCAGTGAACGGGTATTGCGGTACAAACTGGCAAAGTACCGCATAAGCAGAATCTGATTTCATTTTTCAGCCCCTTCCTTATTGCTCTTGTTTGATGCTTTCGCAGAAAGTAAGAAATCAGATGGCTAAGCAAAAAGCGCCAAATGCAAGGCGCGTGATTGTCGAGCAATGAGGCGTACTTACGTACGTCGAAGCAGCGAGGCAATTACGACAGTTCCTGTAATGGCGCCGCAGTTGGTGAATTTTTACGACGCCATCTTGTTTAGAGACCTGAAGGCACTTCCTCCATCATCCCGGCTGCAAGACGGTACTCAAGCCCGGCGCTCGCGAGGGCATAGCGGGCGCGCTTGAGCTGCGCAAGGGCTTCGAGCTCCTCAGCCTCGGCATCCAGGAGGTCGTTCATGGTTCCTTTGCCGCTGGCGTATTTCAGGTGTTCGATGCGCCTGGCCTCCAGAGCGCTCGTATAGGCGCTGGAGTATGCCTCCACCCGCGCTGCGGCGGTGTCGATAGCGGCGCGGGCCTGTTCCAGTTCCGCCTGCACTGCCAGGCGCAGATCCTGTGTCCTGGCGCGCGCGGCATCAGCGATTGCACGTGCTTTGCGCACTTGGGCGCTGCGCAAACCTCCATCAAAAAGGGGCATCTGCAAGCGAGCCCCGAGCACGTAGTCGTCTTCAAATCCCTCTGCTGTATCAGTGCCTGCGCCGCGCACATCTCCGAGATCATCGGCACCGTACCAACCGGCACTGGCAAAAAGGCTGATTTCAGGGAAGTACGCGCGCTTTGCCTTGTTCACTTCGGCGCTGGCGGCTTTTTCCCGTTTGCTAGCAGCTTTGATGTCCGCACGCTCTGGTGCAGTGCTGATATCTTGTGCTGCAGGCAGGAAACCCAGGTTTGGATCAGGATCAAGGGCTGGTAGCTCACGCACCTTGGTGCCGATGATGCGCGCCAATTTTGCCCTGGCGCTGCGGACTGCACCTGCGTATTCACTCGCCAAAGCTTTGGCTCGTGCCACACCCGTGCGTGCCTTGAGCATATCCAGTTTGGCGGCACGCCCCTGTTCGAACATTGCAGCGGTGTTGGCATGTACTTCCACCAGACTGGTGTGGCTCGCCTGCGCGGCGGTGTGGAGTTCGGTGTAGGTCAGCACCTCAAGATAGACGCGCGCCGTGGTGTAGATCAGCTCCCGTTTGCGGCGTTTGAATGATGCATTTTGTGCCTCGGCATAATTCAGCGCAGCATCCAGGGCGCTGCGTCGGGCGCCAAAATCAGTGAGGAGATAGTGTGCCTCCAGAGTGAGCTGATGCAGGTTGTCGGCAAAGGACTGTCCTTCCGGGGCGAGGCCGGGGATCATGGCGTGTTCTTCCTCGCTCCAGGCGCTCTGCGCTCCGAGATCTAGGTGGGGGCGCAGGGGGGCGTGCGCCAGATCCGCCTGCGCATGCTGTATTTCAACCTCGGCGCGGGAAGCCTTCAGCCCTGGATTGTGCGCCAGCGCGGTGTTGATCGCCGCGTTCAGGCTTAGACGTTCATCCTTACCGGATTGCTCCTGCGCCTGCGCCGGGTTCCCTGCCCCTAGAGTCAGAGCGAGTCCTGCCAGCAGGAGTGCCGCAGCAGAGCCGGGGCGCACACGCAGGAAAAGGTGGCGCAGGCCGGCACCGGCGGAGTCAAACACGGAGTAGAGTACGGGAACGTACACCAGGGTAACCACGGTGCCGAGGATCAATCCGCTTGCGGCGGCGATCCCCAGCGGACTCATGCGTTCGAGCCCCACCGCCATCTCGAAGATCAGGGGAGAGAATCCCACTACGGTGGAGAGGGCGGTCATGAGGATGGGGCGCAGACGCAGCTCCACCGCGCGCAGGATAGCGTCATCCTTCTCCAGTCCGTTGAGGCGCGCATTGATGATGAAATCGAGCATCAGGATCGCATTGTTGACGATGGTGCCTCCCAGGAGGATGATTCCCATCATCGCGGGCATGCACATGGGTTTGTCGAACAACAGCAGTCCCCATACGGCTCCGGCGGCAGCGAGGGGGATAGAGAGCATCACCGTGATGGGGTGGATAACGGAACGGAACAGTGCCATCAGCAGCGTGAAGAGGAGTACCATCCCCACGGCGAGGGCGCGCCCGAGTTCCGCCTGACTCTCGTGCATGTCGCGGACACTCCCCGCCATCTCCAGTTCATATCCCGCCGGCAGGGTCAGATCCTTGAGGGCATGTTTGGCTTTTGCGCTCACTTCGGCAATGGTGAGCCCTGTATTCCCTGCGGTGATGTCGATGGTGGAGCGCAGGTTGTCCCGCGTTTCGAAGGGGCGCGTGTACTCCGGCTCGATAGTGGCTAAGGCGCTCAGGGGTACCGCTGCAGGTTCAGTCTCCTGCGCATGGATGGGGATATATATTTCGTCCATATCGGTGTGCAAGGCGGTATCATCCCGGGCGTAACGCACCCGGATAGGGATATCGAGAAACTGCTGCAGGCGCATTGTGGAGGCGATACCACCCTGCACGGCGTTACGCACGTTCTCGCCCAGGGCCGCAGGGGAAGTGCCGAATACGCGCGCCACTTCGGGGTCGATGACGATGTTCTGCTGCAGTTTATCCATATGCCAGGAGCGGCGCAGGTCGGTGAGCCCTGGTACCTGCTCCAGGCGCTGCATGGCCTGTTGCGCCAGTTGATCCAGCACCTGCGCATCGGGGCCGGCAATGATGAGATTAAAGGGCGCCTTGGTAGTAGAGATCGGGGTCGCGCCATATTCGGAGACGCGCACGCTTTTGATCCCCGCTACCCGGCGCAGCTGAGTACGCCACTCATCCCCGATCTCCCAGATAGTGCGATCGCGCTCGGTGCGTGGAGTCAGCTGCACGGTGAGGCGCGCACTCTGTGCCGTGGCCCCGCCGCCGCCAAAGCTTATGGCGGCAGGCTCGGAACCCACCACGCTGGAGATCGCGGTAACTGCAGCATCTGCCTGGATGATGGCCTCCACCTCCTGCAGTACCTTCTCCACTGCAGCGGGAGCAAGGGAGGCGGAGGTGTCAAATTCGACAATTGAAATGCCGGTATCCATAGGGGGCATTTGCTCGCCGCCCAGGAGAGGCTTTACCCCGCGAAAGGTGAATCCGATGAACACCAGCGCGAGGATAAGAAACAGGGTACGCTGGCGCAAAGCGAGTTGCACAAACCCGAGATAGAAGCGCCCCACCCCATCCAGTACCGTATCGACGGCGCGCGGGCGCCTGTTGCGTTCAGCGGGAGGCTCTGAAGAATTGTCTCCTGATGGTGTTTGCGTTTTCTGTGCCTTGCGGCGCAACAGGGCAGAGGTGAGCAGAGGAACCACCGTGAGAGAGATCAGCAGTGAAGCGATGAGGGTGACGATAATCATCAGATTGAGAGGACGCATAATAGTACCGGTGTAGCCGGAGCTGAACAGCACCGGAAACAGCACCACTACGGTGGTGAGCATCCCTGCGGTAACCGGGGCGGCCACTTCGCGCGCGCCCTCTTCCGAGGCCATGGCCGGATTGGTGCCCGGGCTGTTTTCATGATGACGGTAGATGTTTTCCAGCACCACCACCGAGGCATCCACCACCATCCCCACCGAGATTATGAGGCCCGAAAGGGTGACCATATTGAGGGTATAGGGACTGAACCACAATACCGTCATCGCACTCAAAAATGCGAGGGGGATGGAGAAACTCACCACCGCGGCGGCGCGGATATTCGCGAGGAACAAAAGGATGATGAATAGCGTGAGCACCACGGCCTGGATCAGGGAGGAGCGCATGCCGCTGACGTTGAGATTGATCAGGGGCTCCTGGTCATCGGTGATGCTGAAGGCGATGTCGCCAAATTCCGCTTCAATCGCGGGAAGAGCCTGTTTCAGGTTCTGGATTGCCGTGACCGTATGTCCCCCTTCGGCGCGCAGGAGGTTGAGGGCAATCGCGGGCTTTGCGTTGCCGTGGTAGAAGCTGCGCATATCCGCCTCGGCAAGCTCGATGTGCGCGATATCGCCCAACTCCAGCCCCGTATGGCCCCGGGTGGGGAGAGGAAGCTGCTCGAGGGCAGCGAGGTCGGCAAACTCCCCCCCGATGCGCAGGAGATGTTCCTGCGCCCCGGTGTAGAGGGTGCCGCCGGGGGCGGAGATGTTCTGGCGCGCCACTGCACTCATCACATCCTGCAGGGTGAGGTTGTGGGCGTGCAGCGCCTCGCGCTCAACCCGGATGCTCACTTCGGGCTGATGGCCGCCGAAGACCTCGACGTCGGCCACCCCGTCAATGGCAAGGAAGCGATCCTTGAGCTGATTCTCCGCAAGGATGCGGATATCCCCCAGGTTCTTGGCGCTCTCAGGATGCGGAGAGAGTGCGAGGGTGAGGAGCGGGCGGGTGGCATCGGTAACCCGGAACAGTAACGGTTCCTGTACTCCGGCAGGGAAACGGCCCCGGATGCGGGAGATGGCGTTCTGCACATCCAGCACCGCCTCGCCGATGGGCTTGGAGTAGTAGAACTCTGCGGTGATCGCGGAAACCTCATCGCGCGAGGTGGAAGTGAGACGCTTCAGACCCGAGATGCTCTTGAGCTCCTTTTCCATCACCTCGGTGACCTTGTCCGCCATATCCTCGGCGCTTGCGCCCGGTTTTACCGTCATCACCGCCACCTGAGGCGGGGCGGTCTCCGGGAACAGATCGGTGGGCACGCGCCAGAATGCAAAGACCCCCAACGCCACCACCAGCACACTCAATGCCGCGATAATCCAGGGATTTTTCAGCGCCGCCGTGGTGATATTCATTTAACCACCTCCACTGCATCGCCGCTTTTGAGGATGTTCCACCCCAGGAGACTGTGGGTGACTACTTCGGTCCCCGCTGCGAGCCCTGTCACTGCAGCCAGTTCCGCATTCTGCCCTTTGAGGGTGACGTGCTTCAGTTCAATGGTTCTATCATTATCCCCAAGGTTAACTATGTACACCGCAAGGTTTTTCTCTTCCTGTTGTGGAGATCGAATCAGGGCACTACGGGGGATCAGGGTGGCAGCGGGGTAGTGTTCCACATCCACCTGCAGAGGGACAAAATCGCCCGCGCGCAGAGAAGATGGGAGTTCGCCCCAGGCTTCGAGGGTGACGCTGCGTGTGCGCGGATCGGTAGCGGGATAGATGCGCTGGATGCGGATATCTCGTGACTCCGGCGGCGAGGCTGTGCGGGTGGCGGCCGCCGCCGAGGTGAGGATGTGGACGCGCTGGCCCGGATGCAGATGTTCTGCTTCGTTCTGGGGCAGGGAGAATACCAGCTTCCGGCGCGACATATCCTCCAGGGTGAGAAGGGGCACTCCCGGTAGCGCCATATCCCCGGCGTCTACATGGCGCTTACTCACACTTGCAGCAAAGGGGGCACGGATTTCAGTATGCCCGAGCTGGATGTCGGCTTGTTCCACCCCCATGCGCGCCGCTTCGATCGCCTGCGCTGCGGCGCGGAGACGCGCCTGGGTGCTGTGGAGTTTTCCCTCTACTGAGCTGAACTGCTCTGCGGTTGCATCTGCCTGCGCCTGCGGAATAGCTCCGGCCTCGGCCAGAGAGCGATCACGTTGAAGTTCCCGGCGCCAGAAATCAACCTTCAGGGAGTCTGCCTTAACCTCCGCCTGCAGCGCAGCATGTTCCGCCTGCGCCTGATGCAACCGAGCCTGCGCAGCTTTCAGGGCGGCGCGTTGCTCGCTCTGATCCAGGGTAAGGAGGATCTCGCCCTGTTTGACATTATCCCCCTCGGAAACCGGTACCTGTGCAACCGGGGCGCTGATGCGCGGCGCTACCTGCGCCTGCTCCCATGCTTCAACGGTTGCAGTGCAGGTGCGGGTGCGCTGGAGCTCCCCCGTGTACGCTATTGCGGTGTTGACACGTTTCAATGCTCTTGCGGGGACCGGGGCTGTGGATTTCTCCATTTTGTTCTGGCGCACCAGCGTTACGGCTCCAACAATCAGAAGCAGGCAACATATCCCTGCAATTATTCTTTTTTTCATATTTCACCGCCTGTTGGTTATATAGATGCTGTTGAAAGGGAAGCTCTATTCTGTCATATGCTTTATCTTAATGCACCTGGTCGATCTTCTGGGAGCTGGTAGAGTTGATCTTGATTTGTATGTCTGATCCTGCCGCTTGCTAACCTTATGGAGCATATGTGTAATCCGGTGCAACGATTCTCTCGATTGCTTGTCATACGTGAATGCATGGGTAATTGAGCCAAATCAAAATAAACGCATAAACTTGATGGCGTCGCAAAAACTCACCAACTGCTGCGTTATTGTGTGGATAGTGGCGATTGTGTCGCCGCTTCGACGTACGTAAGTATGCCTCATTGCTCTACAATCACACGCCTTGCATTTGGCGCTTTTTGCTTAGCTATCTAAATCAATACTTTCTGCGAAAGTATCAAACTTATTCCTTGTACTCTGAGTTTTAACTTAAGTTGAAGTGGCAATGCGCCCGGACTGTTGCTAGAATCGTAAATTGTTGTTTAGCATGAAGGATATTTTAAATATCCTGTATCGAATATAGCGTCTTGCACATTCAGGAGCACAAAGGAGAGGTATGAACACAATAAGCAAAGTTGGGATAATCCTCATAAGTATAGTACCCCTGATGCTCCTTGGTGGATGCAATGCAACCCAGGGAGGCAATATGGCCTCCAGTGTTCTCAGCGCTCTGACACAGCCGGCGCAGGGGGATGCTTTGGATGAAAATACCGTGGCTGCCGGGCTCAAGGAGGCACTTACTCTGGGATCCAAACGGGCGGTGGCCGCCACTTCCGCGACGGATGGTTTCTGGGGCAACGCGGAGATCAGAATACCTCTCCCGGATGAGCTGAACAGCGTGTTTTCCGCTCTGCGCACCATTGGTTTCGGATCCCAGGTGGATGCGTTGGAACTGGGGATGAACCGCGCCGCAGAACAGGCCTCGGCGGAGGCGAAACCGGTGCTGGTTGATGCAGTCAGGGATATGAGTCTCAGCGATGCCATGGGGATTCTACGTGGGGGCGACACCGCGGCGACTGATTATTTCCGCATGGAAACCTCGGATACCCTGAAGCAGAAATTTCTCCCCATTATTCAGGATAAAATGGCCGGGGTTGGATTATACCGGCAGTACAATAAGTTGATGGATGCGTACACGGCATTGCCTCTGACCAAAGGTAGAGCTTTCGACTTGGAGAACTATGTAGCGGATAAAGGGCTGGAGGGGTTATTCACCATGCTGGCGCAGGAGGAACAGGAGATTCGGGCCAACCCCACCGCACGCACAACGGAGTTGCTGCAGAAGGTGTTTGCATCACAATAGGAATCGGTGCATAGAAAGCAGCATCAATGGTGTATAAGCAGCAGGGCGCATCGCAATGTGCCCGGATATCGTGATTCGACAGGAGAGTAATATGCCTTATGTAAACATCAAAATCACCAAAGAGGGCGCAAGCGCCGAGCAGAAGGCTCAGCTGATTGAAGGAGCTACCCGGTTGCTGGTTGATGTGCTGGGGAAAAATCCCGCCACTACCGTGGTGGTTATTGATGAAGTGGATACCGATAACTGGGGTGTAGGGGGCGAAAGTATAAGCGTGCGGCGCAAAAAGGAAAAATAGAGCATGCTGGATATGACCCGGATTCGCCTAAAAAACCTGCTGCCTGTCACAAGGAGTATACCGTGAACGTTACCACTGTTAAAAATCTGGCCTGCATGACGCTACTCGGCGTACTGCTTGTCTTCATGAGTTTAGGTTTCTCTGTAATAGCGTGCAATGCTGCAGATGAGACACCCAAACAAACGCGTCCGCTTCGGGGAGTGACGGTGGATGGCGCGGGAAAACCGATGGATGAGAACACTGTAGCAGCAGGGCTGAAGAATGCTCTTAATGTGGCGGTTGACAATGCGGTGGCGTTGCGTGGATCTGAGGGAGGGTTCGGTGCGAGTCCCGGATTCCGGATTACACCTGCCGCAGAACTCTGCGCCCTGGTTGCCAATTCCTCTTCGAAGCAGGCGCAGACGCAACTTCTGCACCTCGAAGAACGCATGAACCGCGTCGCTGAACTCGCAAGCGCCGGGGCCGCCCCGTTGTTGCATCAGGCGGTTGCACAGGTGCAGATCCCGTATGCGATTGAAGTGTTGCGCGGGGATGAAACTGCCGCAACAACCTATTTGCGCACCCACAAGTTTGCGTCCATTAAGAAGGATTTTTCCACCCTGGTGCGCCGCACAATGGCACAGGCGGGTCTCTACCGTAATGTGTCCGCTCTACTCCGTACGCTTAAACACCGCAGCGGGGTTGAAGATTCCATATATGACGACATCCATACTTATCTCACTGCCGAGGCTTTGGAGGGGATATTTGCCACCCTCAAGCACGAAGAGCACGCCATGCGCACTCTTCCCGCTGCACGTACTACAGCGCAGATTAAACGGGTTTTTTCTCGCTAATGCTGGTGTTTAAATGTATGTGCTTAGCCATAGAGAGTTTTTTATGCTATAAAGTAGACTAATAAGGAAAAACAATTCGGCCTTTAACCCGCTACCATTCTAAGTATGGAGGATTTATGCAGGCCAAAATCAATGATAGCAAGATCTACTATGTAGAAGGGGGCAACCCCGCTGCAGCTTCAGTCATCTTTATTCACGGATTCCCGTTCAGCAGCGAGATCTGGAAAAGCCAGTTGGAAGCACTGGGGCACGATTACCATGCAGTGGCATATGACTTTCGTGGCTTGGGTAAAAGTGCTCTCGGGGATGGGCAGTACACCCTCGAAGGACATGTGGACGACCTGATTGCTCTGCTCGATTTTCTGGAAATAGACAAGGCGGTTGTGGTAGGGCTTTCCATGGGGGGCTATATTGCGTTGCGTGCTCTGGAGCGTAATCCCGAGCGTTTTCTGGGGGTGGCGCTATGCGACACCCAGAGCAAAGCGGATGACAATGCCGGAAAGCTCAAACGCGCCGCTGGCGCAAAAGCAGTAAAAAAAGATGGTGCGGCCGCGTTTGCGCAAGGTTTTGTAGGAGCGGTGTTTACTCCCGCATCCATTGAAAACAAGGTGCCGGAGGTTGATTTTATCCAGGATATCATCAGTGCTAACGACCCTGTTGCGATTGCCGGGAATCTCATCGCCATGGCGGCGCGCACCGACACTACGGAATCCCTCGCGGATATCGCTGTCCCCACGCTGATTCTGGTGGGAGAAGAAGATAAGTTAACCCCCCCTGATGCTGCACGGGATATGCACAACCGCATCAAGGGCTCGCAGCTGCATCTCGTGCCCCAGGCCGCGCATATGAGCAATCTGGAGAATCCCGCGTTCTTCAATGCGCGTCTGCTCGAGTTTCTGTCCACTATAGAGGAGTAATCAGCAAGGTCCGCTAATGTAAAAAGTATCGGCACCTGAATATGTTTTTGTTGCGCCCGGCCCCTTTAAAAGGCCGGGCGCAGTTATTTCTATCCTTGTCTGATGTCTCGATATCCGTTATTCCAGACGAACATGTTGGATTAATGCAGTTCCGGCGTGGAGATTTATCTGGTGTGAAAGTGGCGCAATGGACGAGTTCTCCGGCGCGAAAGCGCGAACTTTGTACTCCCCCGGTGGAAGTTTCAGGGTGTAGCTGTTCCGGTCTGCCACATTGATGCTTTTAACCATTACACTCCGGGTTGAGGAGGAGCCGTTTTCGTTTTGACACATAAGGCTGCGATGTATCTGGATGGTGGCATAGCGCTGGTCCACATCCGAGCCTGCGACACTGACCTCGCCGGAAATTGATCCCGGTGCAGTGGTGAGTTTTTCGAGGCTGAAGTTGAGAGAGGATGTTTCATCCGCCTGCGGATCGGGAATATTATAGCACTGCGTTTGGTAGCCCTGTTTAAATGCAACCAGAGTATAATTATCCCCCGGCTCCAACAGGAGGGAATAATCACCCTCTGAGCTGCTTAGCGTCCCACCTACAGGTGCGATAATATCATCGCCCTGTACGGTGCCGAAGCCCTCTTGTACACTGACGTAGCAGCCCTCCACCTCCCGGGATGGAGTGACTTTCTCGCTCACAGCTCCGGAGACGGTGGCACTTGCCGCAGGCTCAAAACTTTTTAGCACTGGTTTGAGCAGGTCTTGGTTGCCTCGGGTATGTATAATGGAGCGCGAAGCGTCAAAATCTATCACCAGGGCGGTGCTCTCATTTGCACTGATGGCAAAACTGCTGATCAGGTTAATACCACTCAACAATGTCGCCGGCACTTTCAATTCTCTGGTTTCAAGTGTTTCAGAACTGATGGTGTAATGGGGATAGGGATGTTGCTCATTGAGGATATTGTTTCCGGTTGCAGGTGCAGTGCCTAACTCCAGGCGCATTAGGGAGTAAATGCCTTCGTTCAGGGAGGTTTCTCCCAGAGGCAGGTGCTCGCCGTTGACCAGCTCAAGTAGATTGCAGGTTATCGGGGTGTCGGCAACGGTTTCCCAGGTGGTCTCAGTGTTGGACCGCACCTCTACCTTGGAAATAGTTACATATACGCCTTTATATTCATCCGTTGCAGTATCACTCAGGGCGACGGACAAGGTTCCCTCGGTAGTGGAGGAAGATCCACCGTCGCCGTGGGTGCTGCCGCCTCCACCACATCCACCGGCGGTAAAGCTGAAGAGGAGTAAGAGAACAAAACTGATATGCTGTAGGTACAAGTGTAGCGGGTGGATGTTTTTACGCGCGGATAGCATAGAGAAACTCCGTTAAGGGAATATGAGGCATGGACATGTTTTCAAGCTGTTGGAGTAGTCTTATCATTAATCTCGCATTGCTCACAAATACTATCATGTCATGGCTAGCGGGCAATTAGCGGCCTTGAAAGGATCATATGTTAAAATCCCGCACACTACAATCAGGTAGTATCGATGGGTGAAACATCCACCCATCGCTTACCCGTGGATGCGGTAATTCCGCAGTTGCAGCAGGTATTGCGCACACATACCTGCGCTCTGCTGCAGGCGGAGCCGGGTGCTGGAAAGACCACGCGGGTACCTCCGGCACTGCTGCAGGAACCCTGGCTGCGGGGACAGCGCATTCTGATGCTGGAGCCGCGCCGTCTTGCTGCGGTACATGCGGCGCACTATATGAGTCGGCAGTTGCACGAGCGACCGGGACAGACGGTGGGATACACCATCCGTCACGAACATGCTTTGAGTCCTGCTACCCGTCTTGAGGTTATAACCGAGGGGATACTCACTCGGCGCCTGCAGCACGATCCGGAGCTGGAGGGGGTGGGGCTCATCATCTTCGACGAGTTTCACGAGCGCAATATCCACAGTGACTTGGGGCTCGCATTGAGCTACGAGGTGCAGCAGGGCTTGCGCCCCGATCTACGCCTTCTCCTGATGTCGGCCACCCTTGAGAGTACCCATATCGCCACCCAACTTGATCAGTGCCCGGTGTTGCACAGTGAGGGACGTACATATCCGGTGACGCTTCATTATTGCGGGGATTCTTCGCGCCCGCTGGCGCAGCAGGTGAGCGCCAGCGTGGAAAAAGCGTTGCAACACAAAGGGGATATGCTGGTATTTTTACCCGGGGCTCGCGCTATCCGGCAGTGTGAGGCACTTCTTCGCAGGCAGAACCGGATGCAGGAGCTGCAGATTCTTCCCCTCTACGGTGCTATGAAGTTCGAGGAGCAGCAGCGCGCCATTATGCCTGGATCACAGCGCAAGGTGGTGCTCGCCACCAACATTGCCGAAACCAGCCTCACCATCGAGAACGTGGGGGTAGTGGTGGACAGCGGCCTGGAGCGTCAGCTCCTGTTTGATGTGGCGCGGGGGATGAACGCTCTCCCCACGCGCAGAATTGCGCAGGCGAGTGCAACCCAGCGCGCGGG
>Ga0182239_1000164_pt1 | contig 24522 bp, 23 predicted proteins | sample hydfrate6_PW_210_FD_132456 | JGI IMG/M metagenome (GOLD analysis project Ga0182239, IMG submission 132456) | Subsurface microbial communities from deep shales in Texas, USA - hydraulic fracturing test 6_PW_210 | ecosystem: Environmental > Aquatic > Deep subsurface > Shale gas/oil reservoir >... | reverse complement strand
GGGTAAGCCTGGACCTTCGTTCCGCATGGAGTGTGCTGCATCACGAGCAGGAGAACCTTCGACTGTTTGTGAGCATTCTCGCCACCGGAAAACGGGTGGAGGATGCCTACAACAACCCGTCATCCGGCGCTTTTCGTGCGGATCTGGAGGAAGCCCGCCTGCAGTCCGGGTTTGATTTTTTTTCCATGACCGACAGCAAGGGCCGGGTCATCCTCCGGACCGTATCGCCTTATCATACCGGCGATTATCTTTCCAATAACCCTTTTGTTTCCAAAGCGCTCAGGGGCGAAACCGTAAGCGGGTTTTCCGTTTTAAGCGCCCGGCGCCTTAAGGCCGAGGGAGGCAACCTGGAGGAAAGCGCCTTTATTGTTTTCAAGCCCACCCCCAAGGCCAAGCCGAGAGCCAAGGATTCGGAGTCCGCAGGTATGTGCCTGATGGCTGCCGCACCGATCCGCGATGATCAGGGCAATATGCAGGGCGCCCTCTATGCCGGCATTCTTTTAAACCGGAACTATGAACTGGTGGACCGGATCCGCTCCATCGTGTTTGAAGACAAGCAATATAACGGACGTCACCTGGGAACCGTGACCACCTTTCAGTGGGATACGCGAGTCGCCACCAATGTCACCACCCGGGAAGGCAACAGGGCGATCGGCACCCGGGTGAGCGCAGAGGTCTATGACCAGGTCCTGGAGAACGACCGGAGTTTTTACGACCGCGCTTTTGTGGTCAATGACTGGTACATCAGCGCTTATGATCCCATCCACAACCTGGAGGGCGAAACCATCGGGATCCTTTATGTAGGTGTGCTTGCCCAAAAGTACGAAGATCTGAAAATGTCGCTGTGGAAACTCTACGGCGTGATGTGCCTGGTGCTGTCCCTTTTTGTGCTCGGCGTGGGCGGCATCTTTTCAGCCCGGATGACGGGTTCTGTCAAGCGCCTGGCCGACGCGGCCGCAAAGATTGAGACAGGCGATTTCCACATGCAGGTGCCGGAGCCTTCCCAGAATGACGAGGTCCGGGATCTGACAAGATCCTTTAATGCCATGGCCGCCAGCCTGCAGGAAAGAGAGGAGAAGATTCAGGCTGCCAACAAGGCGCTGGCGCAGACCAACGATTCGCTCCAGCGATTAAACGCCAGTTACCTGGATATGCTCGGATTTGTGTCCCATGAACTGAAAAATACCCTGGGCGTGATCTACACCTCGGCCCGGGCCCTGGAGCAGGGGTTTGCCGGAAAAATGACACCTTCCCAGGAAACGCTGATTAAAAACATTTCCCGCAGCATTCATACGGCAGTGGTCATGACGCGCAATTACCTGGATCTCTCCCGGATCGAAAAAGGAGAGCTGAAAGTTGAGGCCAGGGAAATCGAACTCATCAAAGATGTGATCGCTCCGCTGCTCGAAGAGTTGCGGCCCGCTATCGAGCAGAAGCGGATGCAGGTGGAAAATCGGCTTCCCGAATCCCTTGATCTGATGGCAGACCCGGAGTTAATCCGTATCGTGTTCAAAAACCTCCTGAACAATGCCGTGCAATACGGCCGGCAGGAGGGGCGCATCAGGATCGGGTACAACCTGGCAGAAAATTTGCATGAATTTGAAGTGTATAACGAGGGCAAAGGTCTTCGGCCCGAAGAGATCGAAAAGCTCTTCGGCAGGTTTGTCCGGTTTGACAGGGACAGCCAAAGCTCTCGGAGTACGGGACTGGGGCTGTTTATCACAAAAGAAATCATCCGTCGGCATGGCGGATCAATCCGGGCGGAATCAGAGCCGGGCTACTGGATCCGCTTTGTTTTTACGTTGCCATGGACGAATTGATCGGCTTTCATAATCCGGGGCTTTTGGATCAATAATTCATTTTTGCATGAATTTACAGGCAAAAGAAAAAAGGGGTAATTATGAGCAATGCCAACAAGGGACGAAAACGGGTCGTTTTTCGGCTCACCGCGCCGGAGGCTACCGAAGTCTGTATCAGCGGGAGTTTCAATGACTGGGATACCCGGAAGGGTGTTATGAAAAGAAAGCCCGGGGGATTCTGGGAAAAAATCATGATGCTGCCGCCGGGCCGATATGAATACAAGTTCCGGGTGGACGGCAACTGGTGGCTTGATCCGGGCAACAGTCAGTCCTGCGGCAATCCGTTCGGCGGTCGGAATTCGGTCATTGAGGTTGCCGACAACCCGACTGCTGCCAAGAGAAAAAGCAGGCAGGTCCTGTAGTATGAGTTGTCCATTGGAAGGAAAATGCATAAGCCCTTTTCCCGGATGATCGGGAAAAGGGCTTATTATATGGTAAAGCCGTATTTCGGACGGCATGCGTCGGGGCGCGGTGTTAATCGGCTTTAAAAATAACCCCCTTTTTCTCCAGAATTTTCCTGCCCTCGCCGTTTACGGTAAAATCGATGAGCGCCTTGGCCTATCCCTGCGGTTTTCCCTTGGTAACAAAAGAAAAAGATTGGAAATAGTTGTAATCCGGGGAATCCGGTGAGATTCCATCCACATCCAGCACTTTCAGGTCGCCTTCATTGTAAACCGCCGCCCGGGTGATAAAGGAGATCACGTACGGATAAACCTTGGCGGCCCGGACCACGCCGCCCAACTCCTTCCAGTTGCTGTATCTTCCGGAGAAAATTCCCTTGATCTGCTCCCGGCTCAGAGATTTGACATCGACTTCAATGCCGGTTTGCTCCGTAAATGTCTCGAAAAATACAGGGCCGAAAGCAGCATGCATCTGCGCCGAGCAGCTGAAGTACAGCGGGTCGGATTCGGTTATGGCGGATGCAGGTACTGTAAATATGATTAGACCAATGACGGCAGTCAAAACGGTGGCAAGAATCCGGGCTCTGGTGAAGATATTTTTAGAGACCAAAGTATGGAGTTCATAAATGAAAGGCCGCACCCTTCCGGCACCGCCCTCCATACTTCGGTCACCCTGCCGGTGCTCGGGTCGCTCCCCAGCGTGGCCCTATCCCCCGGAAAGGTATGGCGAGAATAACGGCCTGACCGGGATTTTAACCAACCTCATGGCTGACGGCCCGGCAGCGGCCTCGGTGGGGCCGATTACACTGAACATGGCCGGGCTGGTCCATCCGGGCACCACTTTTCTGCCGTTTATGGCCATGTCTACGGCAGTGGCATCATCCTTTGCATATCGCCTGATCATCGGCACGCCGCCCAATGCCATCGTGTACGCCAGCGGCTACCTGGAACCCAAGGATTATCTCCGGGTGGGCATTCCCGTCTGGATTATCGCCAATATTATGCTGCTGGCCCTGACTTTGGGCTACTGGGGTTTCAGGGGGTTCGGGGATCTTGCCGGATTTTAGCACTGAAAAAACAAATTGCTTAGACTGCCACACAGGGAGGCAATATGCAGATCAACCAGAAAAAAATACGCAACCGGGCCTTTCGCATGCAAGACGGAAGACTCTATTTCACCAGGGAGGCGGAGCGCAGAATCTTTTTCGTGCTCACCCTGTTGATGCTGGCCGCCGGTGTCATGATCCGGATGGGAGTGATCTGATATGGAACTGAGCCATGCGCATTCAAAACAGTTTTTCGGGCCGCGGACATATGCGGCACGGATGGCCCGGATTGTAAGTGCCCCACGGATGTTTTTCCGGGAATATGCCGAAACCGGTCATTTGTTTTTGCCGGTATTTGCACTGGTTCTTTCCGGCGGGTTTTATGCCTGTACAAGCCTGCTGGTCCATGCCTGCCCGCAGCCCATGGCGGCATTGATGATATTTTTCATCAATGCCGCGGGCATGCCGGTTCTGGCAGCCGGTATGGGCTATGCCGTAAGCCGGATGATCCTGCGAAGAAGGATTGGTTTCGGGCGCTTTTTCGGTATTTACGCATGGGCTGCAGCCGTTGTCCTGCCTTTGGCATGGGTGCCGTATCTGGTGCTGTTCGCAGAGGTGTGGCGATGGTGGCTCATTGGTGCGGGATTGATGATTGTATGCGGATTGAGGCGCTGGCAGGCCTTTCTGGTGGTTGTATTGACCCTGGGTGCCATGATTTAAGGATATCAATGGCTGTCAGTGCAATGGACATAGAATAAACGGGTATCCGGCATGATGCCGGGAGAAAAGGAGATCGTCTATGAGCCAGAAAATCAAGGTGTTAATGGTTGATGATGAAAAACGATTCCGGGAGACCATGGAAAAAATTTTAACGCGCCGGGGATTTGAGACCATTATGGCCGAAAGCGGTCCGGCAGCCATAGAAAAACTGGCTCAGCATCCTGACGTGGTCATTCTGGATATCCGGATGGAAGGCATGAACGGCCATGAGACACTGGCGGAGATCAAAAAACGCATGCCGGATCTGCCCGTGATCATGCTTACGGGTTACGGGGACTTGGATTCAGCCAAACAGGCACGGGATCAGGGGGCTTTTGATTACCTGGCCAAGCCCTGTGACATTGAGGTGCTCACCGGAAAAATCCGGGAGGCCACCCAAAGCCGGCAGATGCCTGAAGCATACAGGGAAAATCGGATCAAAGGGGTTATGATCCCCATTGATGAATACACCACCCTGACCTCGGATGTCACGGTGCAGGAAGCGATTTTTGAACTCAAAAAGACATTTGCAACGCGGGGCACCTCCAGGATCATGGAAACCGGTCATCGCTCCGTACTTGTTGTGGAAAAGCCCATGCAGGTCATTGGTATTTTGTCCATTCCCGATCTGATGCAGATGATTCTGCCTGCTTATCTATCAGCGCCCAAACCCTCCACTGCAGACAGCATTCAATATTCTCCCCTTTTCTGGAAGGGCGAATTCCAGCGGGCCATTGAACTGCATGCCCAAATGCCCCTCGGAGAAGTGATGTCGCCCGCCCCTATGATATCGATGCCAATGCATCGCTTATGGAGGCCACCTTTCAGATGGTTACCTACGGGGTGCGGCGCCTGCTGGTAAAGGCAGGAGATAAGGTGGTGGGCATCATCCGGGAGCAGGATCTGTTTTTTGAAATGGAGAAAATTCTGCGCGCAAAACAGGGATAAGCCCCAAAATCCGGAAAAATCAAGCGCTTGCCCTTGTCCGGGACGGTGCGTTTTGCCGGGAAAAATACAAGCCTGCATGAATTGATGCAATATGTAAAGAAAGGCTGCACCCAGCCGGGCCACAGGGTAAGCAAAAAAACGTTTTGCCGGTGATTTTCGCATGTATTGGTTATAACTGAAAATGGCACGTTTATTGCATTATGTTACTATAATAGAATTCACTGCAGGTTGTTTAACACACATTACAGGGGCATTAAGATGAGATCTTTACTGATTCTCGACAGCCAGACGGATCGCAGGCAACGACTGGTTCGCTATCTTTGTGAAGCCGGATATGAGGTGTGCGGGATCAGTGAAGCGCAATATTGCCAGTGGAATGATTATTCCGGGTTTGATCTTGTGGTTGTTAATTTTTATCCGGATGCCGCGGGGACATGGGATTTTTACATGGGTTTGAAAAAGAAATACCCGGATTTGCCGGTGCTGGTCTATCTGCAAAAAAGCTTCCACGCTTTCAGGAGCCTGAAGCAGGCCATTGACTCGGTTTTCTCATATCCGGAAAAAGCCTGCCGGCTGCCCCGGCCCGTGAGGGCCGTAAGAACCCTTGCCCGCTGTGATCATGGCCTCTGTTAACCCGTAATGGGTCATAAACGCGCCGCAGGCAACTGCGGGAAGGAATCGTTATGAGTGTATTGAATCTGGAAAAGATTTTTGCACCAAGATCCATTGCCGTTATCGGCGCAAGTGAAAAAAGCGGCAGCGTGGGCACCATGGTCACAAACAACCTGGTAAACGGCGGATACAAAGGCCGGCTTTACCCTGTGAATCCCAAATATACCCATGTGTCCGGCCAGCCTGCCTTCAAGTCGGTGGGGGACCTGCCGGCTGCCCCGGATCTGGTAGTGATTGCCACCCCCATTGAAATAGTTGCCGAAATTGTCCGGCAATGCATGGAAAAAGGCGCAGGCGGGGCAATGGTGCTGTCTGCAGGCGGCCGGGAGACCGGAAAAAAAGGCGCCGCCATAGAAGAGCAAATCAAAAGCCAAATCCAGTCCAGCGGATTTCGGGTGCTGGGCCCCAACTGCCTGGGCATCATTTCCACCCGGCATTGCATGAATGCCACTTTTGCCAACCGTATGGCACAAAGGGGCAAAATGGCCTTTATTTCCCAAAGCGGGGACATTTGCACCGCCATTCTGGATTTTGCCGAAAAGTCCCGGGTCGGATTCAGTTATTTTGTCAGTTTGGGGTCCATGCTGGATGTGGATTTCGGCGATGTAATCGATTATCTGGGCAATGAGCCGCAGGTGAGCAGCATTGTCATGTATGTGGAAAGCCTTACCCGGATACGCAATTTCATGAGCGCCGCCCGCTCCGTATCCCGGGTCAAGCCCATTATTGCCCTCAAAGCCGGCCGCACCCGGGCCGGGGCTGCGGCAGCGGCCTCTCACACCGGGGCCCTGGCAGGTGAAGATGCCGTATATGATGCCGCTTTTAAAAGAGCGGGTATTGTCCGGGTCAAGACCTTTGCGGAGCTGTTTGATTGTGCCGAGTTTATCGGAAAGCAGCCCAAACCCTCCGGCCACGGCCTGGCCATCCTGACCAATGCGGGAGGGCCGGGTGTGATGGCTGCTGATGCCCTGTGGGATTATGGATTTTCCCCGGTGACGCTGGAGCCTGAAACCATCCGGCAGCTGGATGCGATCCTTCCGCCCCACTGGAGCCATGCCAATCCCGTGGATATTTTGGGTGATGCCACAGCAGAACGATACGCGGACGCTGCCGGGATTCTTGCAAGCGCCAGGGAGGTCAACGGACTGCTGATCATGCTGACGCCCCAGGCCATTGCCGAGCCCACCCGTGTGGCTGAGTTGCTGGCCGAACAGTTAAAGAAACAATCCTTTCCGGTTTTTACAGCCTGGCTCGGGGGCAGCGACGTGGAAGACGGGCGGGCCGTATTTCACAAGGCCGGCATTCCGACCTTTGATTCTCCGGAGCGGGCGGTGCGGGCTTTTATGGATCTCTATCATCATTCCCGCAATATTGAAATGCTTCAGCAGATTCCGGAAAAACTTCCGCACCGGCTCGACTTTGACCGGCAGAAAGCAAAGGCCTTGATTGACACGGCACTGGCACGGGAAACCGGTCATATGCCGGAAATCGAGGCCAAGGGATTGCTGGCGGCCTATGGCATCCCGGTCAACCCGACCATGTTTGCCGGCACTGGGGAGCAGGCGGCAAAACTGGCGGAAAAAACAGGGTTTCCGGTGGTTTTGAAAGTGGCTTCCAGCCGGATCGTTCATAAAAGCGACGAGGGCGGAGTGGCGCTGAACCTCTGCGATTCCGCAGCGGTAAGCGAGGCTTTCGGACAGATGGCCCGGCGTATTGAGGACCGTTTTCCCGGGGCGTTTAATGGTGTCAGCGTGCAGAAAATGCTGCCGCAGGGAAGTTATGAACTCATTGCGGGTGCCAGAAAAGACCGTGAATTTGGACCTGTGGTGCTGTTCGGGACAGGGGGGGTATTAACAGAGGTGTTCAAAGACCGTTCCATCGCATTGCCCCCCCTGAACCGGCTTCTGGCCCGCAAAATGATGGAGGAAACCCGGATTTACAAAGTTTTGCAGGGATACCGCAATCTTGATGCCCTGGATCTGGTTCAGTTCGAGGCCCTGCTCATTCGGCTTTCCCAGTTGATGACGGATTTTGCCGAAATTTCCGAAATCGACATCAACCCTCTGATGGTTCATGACGGCCGGATCATCGCCGTTGATGCCAGGGTGATCGTCAGTCCTGCTGAAGTCAAAGCGCCCCTGCATCTGGTGATCAGCCCCTATCCCAATGAGTATGAAGAGCAACTGGATCTGGAAGATGTCGGCGTGTTAACGGTCCGGCCCATCCGGCCCGAAGATGCCCCGCTTCTGGAGGAGATGTTTAACGAACTTTCTCCCATGAGTATTTATTACCGGTTTTTCAGCCCCATCAAGCGTCTGCCCCACTATATGCTGGCCCGGTTTACCCAGATCGATTATGATCGGCAGATTGCCATGGTGGCAATATCCACAGCCGGAGGGATAGAGAAAATGCTTGGTGTCAGCCGGGTAATCGGGGAACCGGATGGAAAAACAGCAGAATTTGCCGTTCTTGTGGCTGACCAGTGGCATGGAAAGGGTATTGGCGCGATTTTACTGAAACGCTGTCTGGAGATTGCCCGAAGCCGGAACACGGAAAAGATTTGGGGTCTGATTCTGCCGGACAATACCAAGATGCTGGCCCTGGCCCGGAAGCTTGGCTTTGATATCCGGAAAGACAATACCGGTGAGTATGAAGCAACCCTGCGTTTCCAAAATTCCGGAGGAAAACCGGACAAACCATCTTATGCGGGTTCTGCCCGTTAAAAAAAGGAGGCCGCCAATGACCCACCACTATAACAAATATATTCCAGGAACCTACGGGAAACGTCTTCCCGGGGGCGCAGCCAAGGCAGAGGAGGTGATTTTGGAATGGGAACGCAAACGGCTCAAGGCCATCAAGAAAAAAGATACCGAAGCCCGGGTGACCAACTGCATTGCGTTTTCCCGGAAAATTGGTGTGGGCGCTCTTGAAATTGCGGATTTGGTGTCATCGCGGCTCGGGGGGATGCGCGTTGTGGACCGGGGGATTCTGGAAAAGATCGCAGAGAACAAGCATCTCGGGGAAAAAACCGTTGATTCTTTTGACGAGCGATATCCGGGAACCATGAGTGATTTTGCCGCTCTTCTGTTCGGGGAGAAATCCTTTACCATGGGCGATTACATGCGTTACTTGACCGGCGCTGTGTTTGCCATGGCCGACGCAGGGCCCACGATTTTTGTGGGCCGGGCGGTTCATCTGATCCTTCCCCGCCGCCGGTCTCTGGCTGTTCGGTTTATCGCATCCCGGGACTTCCGGGTCCGACGGATTGCAGAAATATTGGAAGTGACAGAGGATGCAGCAGCAAAGGAGCTCGACCGGGTGGACCGGGAGCAAAAGGAATTTTTCCGGAAAAATTTCAATAAAAAAGACGCTTCTGCCTATGAATTTGACATGGTGATCAATCGCGATTATCTGGAAAGCGCCGATGCTGCAGCCGAAGTCGTGGCAACGGCTTATTGTCAAAAATTTGATTAACATCACCGGCGGACTTATTCTTGGAAAATATGGCCCCGGACTCGGTTGACCCGGAAATGCCGGGGCTTTTTCAGTGCCGGTAAAAAATAACAATCAGGCAGGAGTCAGGATATGGATAATGGCAATAAAGGCCGCAGGCGGGTGACCTTTCGCCTGGCGGCTCCGGATGCCGCAGAGGTGAGCCTGGGCGGAAGTTTTAACAACTGGAACGGCAGCAAACATCTTTTGAAGAAAAAACCCGGAGGATTCTGGGAAAAAACCCTGATGCTGCCGCCCGGCCGCTATGAATACAAGTTTGTAATTGATGGAAACTGGTGTCTGGATCCGGCAAACAGGCAGAACTGCGACAATTCATTCGGCACCTGCAATTCCGTAATAGAGGTCAGCGCCGCACCCATAGCGCCGAGCCATAGAAAATCCTGACGCCCGCCTCCGAAAAAAAGTGTCTCGCATTTTCCCGGGCCGGTCATTGAAAAGCCGATTCCGGCTTATGGGACCTGTGTGTGCATGCGGCGTTTTTTTTACAATGTGTAAAAAAATCCTGCACTCTTTTTCTTTTCTTCTTTGAAAACATTGCCGCCGCAGCTTGTTTGACACGCTTTTTGAAATTTATGTTTTCCGGCATACCCCTTGCTTTTTTATTTTTTTATGACAGACGCCGCGGCAAATGCGTTAAAATCGTTGTTTTTGAATGATATTCCGGGTTTCTTTTTGATTTCAGTTAGATTTGGAGGAGTGTAGTCCATATGATGGAAAAATAAAAAAAATTCATTCATATTGACTGTATTTTTCAAAACGGCTATATAAAATCCTTTTTAGATTTTTGTTTGATGGGTGACTATTTGCTGAGCGCCCCAAAACATTGCAGGGGATTGTATTTTGACAAACAAAGAATCGCCGGAAGAAGGCGGCCAGAACGCAAAAGCTTATTACAGGAACCTGGCCCGGAACATGATTACAACCATGATCACGGTGTCTTTTGCACCCATGATTGTGGTGATTGTCTTTCTGCTGTATCATTTTGATATTTCCTATTATGAAAAAACCTATGCCCATCTCCAGGAACTGGTGCAGAAGCACAAGCAGAACATTGACACGTTTCTGGATGAAAAGCTGGCCAATATTCAGTTTCTGGTCCAGAGCAGCAGCCTTGAGCGGTTGACGGACCGGTCCATCCTCCAGGCCAAGCTCCGGTATTTGCAGCAGCAATACGGGGACGTATTCGTGGATCTGGGCGTGGTGGATGAAACCGGAAAACAGCTGGCCTATGCCGGGCCGCATGAGCTTCAGGATGCGGGCTATTTTGAGGCCGCCTGGTTTAAGCAGGCCATTGCCAAAGATTTTTATATCAGCGACGTGTTCATGGGGCTGCGCGGAAGTCCGCATTTTATCATTACCGTGCGCTGGCAGCGGCAGGGTGAGACCTATATTCTGCGGGCGACCATTGATTTCCAGTATTTTAACACCTTGGTGGAAAATTTGCGCGTGGGCCAGACCGGGTATGCATTTATCCTCAACAGCGAGGGCCGGTTTCAGACAAGGCCGGTTTTTGAAAAGGCCTTGTGGGAAAAGACCTATGATTATTTTATCCGGCGCATGGATGCCAGTGACCGGCCGGTGGAAGTGATCGAACTGCCGGACGAGTCCGGAACGACCCATATATATGCCATTGCCGGCTTAAAGAACGGTGACTGGCTTATGATTTTCAAGCAGGAGAAGTCTGATGCGTTCTCTGATATTTACCGGATGTTTAAATTTGCCGGCATCATATTTCTGGTAGGCGCCGCCGGTATTGGACTCATGGCATTTTTACTGACGAAACGAATGGTTAGAAGAATTATGAGCGCCGATAAAGAAAAGGCCAGACTCAATCAGCAGATGATTGAGACCGGCAAGCTGGCATCCGTGGGAGAACTGGCAGCCGGAATTGCCCATGAAATCAACAATCCTGTGGCCATCATGGTGGAGGAGGCCGGATGGATTGAAGACTTGCTGCAGGAAGAAGAGTTTGCCCAAAGCGAAAACCTGGAAGAATTCCGGCGGGCATTACGGCAGATTGCCACCCAGGGCCGGCGCTGCAAGGAAATCACCCATAAACTGCTCAGCTTTGCCCGCAAAACCGATGCAACATTAAAGGACGTGCAGATCAATGATCTGATCAAGGAGATTGTCGATCTTTCGGCCCAGATGGCCAGGTATAACAAAGTCATCATTGCCACCGAGCTGCAGCCGGGTCTGCCCTATGTCTGTCTGGCGCCTTCAGAGATGCAGCAGGTGATGCTCAACCTGATCAACAATGCCATTGACGCCATGGACAAAACCGGCGGCACCATCAGCATCGGCACCAAGCTCAGCAAGCTGGAGGAAAACCATATTGTCATCACAGTCGAAGACGACGGTCCGGGCATTCCGGAAGCCAATCTGAACCGGATTTTTGATCCGTTTTTCACCACCAAGGCCGTGGGCAAGGGCACGGGACTCGGATTGTCCATATGCTACGGGATTATCGAGAAGATGGGCGGCAAAATTGATGTCACCAGTACTGTCAACCAGGGCACCCGGTTCCGGATATGGATTCCCATCCAGGAGGCCGGAAAAGATTCATCTGAAAAAAAATGAACAAGGAGAGAAACACATGGCAAACCCATTTGTGATGCTGGTCGATGATGAGTCCGATTTTATCGAAACCATGTCCAAACGTCTGCAGAAGCGCGGTTTCAAAGTCCTCACAGCCACCGAAGGCAAGGAAGCCCTTGAACTGGTGAGCAAGAACCGGAATCTGGAGGTGATGATCCTGGATGTGAAAATGCCGGGTATGGACGGCATTGAAGTGCTCAGGGAAATGAAAAACAATTACCCCCTGATCGAAGTGATCATGCTTACCGGGCATGCCACCATCGAGTCGGCCATTGACGGGATGAAAATCGGTGCTTTTGATTATCTGATGAAACCCTGCGATATCGAACAGTTGAGCCAGAAGGTGCAGGAGGCGGTGGAAAAGCGCCGCGCCCAGGAAGAAAAAATTGAAAAGGCCCGGATGGAAAAAGTTGTATCCACCCGGGGCATCTAACAATCAGGATACGCTGCCATGTCTGATTCAGTAAAAGCCCGGAAAGACTGTATTCATCTTTTGCTCGTGGATGACGAGGAGGGCTATGTCAATGTCCTGGCCAACCGGCTTGGAAAACGCGGCATTGATGTGACAAAAGCCTACTGCGGTACCGATGCCCTACAGGCCGTGCGCTCCAGGGATTTTGACGTGGTGGTGCTGGATCTGAAGATGGAAGACATGGATGGTCTGGAAGTTCTTCAGGTTTTAAAGCAACTGGATAAGCGTATGGAGGTGATCATGCTCACCGGCCACGGATCCCAGGCAGCGGCCCGGGCCGGATTGGAGCACGGAGCTTTTGATTATCTGACCAAACCCTGCGAACTCGATGAGTTGCTGGAAAAAATCCGGGAGGCCTGTGTGCACAAGAAAAATAAGAAAGATCAAAAATAAGATTTGCGAGCATTCAGAATGACAATTACAGCCCCGGCTGCAAATAAAAAAAGCAGGCGGAATCGATAATGGATAACCGGCCATTGCGGACAAGGAGCCGAATATGTTTTTCAAATCCAATATATTCAAACTGGGCATTGCCATACTGCTCGGTGTCATCGTGTTGTTGCTGCCCCGACCGGAAGGAACCCAGTTCCGGATCAACGGAGATCCCGGCCAGCAGGTGCTGGCAGCGGTGGACAGCCATTTTTCCATTGCAGCCACCAAAAAGCTGAAGCAGGACGCCTATATTCTGGAAGTCCGGTCGGATCAGCCCATTGAGAAACCCGGGATTTATCTCAACCAGCAGTTGAAGAAAATGGATCTGGAGGGGGTTTCCATGGACTATGTGGACGGCCTGCCCCCAAAGGCCAAGCGGTTTCTGGCCTTGCTGGTTTTCCTGATTTTTCTTTTTATTGTCGAACCCATTCCCCTTGAGATTACCGCGATTCTGATCGGCGTGGGGCTTGTGGTCACCGGGGTCAGCGGTGTTGAAGGCGCATGGGCGCCCTACATGCATCCGGTGGTGATTTTTATCATGTGCTGCCTGATCTTTGCCATTGCCCTGGACAAATCCGGGATCACCAGGCGTATGGGATATTTTATCATTCGTAAGGCGGGCACCAGCGTGACCCGGTTTACCTTTATCATTGCAATGGGCCTTGGCTGGGCCTCCGGGTTTATGCACGATGCCGCTGCCTGTGCCGTGGGCCTTGTGACCATGCTGCCGATGATGAAGGCCGCCGGCATTGAGCCCCATACAAGAACCGCCAAATTCATGATGCTCTCCCTGCCGTTTGCCTGTTCGGCCGGCGGAATGGGCACCCTTGTGGGCGGCGGCAGAAACATGGTGGCCGCCGCTTTTCTCAAGGAATTTACCGGCATCGAGATCACCTTCTTTGACTGGATCATGTATGCCCTGCCAGCGTCTTTGATCACGGTCCCGGTGGCCGTGCTCATGGTATATCTGGTATACCGGCCGGATACAAGCATTAAACTGCCGGAACTCGATGAGGAGCTGGGCCCCTGGACCCGGACGGAAATCATTACCCTGATCATCGTTGGGCTGACTTTTCTGACCTGGTTGACCAAGGGTTTTCACGGGATCCACTATTCGATTACCGGTATGCTGGGTGTGGCGGTACTGACGGTGACCGGGTGTCTCAAATGGGAGGATATCAATGACAACCTGGAATGGGGGACAGCCCTGTTTATTTTCGGCGGTGGTATTTCCCTTGGTCTGGCCATGGGGTATTCGGGTGCCGGCGAGTATTTTGCCAACATGTTCTTCCCGGTGGTCCAGGGAGCCGGATGGCTGGGCCTGTTTATCGGGGTGGGCGTGTTCGGGGCCATTGTCACCAATACAATGGCCAATGTTGCAGCCGCGGCCCTGATTTTGCCCATCGTCATTCCCATGGCGCAGATGGAAGGCGTGGATCCCAGGGTGCTTGCCCTGTGCCTGGGCATGGCCTGCTCTTTTGCCATGCTGCTCGTGATCGGGTGTCCGCCCAATGCCATTTCATACAGCTACCGGTACTTTAAATCCGTTGATCTGACCAAGGCCGGCCTGGTGGTAATGCCGGTATTACTTACCATCATTACCGTTGTGGCCATGATCTGGTGGAATATTCTGGGGCTTGTATAATACATTAGGACAAGGCATCATGACGGATTCCGGGCAAAAACAAGACAAGCAAGCCATCGGTGTTTTGCTGGTGGATGACGAGGTTGATTTCCGGAGCACGGCGGCCAAACGGCTCAACCGGCGGGGCATTGAAGTGGCCCAGGCCGGCACCGGCGAAGAGTGCATCGGTTTGCTGGAATCCGATTCGGATCGGGTGGTGGTGCTGGATGTTAAAATGCCCGGCATGGACGGCATCGAAACCCTGGGGGTGATCAAAGAGCGCTTCCCGGAAACCGAGGTCATCCTGCTCACGGGCCATGCATCGGCCCGGGACGGGGTGGAAGGCATCAAAAAGGGCGCGTTTGACTATCTCACCAAGCCCATCGAGTTCGATCATCTGCTGGAAAAGATCCGGCAGGCCCATGACCGGCGGCGCAGAATCGAGGAGCAGAAGCGGGAGCAGGAATTCCGGGCCAAAATGGAGCAGCAGATGATCGCCACAGAACGGCTGGCCGCCCTGGGGACCCTGTCCACGGGGGTGGCCCACGAGATCAACAATCCCCTGGCCATGATGCGCGAATCGGCCGGGTTCATGCGGCTGGTGCTCGGCAAGGAGGAAATGGCGGATGTGCCCCGCAAGTCCGATCTGGAGCGGGGGCTGGACAAGATTGAAAAGGGCATTGAAAGGGTCCGGCGCATTACCCATCTGCTGCTGGGATTCGTTCGCCAGCAGGACCAGCCGTGTGCCGAAACCCGGCTGAAGGATCTGATCGAAGAAAGCCTTGAATTGGTGGGCCGGGAGGCCAGAGACAAGGAGATCGCTTTCGTACGCGAAATGGCGGAAGCCGATGGCATCATTTACAGCGACCCCTATCAGATCCGCCAGGTCTTTATCAACCTGTTGACCAATGCTGTGCATGCCATTTCAAGGCAGGGCACCATCACCATCGGTCTGCACGACAAGGGTGACCAGGTGGAATTCTTTGTTGCGGACACGGGTGAAGGCATTCCCAGGGAGAACATGAGCAAGATATTTGAACCCTTTTTCTCTACGAAATCGCCGGACAAGGGCACAGGCCTGGGGTTGTATGTAACCCGCGGAATTGTCAACAAACTCGGCGGCGACATTTCCCTGGAAAGCAGAGTGGGCCGAGGCACCACATTTCGGGTGGTGCTGCCCAAATGCCACCCGGGAGGAGTTGAATGCACGGAAGATGAGAATGTGTGCCACGATATCCTACAAAAAATCAAGGAGATGAAAAACGATGATTCAGATACCGGCCAAAGTTCTGATCGTTGACGACGAAAAAGATTTTGTGGAAATGTTTTCCCTTCGGCTCCAGGAAGCCGGCCAGAAAGTCTTCGAGGCCTACAGCGGCAAGGAATGCCTGGATATGCTGACCGAAAGACCGGATATCGATGTGGTGGTGCTCGATATCAAGATGCCCGGCATGGACGGCATCGAGACCCTTCAGCAGATCAAGAAAAAATTTCCCATTGTGGAAGTCATCCTGCTGACCGGGCATGGGACCATTGAAACCGCTGTAGAGGGAATGCGGCTGGGGGCCTATGATTATCTGCTCAAGCCTGCGGATTTCGAGGATTTCAAGACCAAGCTGGAAAGGGCCAGAAAGCGAAAAGACGAGCAGGAAGAACGTATTCGGAAAGCCGAGCAGCGGGCCATGATCCGCAAGTCCGGGGAGGTTTACTGATGGATATGGCTTAATTGAGGATTGTTCAGAGATTAAAAAAACAATGCGGCCCTGTATCTTCCACCGGCAGACCGGCAGACAGATGGGGCCGACCCAGGGGATCCATCAATCAAGGAGTTGGATAAATGGAACGGAAAATCAATTTGTTGTTCGTGGACGACGAGGAGCAGTTCCTCAAATCAATGACAAAGCAGCTTGAGGTTCGGGATTTCAATGTCATTGCCGTCAACCGGGGTGAAAAGGCCCTGGAGGTGGCCCGGGCCGTTCCCGTGGATGTGGCCCTGGTGGATTTGAAAATGCCGGGCATCAACGGAGAAGAGACCCTTAAGGCGCTCAAGGATGAGCATAAGTGGCTGGAAATTGTGATCCTCACCGGGCACGGCAGTATTGATTCGGCCAAGGAGTGCACTCGAAGCGGGGCTTATGAATACCTTCAAAAGCCTTGCCACTTCGATGACCTGCTGGAAGTGTTGAAAAATGCCTACAAAAAAAAGGTCATGAACAAAAACAAGATCGAGGAAAAACGGATCAACGAAATGCTGCGCCTGGCGCAATCCGATTCTCCCAGGAAGATTCTGGCCCGGCTCAAGGAAATAGACCAGGGCGATATCTGATCCGGCCCGCTTCCAGTAAATACATCAAGGTCGTTATGCCCGGACCGCAAAGCACAGCCCATCGTGAAGGGCCGAGTGCATGGGCAGGTAGGAAAGGATCTGAACGCTTTGCCAGCCGGAATCGTCATAAATGGCCCGGTTGAAGCTTTTTGCATCCACAAAAGCGGTATTGTCGGCAATCAGCAGGCCGCCGGGGCGCACCAGCGGTGCCAGTTTGACAAGCGCTGCGTGATAGTCCTTTTTTTCAATATCCATGAATACAAAATCAAACGGGCCGTCAAGCTCCGGCAACACCTGAAGACCGTCTGCCTCCATGACGGTCACCACTTCGGAAAGCCCTGCCTGATCCAGGTTGGTCCGGGCCTTTTGGGCCATGTCTGCATTGTTTTCCAGGCTCAGGACCCGGCCGTTGGCCGGCTGGCATGCCCGGCCCAGATAGATGGCCGAATATCCGGTGGCCGTGCCCAGTTCCAGGATATTGACAGCGCCGGTGGCCCGGGCCAGGACAAATAACAGTTGTCCCACCACCGGACCGGCAATGGGGATGTTTTCCTTTTGGGCTTCGGCCTCGAGTTTTTGCAAAACCGCATCCCGCTCCGGGATAAGCTGAGAAAAATAGGTTTCCGGGTGTTTGACAGTGTCTGCCAAGGTGCGTTCTCCTGTTTTCAAATATATTGTCCGGATATTTTTTTCACAATCCAACCATAATTTCTGTTTGCACCAATTGCAAGACGTCATTGCCCCAAGGTCTTTATAATGCCCTGACAACGGGCAATATTGAAAAGTTCACGGCCATGATGCGTTTTTTGGGTTTTGCCCGGCCGGCCATGGGCCGAAACAGGCATTGACTCTTGCTGCGGTTTGACGCTTCAGAGGGTTTGATGTATATTTTCAACCAGGTATGGATATTGACAAAAACACCACAGGGGGGGTGGCTGATGAAGCGCACGCAATGGAGCAGCAGGGACCTGGAGCAGATCCGTGAGCATGGACTCTCTGAAGAAGTTGTGGAAGAACAGGTTGCCGTGTTTGAAAAAGGAGCACCTTATGCCGAGCTGGACCGGCCGTGCACGGTGGGCGACGGCATCAAGCGGCTGGGAGACGAGGATCTTGACGAATATATCCGGGCCTTTGAAAAGGCGGTTTCCCGCCGGGAGGCGGTGAAATTCGTGCCGGCTTCCGGTGCGGCCACGCGAATGTTTAAGGCCCTGCTCCAGATTGCCCACAGCCATTCGCCAGTGGAATATGCAGAGATCTGCGCAAAAGGGCAAAAAGAGGGGGGTGTGTATGCCGAGGCCTGCAGCTTCATGGATCATGTTCAGGAGTTTGCCTTTTATGCAGACCTGGCCCAAAAAATGGGAAAAGACGGCCTGGATGCGGCAGAACTACGTAAGCAGGGGGATTTTAGCCAAATTTTTGAATACCTGCTCACGGACAAGGGCCTGGATTATGCCTCAACCCCCAAGGGCTTGATTCTGTTTCACAAATACCCGGACGGCGCCCGCACCGCATTTGAGGAGCATCTGGTGGAGGCGGCCGCATATGCAAAGGATCAGGACAGCAGATGCCGGCTTCATTTAACTGTGTCCCCGGAGCACCGGGCGGGATTTGAAGCCCTGCTGCGGGCCAGGCGCCGGGACTATGAACAGGCATACAATGCCGCCTATGATGTGGGTTTTTCTCAGCAGTCGCCGGCCACTGATACCATTGCCGTGGACATGGAAAACCGCCCCTTCCGGGATGCCGACGGACGGCTTGTGTTCAGACCGGGTGGCCACGGGGCTTTAATCGACAATCTCAATGCCCTGGATGCGGACCTGGTTTTTATCAAAAACATTGACAATGTCGTGCCCGACCGGCTGAAAAACGAAACCTTTCGCTGGAAAAAAGCCCTGGCCGGATATCTGGTAAAGCTGGAAAAACAGATTCGGCGGTTTCAGGAGCAGTTGGCAGGAGACAGCCCCCGGAACCCGGATCTTGACGAGGCCGCCGAATTCCTGGAAAACGAGCTCGGGGTCCGGCTGCCGGATTATTTTAGGAATGCTTCATCGGATCGCAAAAAGGCGTTTTTAACAGACCGGCTGCACCGTCCCCTGCGTGTATGCGGCATGGTGCCCAGCACGGGCGAGCCCGGCGGGGGCCCGTTTTGGGTGAAAGACAAAGAGGGCGGGGCCTCTATCCAGATCGTGGAAAGCGCCCAGATTGATCCGGACTCCCCCCGGCAGCAGGAAATTGCAAAGGCCCTGACCCATTTCAATCCCGTGGATATCGTGGCCAGTCTCAGGGATGCCAATAACCGGCCGTTTGATCTGCATCGGTACGTGGATGATCAGGCGGTGTTTATTTCCGTTAAATCCAAAGACGGCAGGGAGCTAAAGGCCCTGGAGCATCCGGGTCTGTGGAACGGGGCCATGGCCGGGTGGAATACGGTGTTTGTGGAAGTGCCGCTGATCACGTTCAGTCCCGTCAAAACCGTCAATGATCTGCTGCGCAGGGAGCATCAGGGATAAGATGGAAAAAGTGGATATATCTGAAATCAAAACCCTGGGCTCGGGCCTGGCCCGCCCCGAGGGGGTTATGGCCGAACCCGGCGGCGGGCTGGTGGCCGCAGATGCCCGGGGCTGCTGCGCAAAAATTTCTCCTGACGGGCAAACGCAATTTTACGGGAATGTGGGCGGAGTGCCAAACGGAATCTGCCTGGACAAGCAGGGCAACTGCATCATTGCCAATATCGGAAACGGGCAGGTCCAGTGTCTGGCTGCAGACGGCACCCACACGGTCCTGTTTGATAAAGCCGACGGGCGGGCCATGCCCACACCCAATTTTCCCTTTCTGGATCTTCAGGGCCGGCTCTGGGTTTCAAACTCCACGGCCGGGGATCTGGAACAATCCCTCCGGCAGCCCGTCCCGGACGGGTGCGTGGTGGTCTGCGAGAACAACCGGGCCAGTATTGCCGCAGATGGCCTGTATTTTGCCAACGGGGTGGCAGTGGATTCGCAGGGTAAGTATCTGTATGTGGCGGAAACCACCCGGCGGGCCATTTCCCGGTTTGCCATCGGAAAAGACGGCCGCCTGGGCCCCGGGGAAACCTACGGGCCGGAACCGCTGGGTGATCTGGGGTTTCCGGACGGATGCGCCCTGGATGAGGCCGGCAATCTCTGGGTCACATTTCCCGCCTGGGGGGCAGTCGGGTATATCGATCCGGACAGGCGGCTTTGCATGGTTGTCGAAGACCGCCGGATGGAAGTGCTCCGGCGGCCAACCAATATCTGTTTTGGCGGAAAAGACCGAAAAACCGCATTTATCGGAAGCCTGGACGGCCAGTCCATTGCGTATTTCCCGGTGCCCTATCCGGGCCAGGCCCTGATCCATCAGTTGTAAAAAGCTTTTTACCGCGTCCGCTGTTTGTCAGGAAGGAAGCCCCGGGGCCGGCGTCGGTTTTTTCGCTCCTGACCGTTTCCGGGTTTCTTCCATCCAGCCCCGGACAATTTGAAATTTTACTCGCTCCGGCATTGGCTGAATTTATCCCGGAAACGCTCAATGTCGCTTCACAAACCGACCCCGCCCCCGGTCTTCCTTGGTAGGGTTCTTGCCGGGCCAGCCCTCGGGACCGGGCATGAAAACAACGCTTTTTAAGACTTGGATGTGTTGCTTCCGACTCCCTTGGTGTGCAACTTTGCCCACAGTCGGCCATGATGCCGGCCCGGGGGTGGTTTGCGAGTCGCATTGAGCGCGCAAGCGGTCAGCAGGGAGCAAACCGCCACCGGGCCGGCATCATGCGAAAATTATAGAACCAGCCACGAACAGCAACTTTTTCTGAAGTTGCTGAGATGCATGCAAGGGGCCGGGGTGAGTTCAAAAACAAACCCCGGCCTTGGACTTGCCTGCAATGCGGGTCCTTATTTTACCTTGATTCCCGCAAGCTCCTTTACAAGATGTTTGCGGGCCTTGATGTCATACTGGGAGGTGATGGCGATCTGCTCCATGATGGGTGATCCGCCGCCGTGGTAGTTGCCGTAGTTTGTGGTGCCGGCTGCCCCCGTGCAGGTGTTTTCAATGAAATACAGCCAGAACTTGATCTGGTCGTCCACGGCTATATTGGGGTTGCGCTTGAGGTATTTTTCCAGAATCGGCTTTAGTTCCGGGTTGGTGATATCGCTTTCATACGGAAACGTGGACGGAAAACCGCCTGCGATGTTGCACAGCATTTCCTGCTCGTGAAACACGGCTTCCCCGGTCAGGCAGCGGCCCACATTGGCATAGATGGAATCGGGAATATAGCTTCCCGGCCCGTAGGGCGCCCGGCCCATGCCCGGGATGTAGACCTCTGGTTTGCCAAAATCAGAGGCGGTGTAGCCGGCTGCATAGCCAAGCTCTGTGACCTTGATGATTTCGGCAAACATTTCCCGCACATGGGAGGTTTTTTCAATGCCGTTGTATTCGGCCGCGGTTGCAGCCAGGCCCAGCAAAACATCGCCCAGGGCCGGCTTGCAGCCCGAGTAGCTATGGCGGTGAAACAGGGCAAACAGCAGGGCACAGATGCCGCCGTGATCGTTTTCCCCGCACAGAAACACCCGCTCCCAGGGAATAAAGGTGTCTTCAAACAACAGGTAAGAGTCGGTGTATCCGCCGTCAAAGCCTCTTTGGTAAGCCTCCCGCGGCCGGGAGCCATGGGGGTGGACCACCTGGATGAGGCCCTCGTGGTCCGCCGGGATGGCAAAGGCCACTGCATAGTCTTTTTCATTGGGCCCCAGGGCCCGGGTGGGCACCACCAGGATCTCGTCGGCAATGGAGGCCTCGGAAATATGCAGTTTGCAGCCCTTGACGATAATGCCGTCTTTGGTTTTCTCCTTGACGTGCAGGTACATGTCCGGATCTGCCTGATCCGCCGGGCGCTTTAGGCGCTCGCCTTTCATGTCGGTCTGGGCGCAGCAGCCCACCAGGTCGTTTTTCTGGAAATTTTCCAGCCATTTCAAAAAGTTTTGATGGTACTCGCTGTTGCCGTTGTTGAGTTTGTCGGCCTCAAAGGAAACCGCGTTAATGGCGTTGATGGCGTCCACGCCCATGCAGCGTTGGATGCAGCCGCCGACTTTTTTGCACAGGTATCGGGTCATATCCTGCTTTTTATGCAGGTCCGCAGGGGACTGGTGCACATGGCAGAACCGGTTGATGGTCTCTCCGGTGAGATGGGAGGTGGCCGTGCACAAATCCTTTCCCTCCGGGCTGGCGGCTTCGTCAAAAGTCACGCCCATGACATTTAAGGCCTGCGCCTGGACTTCATCGTCGCGGTCGATTTTGCCGCCGTTGAAATACAGATTGCGCCGCATTTTTTTAAGACCGTCGATGTACTCCTGTTTGGTTCTCATTATTCCTCCGGTTGTCTTGGATGGTGTCTTTGTGCGCAAAGCCCGAAGCAGCAGCTTCCGGCCGGGCAGTCAAAGTTTTTGTTAAAGTCTCATTATTAAACAAAACCCCTAAACTAAACTAAAGCTCCAGTATAATTCTGTCAATCATAATCTTTCTTCTGTTTTATCGTAAATTTGTATAGAATGGGTATGAAAATAAATAAGTTTATGTAACTGCATGAAAATAAAGAATCATTTTCAAAAGCCGGGTTGTTTTATGGTGTGGATTTTTTATGGCAAACACACTCTGTTGCTGACATGTTCGCCCGGTGTGGCAAATATTGGCGGTTGGTTCTTGACAACTTCCGGCAGGCTGCTCATTATACAAAGGATTGTTTGCAGCCTGCCCACGGGCTTGCCTGCCGAAAACCAAAACGAATTCCAATGAACAGATCATGAGTGATAACAACGACTGGATCTCCCGTCATGCCGAAAAGACCCTCACGCGCCTTTTGCCGCGGGTGCGCGCGGCCATGGGTCCCATGGATGCAAAATACGATCAAGTGTGGGAGGGTTTTGAGCAAAGGCTCAGAGAGCACTGGGAACGTTTGTTCCGCGTGCTTTTGCAGCTTTACGGGTGGCAGTATGACTTTTTTTATCACCTGGAACAGATTCTGGTCATGGCCGCCCGGCGATGGGCAGACCGGCCGGAATATTTAAAGGAACTGGACTGGCAGCGGCAGGCCGATCCCCAGTGGTTCCAGTCCCAGGAGATGGTCGGCGGGGTGCTTTACGTGGATCTGTTCAGCCGGAACCTGGCGGGCCTGCATGATCATATCTCCTATTTCAAGACCATGGGCCTGACCTACCTGCACCTGATGCCGCTTTTTGCCGTGCCCCACGGAAACAGCGATGGCGGTTATGCGGTCAGCGATTACCGGGCCATCAACGCCGATATCGGCACCATGGAGGAGTTGTCCGCCCTGGCCCGGATTCTGCACGACAACGGCATCAGCCTGGTGCTTGATTTTGTGTTAAACCACACCTCTGATGAGCACATCTGGGCCAGACGGGCCAGGGGCGGGGATGTGGATTTTCAGGAATATTATCTCATGTTTGACGACCGCACCCTGCCGGATCAGTATCAGCAGCATCTGCGCGATATTTTTCCGGATTCCCGCCGGGGATGTTTCACCTTAGACCCGGAGTCGGGCAAGTGGGTGTGGACCACGTTTAACAGTTTTCAGTGGGATCTGAATTACGCCAACCCGTTGGTGTTTCGGGCCATGGCCGAGGAAATGCTGTTTCTGGCCAATCAGGGGGTCCAGGTGCTGCGCCTGGATGCCGTGGCCTTTACCTGGAAGCGGCTGGGCACCAATTGCGAAAACCTGCCTGAAGCCCACATGCTGGTGGAGGCCTTTAATGCAGTGGCCAAAATTGCCGCACCCTCCCTGTTGTTTAAGTCCGAGGCCATTGTGCATCCCGACGAGGTGATCCGCTATATCCATCCGGACAAGTGCCAGCTTTCCTACAACCCCCTGCTCATGGCCCTTTTGTGGGAGGCCCTGGCCACCCGGGAGGTGCGGCTGTTAAACTCGGCCATGTGGAAGCGCGCCCGGATTCACCCGGAATGCGCCTGGGTCAATTACCTGCGCTGCCATGATGATATCGGCTGGACATTTGACGATCAGGACGCCATGGAACTGGGCATCAATGCCCATGATCACCGCCAGTTTTTAAACCGGTTTTACACCGGCGAGTTTCCCGGCTCCTTTGCCAGGGGACTGCCCTTTCAGTACAATCCGGACACGGGAGATCGTCGCATATCCGGCACCCTGGCCTCCCTGGCCGGCCTGGAAGCGGCTCTGGAGCAGGAGGATGCCGCACTCATCGAGGCTGCCGTGGGCCGCATCAATCTGCTTCGCTCCATCATGCTCAGCGCCGGGGGCATCCCCCTGATCTACCTGGGCGATGAATGGGGGATGTTAAACGATTACACCTACCTTTCTGATCCGGCCAAGGCAGGCGACAGCCGTTGGGTTCACCGGGCCCGGCAGCGCTGGGAGGCCAGAGGCGACCTCACCGATGCCGAGGTGCTGGAATGGCGGTTTTTTAATGAAATGACCGGGCTGATCCGCCTTCGCAAGCAATTGCCGGCCTTGCGAAACGGCAACATGGAGGTCATTGACACGGGCAATATCCATGTGTTCGGATTTATCCGCGAATTTGAAAACCAGAAATTGCTGATCGTCAACAATTTTTCTGAAACGCCCCAGTCAATCCCCCAGGAGCAGTTAAATGCCGTGACCAGTGCCACCCGGTTTACGGACCGGATCACGGAGACAACCATTTCCAACGGAAACGGTCTGCGGCTGGAAGGGTATCAGTTTGCCTGGCTGGAGTGTAGTGCCTGAACGAAAACCGTCTTTTTCGCCAATCTCTGCGTCCGGCTCAAATTTTAATCCTCAAAATACGTCGAGTATTCCTGCGGTTAAAATTTTCGCCGTCCTTGACCTTGACGAAAAAT
>Ga0182239_1000163_pt1 | contig 24663 bp, 37 predicted proteins | sample hydfrate6_PW_210_FD_132456 | JGI IMG/M metagenome (GOLD analysis project Ga0182239, IMG submission 132456) | Subsurface microbial communities from deep shales in Texas, USA - hydraulic fracturing test 6_PW_210 | ecosystem: Environmental > Aquatic > Deep subsurface > Shale gas/oil reservoir >... | reverse complement strand
TTGCCAGCCAATAGCCCGGCCAGCCCGATAAGGAGGTTTGTAAAACCCCCGACCCGGTCCGCGACCCGGGAGACAACCGACCCCACGCGCCGCAGAAACGTCCAGAACTTGCGGATGCCGGACAACACCTCTTCGGTTATCACCCCCCGGTTTGCCTGGGTCAGCCGAGTGATCCGCTGCAGCCACTGGTTTAGCGCAGGCAGCAGAGAACCGATCACGGTGTTTCGCACGCCGCGGATCGTGGCCATCAGGTTTTCCATGTTGTCGTTGTAGCGCTCCGCCGCCTCGGCTTGTTCTTTCGTCTGCAGCTCGCCGGTGTCCGTCCACTCCTGCAGCGCGGCTTCAAACGCCCCCCGGCCCTGGTTGAGCAGGTTGACCATTTCCTCGCCGGATCTGCCGAACACGGCCTGGGCGAAACGCTGCTGCATGTCCTTGGATTCCATGTTTTCCATAGTATCCATGAGGTCCTTGATCACTTCCATGCCTGAGCGCATCTGGCCCGACGAGTCCCGAAGCTGAATCCCGGCCCACTCGTAAGCATCAGCTGCCTCACCCGTTCCGGCCGCTGCCTCAGCCATCCGCCGGGAAAACCTGGCCAGGTTGCTTGCAATCATCTGCCCGCCGCCGGTGGTCATGCGCTCTGCCGCGCCCATGAGCTTCTGGACTTCCTCGTGGGTAAGAGACACCCTGCGCGAAAGTTTGATCGCGGCATCGGCCGGTTCCGTGAACCCGGACACCAGCCGGTGCAGACCCCAGACCGCGCCTGCGGCCGCACCTCCCATCATTGCAAGGTTTCTGGTCAAGTTACCCAGGTTGCTAATCATGCCACCAATAGCGGACTTTACCCGCCGGGCCTGGGCGGTCAAACGGTTCAGCCCGGCCCGGCGGCTCACCCGGGAAAGCGACTGCGTCACCCGGCGGACCGGACGCGTGACCCGGTCCACCAGCTGCATTATTATGCTTGTCTTCATCTCAGCCATTCGATTTCAGCTCCCCGGCCAGCTCTTCGGCCTGGCCGTGCCACCATATAAGATCCGGCATATCCATTTCCAACAGATCCGGGGGCGAAAACCCCGGAAACATCCAGGCCAAAAACCGGACTAGCCCCGTCCAGTCGTCGGGGACCCCGGCAAAAAAGGTTCGATCACCTCCATCGCCGCCGCGAAGTCCCGGCCGGACAGCTCGTCCGCGGCGAACCGGGGCAGCCCGGACAACTTGGCGATGAGCGCCAGGCTCTTGCCCACCTCGCCCTCGGCCTGATCCATTGCCTTCAGGTGCTTGCCCTTGATCCTGGTGGTCAGCTCGATCTCGCTTACCGTTTTCTCCTCGTCCAGCTTGCTGGCCTTGTACGTGATCGGCTCGTCCAGCTGGATCACCGCCCCGTCTTCTATATATTTAATCTTGTCGTCCATGTTATATCCTCTCGCATGTCCGGGCGGCCATGCGCAGGCGCACGCTTCCGTCGCCGCTGGACAGCTCCGCCGTTTCCGTTACAAAGGCCCCGGTCAGCATGTAGTCCTGCCCGTTGTCGCACTCGAACAAGACCGTGGCGTCTCGGATCTTGCCCATCTCGATCAGGTCCAGGTCCTCGGTGTGCAGCACCGTGGCCTGCAGGGTCGGGGCCACCGGCTCCTCGTTGTAGTAGACGCGCCTGCCGGCCATCTTGGTCTCGCGGTTCACGCCGCCCGGGTTCAGGGTCGCGCCGCGCTCGGTAGGGAACTCCTTCCCGTCCACGCGGATGGTTGCCACCCCGGTGATTCGTCCGCTCATGGTTCGTCCTCCTTTAACCGCCGTTTAAACGCCGCTTAGCGGCGGAACTGGGTCTGCTGGGCGTGCACGCGGTACTGCCCGATCAGCATGGGCTGGTCGATCACGTTCAGCCGGCTGGGGTCGTCCGGGTCGATGCTAGCCTGCAGGCTCTCGGCGTAGCCGTCGTAGTCGCGCACCCAGCCCCGGTCGCCCATGAAGGTCAGCCGGTACAGATTCAAAAGCTCGGTTTTAGCCACCTTCGGGGTCATGATCGGCTGGGATGGGTCGTAGAACTCCCGGTCCTCGTCGGCCGCCAGCTTGTGGCGCGGGTACTTCTGGGCGAACAGGCTGACCTGCTCGAAGCGTATGCGCTCCAGGGTCTCCGGCGTGTTGATGTCCAGGTAGGAGTCGTCGGCCACCCCGGACTCGTTCTCCTGGTAGGTGGTGATCTGTCGCTCGATGCGCACCGTGCCGTCCGTGGCCACGGTGTAGGTGGCGATGCCGTCGAACAGCAACAGGTTCCGCTCGGCGTCGTTCCAGCGCACGTCCTCGCTCGGGCCGATCAGGCCGGGCAGCTCCAGGCGCTGCAGCGGCCTGGCCGGGTCATTGGCCAGGTTTTTGGCCCCCACGATGGCGTTGACCGCCGCCCAGATCCAGGTCGGGCTCGGGACCAGATTGGTGCCCATGATGGTCACGTGCGGCGAATTGCGGTTGCCGCCGAAGGTGCCGGTCTCGCTGTGCGTGCCCCGGAAGGCGCAGAAAGCCCGGCCGCCAACCTGGCGCATCGGGCCGTAGCGGTCGGCAAGCTCCGACTCCATCGCCTCCAGGCTGGTCGTGTCCGCGTAGGGCAGGCAGATCCAGTTCCACCACTCGTCGCCCATCGCCGCGATGGCCGGATCGAGCGCCGGATTGACCGAGCCGCCCGTGGGCTGGGTGTAGGTCAGGGCCAGCCCCTTGGGCCGCTTCTCGCCCTTGACCGAGTCGCGCAAGTCGATGTCGTTGCCGGTCTCGCCGGCCCACCTGCATGTGATGTCCGCCTGGCTCGAAGTGGTGCTGTTGACCTCGGCAGTCACCGGCATGCGGTCGTCCGCGTTGATGGCGTCCACGATGCTCTGGGCCACTGCCGACGGGTCGTCGCCCGCAGCCATGTCCACCCATACCCGCCGCCCGGCGATGTACAGGGCCAGGGGCCGCGTCTCGCTCGGCCCGGCGGTCACCTCCAGGGAGCCGGAGGCCTCCACGCCGGTATCGTCGTCATCCAGGGCCACGGCCCAGGTCTCGGTGTACAGGTCCACCTCCTTGATGGCCCGCATCATCTCGGCCAGCATGGAGCCCCGGCCGAACAGGTCGTCGGCCTGCTCCTTGCTGGTCACCCGGACCAGGGAGCCGGCCTCCTGGCTGCCGCCGGACAGCTTCTGGCCGATGACCAAAAGCTTGCCCATGAACACGGCGTTGCCGGCCAGGCGATTGTCGAACTCGATATACCACCCCGGAATCCGCAGGGCGGCCGGGATGTCGTTGAAAACTGTCGCGCTGATGGCCATGCTTTATCCCTCCTTTTGCTCGGGCGCGGCCTTGGCCGGCTTCTTCGGCGGCTTGGCCTCCGTGACCGAGCCCTCGGCCCTGCGCCGCATCCAGTAGCCGCTGTACTCGACCCAGGCGCCCTCCTCGGGCAGCGGGCGGCCGTTGCCCGGCCGGCGCACCCTCAGGCCCTTGGCCGGCTTGATGAATCGCTTCATGATCACCCTCCCGTGGGTATGTCTTTGTGGCTGTAGGTGTCGGGCGTATCCTCGCCGCCAACCTCGTGCGTGGCCGAGTAGACGGCGAAGTCGGCCAGGTCGGCCGCGTCCCGCAGGGCGGGGAAGGGCGCCTCGATGGAAAACTCCGCCTCGTACACGGCGATGCCCTTGCGCTGCGAGCTGGCCGGAGACAGGACCGCGATCCGCCCGAAGGCCAGCTGGCCGTATGGGGTGGACAGGCCGTGCAGGGCGGGCACCACTCGCTCCAGGATCTCGTAGGCACCGATCTGGTGCGAGGCGCCGCGCCTCCGTTCCCGCTGGCCGCTGGCATGGCCGGTCACCGCGTAGACGCGGTAGACGGCGGAGATGTCCGACCGGGCCCGCTGCCGCGAGGCCCGGCCGCCGTCCCAATACACGTAGACCCCGGGGGCCTGGCGCATGGCCAGGCCCAGGGACTGCTCGTCCCAGGGGCCGGGCAGGGTCTCGGCCGTGCGCACGGATGCGCCCAGCACTTCCTGGAGCCGGGCCACGATGGCGTCCTCGATCTCGGCCAGCATCCTAAAAGCCCTCCAGGCTGTCGGTGTCGAACATGCGGACCCCCTTGGCCACTTGCGGCGAGCCGGTCGACTCCGGCGGCTGGCTCGCGCCCAGGCTGATCTTGCCCTCGGACACGGCCCGCAGGAACTTGACCGCGTCCTCGTAGCGGTTGCGCACCTCGTCCGGGGCCAGGTTGTCATACAGTCGGTACCTGGCGATGTCCGAGGTCAGGCGCGAGAGCACCGGCGGCGGGCTGTCCAGGGGCAGCTCGTAGCGGCCGCCCAGGTAGCCGTCCACCTCTGCGGCAGCGTCGTCCAGGGCCTTCTGGGCCACGGCCTCGTCGACCTGGCCGCTCTGGTCCCGGTCGGTCAGCTCCAGGATCTCGGTCTGCCCATAGCGGTCGATCAGGTCCTGCAGCACGGCGTAGGCCATTTACTCCTCCTTGCCGGAGCCCTTGGCGGCCTTTTTCGCGCCGCCGCCTGCGTTTTTGCTTTCGGCCTCTGCCACGGCCCCCAGGGCCAGCAGACGCTCGGCCTCGCGGCCTTCAAGCTCCACAGTCTCGCCGGGCCGATGCGTCCGGCCCTGACGCCTGACCGGTGATTTTACGGTATATGTAGGCATGTCGCCCCCTTGATAGTTGCCCGGGCGCCCGGAAGGGGGCCGGCGCTCAAACCCGGCCCTTCACGGACGGCCTCGGATTACTGGGTCAGGCCCTGGATCAGGAAGCCGGACTCGATGCCGGACAGCACCGGGGCCCGCTCATAGGTCACCGGATAGACCCAGGACTTCTGGTTTCGCTCGTTGTAGGGCTCCTCGGTCAGCGGGTTGTTGGTCAGGGTATAGGTGTAGCCGAAGGACGGTGCCCGGCGCGTGGTGATCTGCTGCGGCACATATGCCAGCACGGCGTTGTTGCCCCAGACGTCGACCATCGCGTTCGAGCCTTCCTCCATGTACACCGCGTCGCCCACGACCACCCGGCGCAGGTTGAACAGCCTGGCCAGCATCTCGGCCGTGATCGAGTCGCTGGAGGTGTACTTGAACCGCTCCAGGATCTTGGGGTGCTCGGCCAGGGCGGCGAAGCCCTTGGCGGAGACCACCATCACGTTGGGCCGCAGGCCCACGATGCCGCGCACCGTCTCCCGGTACTCCCGTACCTGGGCGGCCGGGTCGCTGGGCGTGCTGTAGTCGTCCCAATACTCGCCCGAGCCCAGGCTGACCTTGTTGCTGGCGCTGAAGTTGTTGGCGTCCGTGGCCAGGTTGGCCTGCTCGATCTCCAGGGACAGAGTCAGGATGCTCATGACCTCGTTGATCGCCTCGGCCCCCATGTCGATCCCGGGCACCTGGTTGGCGTCCTGCATGTGCTCCCAGGGCACCAGGCCCTCCAGGGAGTCCTGGACCAGGGCGAAGGGCTTGCCGTCGTAGCCGAACTGCAGCCGCTTGGTGGCCGCCCCAGGGGCCCGTCTGGTCTTGTAGCGCTTGAAGCTCTCCCGCCCGAACTCGATGATCTGGCCGCCGCGCTGGCGCACCGGCACCCTGGGGAAGAGCGCGTGGCCGACCCGCTCGGGGTGGGCGTACCCCTGGGCGACGTTGGTCAGGATCGGGTCGATGACCCGCACTTGACTTGGATTCATGGTCATATGGATACCTCCGTGTCAGGTCGAAAGTTGGTTGAAAGCTATCTGCGCAGCAGGACCTCGACGAACTCGCCGGTGCCGCCGGAGGCCTCCAGCGGATCGGCCATGATCACCTCGCCTCCGACATCCGGGTTAACGATGGCCCGGCCCGAGGCGTCCGCCACTAGCTCGTCTCCGATGGAGAAGGACCCGCCGGTCTCGACCACCGTGGTGCCGATCGCGTCCACGGCCATGTCCTGGCCGTCCTCGGCGTCGTGCTGGGACACACCCATTGCCCGGGCGCCGTCCGTGCCGATCTGGGCCCCGTCGAAACCGACGAAGCGGCGGGCGGTCACCGCGCCCGAGGCCTGCTGGGTCAGGGTCAGAATGGGGATGGACTGGCTCATTACTCACCTCCCTGTTTACTCACCACGCTGACGGCGGTGATGTAGTCGCATTGATGCTTCTCCTGGTACTCCAGGGCCTGCTTGTGCAGCCTGGCCTTGGCCGGATCCACGCTGTGGCCCTCCGGCGTCTCGAAGCCGGTCGCGCCGTCGCTTTCGGAGCCGCCGCCACGCTCTGAGTAGTCCACGGCCTGGGGCAGCTCGGCCAGAAACCTGGTTAGCCAGTCGGCCGGGGGCAGCTTCTTGGCCTGGCCGCCTTCGGCGCCCTCGGCGAACTCGATCTCGGCCTGGCCGCCGTCTACGGCCTCCATAAACTGGACCAGGCCGTCCTTGTGGCGGGGCAGCACCCTGCCGTCGCTGACCAGCTTGTCCACGGCCTGCTCGTGGGCCTCGCGCCGGCGCTGCCTCTCGGCCTCGGCCAGCTTGCGCTCGCGCTCGGCGAACTCGGCCTCGACTTCCTTGCGGATCTCTTTCCGCTGCTCCTCGGTGCTCACTTCGTCACCCCCCGTTCCGGTTTCCGAATACTCGGGCCCCTGCCCGTCCTGCCGCTCCAGGTCCTGGATCTGGTAGTTCGGGATCACCTCGTCGGCCTTGCGCGTGCCGGCCAGCTCGATGACCCACTCCCGCAGGCCCCGCAGCACCCTGGCCAGGGTGCGCTCGGTCTCGCCGAACTCCAGCTCCACCACATCCTCGTCCGCCTCGGAGAACTCCACCTGCCTCAGGCCCTTGACGGCCGGCGGCTGTGCCCCCAGAAAGCCCACGTGCCGGAGATAGTAGACCCCCGGCTTGGGGTTGGCCTTCGAGTCCGGCCGGTAGAAGCTGGCCGAGACCTTCTTGAACCGGCCCTGCCGGATCAGCTCGGCGAATCTCTCGTCCACTTGGCGGGGCTTGGCCTGCAGGGAGCCCTCGGCGAAGGCCAGCGACTCCACCCAGCCGTAAGCCGGCTGATCCGTCCTGGGATGCCCCACCACGATCGGGGCCTCGTGCAGGGCCGGGTCGTAGGCCTTGGCGGCCTCCTGGAGCCTGCCTTCGGAGAACTCCACCTGGTCGCCGCTCATGGCCGTGTGCTTGCCCGGCTTAAAGATTTCTATCGCTTTCATGCCACCTCCCCGGTTCGCCTATGTGTTTAAAAGGTGTTTAACGGCCTCGTGTACATGCCTTTGCCTCGTTTCCCGGCCCAAGGGTCGGGTAGGGGCCTTGGAAACGATTCTGGGGCTTCTGTGGGCGAAAAGTTGCGCCTCGGTCATCCCCGGCCCGCCTCCCTGGGCATGGCGTGGCGCTCCAGGATCTCGCGCACCGCTTCCCGGTCGCTGTCCGACAGGCCGAGGTAGGGCCTGGCCGGAATGGTCACCTGCTTGACCAGGGCGAAGGCCCCGTCCGGGTCGCCGATGGCCAGGGAGCCGCCCTTGGCCCTGATGGTCCCGCCGAGCTGGTGGATGGCCCCGTAAATCTTGTTCGTGCCCTGCTCCAGGACGCCGTCGCTCACCCGGTAGTGGATGGAGCCGCGCAGGCCCGGGCCGCCCCGCTCGGTCAGGATCTTGTCGTTCTTCTTGTTCGCCCGGGTGAACGGGGACAGCGGCTCCCAGGGCCGCCCCTCCGGGTCGGTCTCGGTGCGGAAGCGCTCGTCCACCGAAACCTGCAGGTGCTCGCCGATCTCCTTGAGGGCCGGGGCCGGGTCGGCCATGCTCCGGCGCATGCGCTTCAGGGCCTGGGTCACGGCCTCGTCGTTGATGTCCACGCTCAGGGAGATGCCGGCCATCACTTGCCTCCGAACTTCTTGGGCTCTTCCTTCTGCACCTTGGCCGCGTAGGCCTTCAGGGCCGAGGCCAGCGCCTGCGGCATGGTCCCGGCGCTCTTCTCCACGTAGCGCCTGGTCCGCTCGGCCACGGTCGCCCCTGGCGCGTAGTCCCAGCCGGGGTCGATGCCCTCGGGCACCTCGTGCACCTCCCCGGTCTTGGAGTCGGTCCACTGGTACGTGCCACCGGCCGGGGCCCGGTCCGGGCCGTCCTTGCCCAGGTGCTCCAGGTCGGCCTCGGACAGGGAAACCACCTTGCAGGAGCAGCCCCAGCCGTTGGGCGGGTAGTGCGTCTGCCACCAGGGATCGTCCGCCGGCAGCACCAGGCCGTCCCAGCTCAGGTGCTGCTCCCTGGGGTCGGCCGATCCGCCGTGCCGGTACTGCCAGTAGAGTCTGGCCTGCAGCACGTCCGGGTCGGTCAGCTGGGCGTAGCGACCGGCCTGGTAGGCGGATCTGAGATTGGTCTCGAAGATGATCCGCGTCCGCCAGCCCCGGCTGCCCTTGTAGCTCCAGCCGTGCTTCTGCACGGTCCGGTCGAAGCTCTTGCGGAAGTCCTCCAGGGTGGTGCCCTCGGCGATGGCCTGGTCCACGGACCGGCGCAGGTCGGCCAGCAGCTCGGCCTTCATGGCCCCGGCCACCATGAAGCCGGTGTCGTGGGCGTCCTTCCAGACATCCTTCCAGCGCTTGGTGGGCACATCGGCTTTCTTGCGGAAGAACCGGATGGCCTCGGCAAAGCCCAGTCCGCCGTACTCGATCGGCATTACTCCTCGCCCTCCCCGGCGGCCACCTCATAGGTCCCGGCAAGCTCGGCTGCGGCCAGGGCCTTCTGCATGACCTTGCCCAGCTGCTCCGAGGGCAGCTCCTCGAACATGCCCTCCAGGTTCCGCCTGACCTCCTCCAGGCTGCCGGCCTGCTGGACCATGCGGCGCACCGGCTCGATCAGCCGGTCCATCTCCGCCTCGGTCTCATCCTCAAGCCGGTCGGCAAAGGCCGTCGGGGCCTGGTCGTCGCCCTCGGCGAAGCCGAGCGGGCCGCCGCCACCGGGCCGGTCGTCCTCCTCCCAGCCCTCGCCGTAGGTCTCGGTGACGTACTGCAGGGTCGGCTTGAAGCCGAGCCGGGCGATCTTGCCGTCGCGCTCGGCCAGCTTGTTCAGGTCCTCGGGCTCCTCGAAGGAGCGCCAGACCCTGGGCGTGGCCGCGCCCGGAAAGTTCCACTCGGTCAGCCACCTGGCCACGCTGGCGTTGAAGGAAGCGCAGATCACGTCCGCGTCCGCCTTGACGATGTCCCCGCGCACGTGCTCGGCCATGTCCTCGCCGCCGAGCTTCCCCGGAGTTGATTCCGAGCTGCCGGTATGGCCCAGGATGACCTTGGCGATGGCCCGGTCCATCGTGCTGTACAGGGTGGCGTAGTCGGCCGTGCCCGAGCGGGCCGCCTCGATCAGCTCCACGTCCATGCCCTCGGGGACGATGATCCCGGACTCGGTGTGGATGGCCCGCAGGGCGTCCAGCAGGTTCTGCTTTTCCTGCGGCGTGGCGTTGGCCGGGTACTTGCCCCTGGCCGTGGGCTGGCCGAACTTGTCCAGGAAGATCAGCCACAGCCGCAAGCCCGAGCGCTTGAAGTAGACCGGCCAGTACAGGTAGTGGCCCAGGCCCAGGCCGTAGGGCTCGTCGTCGTGGTCCGCCCCGGCCGAGTAGACCCAGAACTTCCGCTCCGGCATGACCTCGCCCTGGGGGTCGCTGGCGGTCAGAAGCCGCAGCCGCCCGGCCCCGTCGAAGCGGAAGCGCCTGCGGTTTCGCACCTTGATCGCCTCCAGGGCCACGCGGGAGCCGTCCCGCGCCCAGAGGCACTCGGCCACGGCGTAGCCGTAGAAGACCCCGTAGTGCATCTTCTTGGTCACCGCGTCGAAGCGGACGCGGCTGAGCTGCTCGCGCAAAAAGTCGGCCGCCGCCTGGTCCGCCGCCGACTCGCCGCCGGCCTCCACGTACCACTCGGCCTGCACGATCGCGTCCTGCCGCGAGCCCCAGGTGGCCGCCACCTGGTCGTCCCGCTTCAGCTCCTCGTATATGCGCAGATCCCCGCCGCCCCGGCGCATCAGCACCTGGTCCTCGGGCCGCAGGATCTCCAGCGGGGAGATGTAGCCCCGGGTGATGTCCCGGCCGTCCTGGGTGGAGGCGATCTCTCTGGTCTCGGGCCTGCTCGCCATTTAGAATCCTCCGGTGTCCACGTTGCCGGCCACGGCCCCGAAGCCGACCCTGTCCATCGCCGCCAGGCCCTCGGCTCCGGCCCGGGCCCGGCCGGTGGACATGAACTCGATCGGCGCGCCCTCCTGCTTGGAGGCGTACCAGGCCAGGGCCAGGGCGATGGCCGCGTCGCCGTGCCGCTTTTCCTCGCCCCTGCCGCTGGAGGCCTTGGGCAGCTTGGGCACCCCGTTGATGACCTGCAGCATGCGCAAATCATCCAGGACGTCGCCGTCCTTGGGCACCTCGATGTCGCCGTCCTCGAAGGCCGCCTTGAAGCCGGGCAGGGCCTCGGCGTACCACTTGTCCGAGAGCATGACCTGATGCACCAGGGCCGAGCCGTAGCGGTCCGCCGCAGCCTCGGCCAGCTGCTGGCCGTTGCCGCGCGCGTCCAGGGCGGCCGAACGCAGCCCGGGCAGCCGGTCCATGATGTAGAACAGGATCTGCTCCTGCTGCTTGAAGGGGATGTTTCTCAGCTCCACCAGGAGCTTGGTCCGCCTGACCAGGTCCTGGCCGATCTCCTGCGGCGCGATGACCGTCAAGTCGCCCGAGCGGGCGAAGTCTTCGCCCAGGCAGTGCTCCCGGTCGGGGTTCAGGGCCTCCAGGCGCGGCAACAGCTCACGCTCGCACCAGTCGCGGATCTCGGCCTGACGCAGGTGCAGCGGCCATTTGCCGAAGTCGTCGCCCCTGGACAGCCGCAGCACCGGGGCCTCGGCCATGCGCGACTCGATCAGCACCCTGGACAGGTAGCTGCCGGCCGAGTGACTGGGCACCACGTCCAGCTCCTCGGCCGCGTCGTCGCCATAGAAATCGTAGACCTCCCGGACCCATTGCCGCTCGGCCTCCTCGGTCCATTCCTCGCCCAGGCGCAGGCAGACCCGCTGGAACAGCCCCTGGCTGACCGCCTCCTGGAACTCGATCCGCTGCACCGAGCCGCGCCGCTTGCCGGCCCGCACCTCGTGGATCAGCTCGTTGAAGGGGTTGGTGTCGCCGTTGTGCGTGCTGATCACCCGGACCTTGCCGCCCCAGATCAAGAGGGCCAGGGCCGCCTTCAGGAGCTGGTCCAGCTTCTCGTGGAAGGCCGCCTCGTCGATGACCACCACGCCCTGCTTGCCCCGCAGGTTGGCCGGGCGCGAGGACAGGGCCACGATCCGGTGCCCGGAGTCCGGGAACTTGATGGTGAAGGTCTTGATGTGCTTGTCCTCGGAGTCCTCCTCCCAGATGCCCTCCTCGATGGCCGAGGCGGCCCTGGAAAAGGCCTTGGCCCACATGGCGCAGGCCTCGATGTACTCGATGGCCATGTCCTGATTGTAGCCGATGTAGTAGACGTTCTGGCCGCCGGCCCCCTTGGCCGCAGCCGCGATGAGCACGTCGTCGGCAGCCTCGGCCCAGGTCAGGCCGGTCCGTCTGGACTTCTCGCTGACCTTGAGCTTGGCCGGGTCGTCGATCCAGGCCCGCTGATAGGGCAAGAGGACCGCCGGCACCTCGGCCTTGGCCGTGCTCGGTATCTCCGGGGACACGCTCACTCGGCCACCCCCAGAATCTCGCGGCGCAGCTCCTGCACCGCGTCCTTGGACAGCCCGCCGCGCTTGGCCACCTCGCCGGCCTTGTCTGCGGCCTGCCTGGCCACCTCCTGCCGGATGCGCAGCTCGCGCTCGGCGCTGATCTTGTCCGCGCTGGCCAGGTCCTTGATCGCCTGGGCCAGAAACCGGATGTCTTTTGCATCCGCTGCGTGCTCGTCATCCCCCAGCTCGGAAAGCGAGCTGAAGGCCACCGTCCTGAGCATCTCCGAGAGCAGCCGGCCCACGTCGCCGTCCGGCTCCTCCTCCAGCTTGCCCACCCAGACCTTGGCCACCTCCTGGGCCTGGCGGTAGCGCTCCATCTGCTGCTTGGCCGACTGGACGTAGCGCCCGATGGCCGAACGGCTGGGCGCTTCCTCGCCCTCAAGTTCCAAGAGCCGATTTCGAATTTGGTCGATTGTCGCCCGGCCCTCGCGGACCATCCGATCCAGCTCATCCCGGGCTTCGGCGCTTATTGCGTTAACTGACGACCGCCTGGACATATTTACTCCCCAGGCAGGGGCCGAGCCACGCCCGGGACCCTGCTAAGCCCGTGAGCTACGTCCAGCCCTCTTTGCGTAATTTTAGCGAGCCGAACGCCTGAAACATCGGAGAGCGACACCAAGCCCTGCTCATCCAGCCAAGCCAGATCCGAAACGAGCTGATCGGCAGAGGTGCCCACGGTCATAGCGCGAAAAATAAGCGTTTCGCCCGCTTCATACCCCGGTGTTTCTGCTAGTAGCTGCAGAACCTCCAGTCGCCTGGCCTCTGTAATTCGTTCCCTGTATGTCATGACTTCTCCAGTAAGTGCTGGTTGATCAGCCCCAGCTCTCTGCGCATAGCTCGTAATTCGCCACTTTGGTCACTCACTTTCCTGTCAACGCCATTTATTCGGTCGTAAATTTTTTCCAGATCGGCTGTAGTTACCTGGTATGCCGCTGCGGCCTCTTGCACGGCATGACCTTGCTCCAGTTGCTGCATACGAGCCTCGGCCCTTTGATGACTGCAAACGATCTCTCCACGACATGACTCACAATCATCACGCGTCACAAACTTTTGCCGAAAACTCCAAAACGCCCAGGCCATCAGCAGTTGCAGGATAAATACCAACAGAGGCAGGACCACGGGCACCCATTTAAGGAATACGTCCATTCTCGTTGTCCTTTTCGCTCTGACACTCCACGCACAATACGCAGCCAGGGATAGCCGCTCTGCGCCTTTCGGGGATCATTTCGCCGCACTCAGCGCACACAGCGGCGAACTCTAGACCTGAAGAGCCTTGTCGACGAACCTCATGGCGAGACTGGGCCTCAAGGAGAAACAACGACTCTGATCCCTGGGCGCGGTCTGCAATATCAGCCATCACCTTCGCTCCAGCCTGTCCAGGTAATGCAGTAGCCGCGCCGTATCGTCGCGATCGATGCAGATCCCGCCGCGATCATTCGGAACCGCGCTTTCCAGGATCGGCCGGGGAGGCAGAGGGGGGCGGCTCTCGCGTTTCGCTACCCCGCACCCCATAGCGAGCAATGAACTCGCCAGCAGGATCAGACTCAACAGCCTCATAGCGTTCCTGGGCCTCCCGCTTTTTCCGGGCCCCGAGCACGCCGCGCACAATGTCTGCCAACAAGCCGAGAAAATTCCCGAATCCACTGACCCCTCCCAGCATGGCTGCACCCTGCCTACTTAAGGATTTTCTTTTTCAACCGACCCAGGCTTTTCCCGGCCAATTCGTCAGGGTCCACGCCCATGGTTTCGGCCACTCCCTCAACCACATCGATGATCGAATCATCCCACTTGGCCTCGGTTTTTGGGGCCAGCCACTTCAGGCCGAGAAACGCCCCGCCAAGAACGCCAAGGACGAGCGACAAAATCGAAATGCCGAAAACTTCCATGCTTGCCTCCTATGGATGGAGTTACGGATAAACGAGCTGCAGCCCGGACTCGTGATTCGCCGTCCGGTTGCCGCGATCCATGTGCAGCCAGGAGATGTCCATCTCCAGGCAGCTGATCAGCTCGGCGATCTCCGGGGCGCTACCCTTGAGGATGTCCTGGCGGATCTCCTCGGGCGCGGCCTCGACCGGTACCAGATCCAGGGCCCGACCGAACTTGTGCTGGGACAGTTCCGCACCCACCTCGCAGTCCCAGGAGCGCAGCCCTCGGTATTGATGACGGCCACCCCATTTCCAGGTGTTGGCAATCATCTTGCCGTAGCGCTCGCGGGCCAGGTCTCCGGCGCGCAGAATCAGCGGGTCAAAGCACAGCCACAATCTGGAGCTGCCGCTGTAGGCATTGTAAACGGACTGCGGCACTAGCTCGTGCAAATGAAAATACGCTGGCGTGTACATAGAGGCAGGATAAGGGAGGGCATCAGTGGGAGGGAAATGAAGGGATTCAGGAATCAAAAGAAAAGGGCGGTCGTAAGGACCGCCCTTGCTTGCCCCTGTACTTGAGGGGACTCGCGCCTCCTGGTAGCTTTCTTGCCACTTGAACAAACCTTTAAACAGGAGGCTCGAAAATGAAAGAAGAGTTTGCGTGGTCTGCGGCGCGGGACGTTGCCCACACCCTGGTTCAGCAAAAAGGCAACACGCTAGCGGTGGGCAAGCGCTCAGCCCAAGACGTCGCTCAGTTTATCACCACCTTGGCCCAAGAACTACTCAATGGCTATCGTGAAAATTCTGAAACCGCAAAACGGGGTGATGACCAGGGTAGCGGCTTAGAAGCGCAGTAGCTGCCATCTGCATCACCGCGAGCAGGTCCCCCGGCTCGACATCGGTCAGGCCCTGCTCGCGAGCCTTTTCAATCAGCCCTTGGGCATTTTGCACTTTCTCTTCCGGCGACATTTCTCGGCTCATAATTCCTCCTCGTGTATGGGCAAGCGCATCTGCTTGACCCGTTTCGACTCCAGGATATCCCTAATCCTTCGTTCGGTCAGGCCGTACTTGCGGGCCAGATCCGGCAGCTCCAGGCCTCGGTTGCGATCGCATACAATGGCCCGGTCCCGCTGCTTGTGCCCGGAATCCCAGTAAGGGAAGTAGACCTGCTGGCCGCCGAAGTGCTCAGCCAGCTTCCGGGCCGTATCCCTGTCCGTCAGGGACGCAATCTCCTGATAGACCTCGGGCAGGTCGGTCCTGTCCTCCGTCACTACACACGCCTCCCTTCCCGTTTGGCGTTGTAGGCCAGGGCTGCCACCACCTTCTGCAGCTGCTCGGCCTTGCACCAGGACACCTTGTCCACCTTGCAAACCCGCTTGGCAATGGCATCGGCATACTCCCAGGGCCGCCCGGCCTCGGCCAGGTAGGCCTCGATCTTGGAAAGGAGAGGGCCACGCCTGGTATCCATATTTTTTGGCTTGCGCCCGGACCGCCTTGGCGGGGCTGGCTCCCAGCCCAGGGCCTGGAAGTGGTCGGCCAGCTGCTGGAGTTGCGAAAGGCTTAGCCCTTTGGCCGATCCGGCACCGAATTTCGCTTCCAAGAGGTTTCGGTACTCCTCGTCGGACAGGCCCAGCGATTTTTTGGCGATATGGACCTTGGCCAAGGCCCCTCGCCTGGTCGTGCGCTGTCTACTCATGTCCACCCCCTAATCTTTCACGCCACCCCTTTAAATGCTCCCGCGTCTTCTCCAATGCCTCAGCAGTAGACATGGGCCTGTCCGCGTCATCGCGGCGGGGCTCAGTTTCGGACGGCAGCTCGGACGTGCCCGCCCTCCGATTGGCATTGTGCTCTTTTTCCCTGTGAGCCGCCTCAAACCCCTTGGATGCCTGCTCGTAGGCGATGGCCCGCAGGTAGTTGTGGCCATCCAGCGGGCGCTCGATCTTGCCCTGATCGTCCCGGTCCAAAATGACCTGAATAGCCTGCTCCCAATATTTGGGGCTGTTGGCATACACCCGGTTTCCCTTCCATTGAATCTGTTCAGCATTGGCCAGGTCCCGCAGTCTTTCGACGATCTTCAGCGCCCTGGGGCCGGTAAGGGCGCGGTCCGATCCGGGCTTGCGAAACATGGCCAGATAGCGAACGGTCTGGCGGGGCAGATCCCCGGGCAATGCAGTGATCACCGCCAGCGCCTTCTTGTAATCCTCCTGGGCCAGAAACGACTCCAGCGGCCCATAATTGCCGCAAATAGGACAGGTGGCCTTCATACGGTTGCCTCGCCGTTACGCATCATTTACGCCTCCTTGCTGCTTGTGAGGCGCCCCGCGCCCGCATTTCCCTGATTTCGCTCCAGGGCCACAAGCAGCGCCCCCGGTGCTCGGCCCCCATGCTCGCCCCGCACCAGCCGCCGCACTTCGTCGCGTGCCAGGCTGCGCAATGCTCACGGCAAAACGAGGGCGGGACGTCCTTTTGCTGGGGCCTGCTCATCACAAATACACCTGAGCCGCCTGAATCTCTGCGTCCAGATCGCGAATTTCGGCCCGAAGCGACTGCTCCATGGCGACCCGTTCCACGCGCTCGGCGGCCAGGGCCTGCTCCAGGCCCATCCGGGCGGCGATGAGGTCCTGCACCTGCCCGCGCAACTGTTCGGCCTGCTCGCTGATCTCCTGGAGACGTGAAACGTACTCCTCCAATTCCGCGAACGACTCCACACCGAACTGCTGCAGAAACTCGTGAACTATTTTGTGAGACATCGCTTCTCCTCCTGTGAAAAGGGGCGAGCCGCAGCCCGCCCCGTGTGATGAAACGCTCCCCGATACACACTCTCCCGGCTACAGCGGCCGCTGGCTCGTACCGGCTGGCAGGAGCAACACCGCCGGTGGATTCGCCGGGCCTCCTCGGGGATTGGAGCAAAGGCACTGGCAATGACCGTCTGACTGCTCGTCAGGCCCGAGGCGTCACCCTCGGACGATCCGGCACTCAAGAGCCTGAGCGCCGGATTTCGCTTTAGTCATCGACCTCGAAGCTGTTCGAGTCAGTAGCCGCGCGCATCATGGACAGCCAGAGCAATCCGGAATGGGTGTCCTCCCATCTGTCCAGCCCCTCAGGCCCGAAATACGAAGAAACCTGAGACCCTCCATCGGCACCCTCTGTGATGGTCACGGTTATGGCGTCCTCAGTACCCTCTGCCTGAGAAACGAATCGCTTGAGACACGCGAGGGCCTCCTTATGGCTCCCTGCCACCGGAGGGCCATCCAGCGCGGCCAGGGCGTCATACGCCTCAACGATCCCGACCTTCTCTGGAAAGCGCTTCTCAGCCATTGACCACCTCCGCCGTGTCCTGAATCCGCTCCATGTCCGGCTGCACCCGGAAATTGTCCTTGACCGTGCGCTTCAATCCCAGCTTGGCGATGGTCGCGTCGTCCTGTTCGGCGATTTTGTCCCGGTCCGGCTTCTCCTCAATCTTGATGCACCCCTGCAGCCCAAACGCCTTCAGGGACTTGATCAGCGCAGCCACCTTGTCCTTGTCGCGGGGCACAGCCACGGAGCGCACCAGGCGGTAGCCAATGGTTCCAAAGTTAAGCGCTTTGGACCGCCTCTTGGCGAATTCATCCTTGTGCGCTTCGCAAAACGCCTGCACCGCCTTTTCCAGCTTCTTGCGCTCTTCAGAGAGCGGGGCGGCCTTGCGTTTGGCCTCGTTCTTGACCTCGTTGATGCGGATGGTCGCATCACCCTGGATGCGCTCCATAGCGATATCCAGCTCACCCATCCGCTTGATCGCCTCATCCACGTCATTCCAACTCTGACAGCTCATATATCCTCCTGATTTATGTGTTGGTTTTGCAGCGGCAGGCTGTCTGGTCTTGGTCCTTGGCCAGCAAACAGGCCGGAGGCTGCGTCCGCGACAAGCCCCGCACGGCATACAAGGGCGCTCCTTCCAGTTCTTCGGCCATATCCGCCGCGTCCATCAGCTCGCCCTTGGCCATCTTGATCAGTTGCCACTGTTCTTCGCTGACTTGCCCGGCCAGGCAGGACAGGGCCTGCGAAACGCTCATGATCTTTTCGTACAGCATTGCGAATCCCCTTCGTTTTCTATGCGTTCGAGTTCGGAAATAATGACACCGCCTTCCTCAGGAGCGATTTCGTTCTTCTCCAGCCAGCCTTCAAACAGGTCGTAAAACCGGAGTAAAAACCTGGCTAAGAGCATCGCTGTGGACCGGTTCATCATCCCTCCTTGCCGATGTTGTGCGGGCAATTCCGGCAGGCCCGCCACAAACGGACCCGCATCCCGGACGTGGCCGCCAGCGGGCGTCGCTGCTCGGCCAGGCACCGCTCCCCGCTGATCTCGCCCAGCACCGGGCACTGCACCGCGTCGCTCATCAGGCCCGCCCGGACCGAGGCGGCCAGCTTGTCCAGGCTGCCTCGGTATTTGCCGGACATGGTCTGGCTGATGGCGGCGGGGCTGTAGCCGATCATGTCCGCCAGCTGGCGCCGGCTCATGCCCTGGTCGGCGGCCTGCGCTAACGCCAACACCCAGTCCGGGGCCTGGCCGCCCCATGCCGCCAGCGTCTTGTCTTTATTCGTCATGGCCGGACCTCCATACCACGCGATCCAGGTTCGGGTCGTATACGTGCTTGACTCGCTGGATGTACGGGGCGCGCGGCCCGGTATTCTTGCTGGGCAAGAGCGCGAAAAGGTCGTCGGATAGCTGCCGCACGTACCCGGCCTTGACCAGGTGCCGCACATAGTCCTCGGCGTGGACCGACGAGACCGTCACCGTGTCGGTGGAGGCCGCCACAGACAGGTCGTGCACTGTGAACCGCTTCAGCATCTTCATGGTCCGCCACATCTGGTCCTGCTTGCTCGGTGGCACCTCAGAGCCGTCCCGGCGGATGCGCGGGGTGAAGCGGCTGTCCTTGGCCACGGCGAACGTGACCATGCCTCCGCACGTGCCCCTGCGGACCAGATAGCCAGCCTTCTCCAGGCGGGTCATGTACTCCCGAACGCTATCCCGGGCGGCATTGGTCTTGCCCGCCACGTCCGGCACGGTGAACTCGCCGCCACTGGCGCCCAGAGTGCGGATAATGCGCCAATACAGGTCCTGCCCGCGCAACAGCTTGTTCTGCTCGTCTACCGGCAATCTGGACATTATTTCCTCCTCGCCGGCGGCTGGCCGCGAAAGAATTCCCGTTTGCCCCACTGGGCGGGGCCAACACTGTCCAGGCCCTCCACAGACGCCAGTTCGCGCACCCGCTCCAGAGAGACGCAGATCCGCCGCGCTCGGCCCGAGGCCGCTTCGGTAATCTGCTCCAACAGCGCGTCCTCGACGCTCACGTGCGGGCAATAGAGCCGGGCCAAGTGTTTGGCGTCGGCCAACGTGGAGGGTTGCGCCGGAACCCAGTCCAACATGCGGTTGTGCACCCGCTCCCACTTGGACAGCGCGCCCGGCAAACCCTCTTCGCCGATCAGCAGGACCGGGGCGCCGGACTTGTCGTGGATCTCCCGGACCAGGTTGATCAGCCCCTTGGTAGCCAGGTAGTCGGCCTCGTCGATGATCAACGGGACCCCGTCGATAGCCAGGGCCTCGATGATCTGGTCCATCTGGTCCGACACGGTCCGGGCCTGGGCCTGGACTCCGAGTTCTGTCAGGATCGAGGCGCACAATTTCTTTTTGGTCCAGGACTCGCCCATTTCGATGTACCGCGCCCCGAATTTGTTCGCGGCGTAGGTGGCGGCAAAGGTCTTGCCGTAGCCCGAGTACCCGTGGAATGTGGCCATACCCGGCAGGTGGCCGGGGCGGTTGACCGTCCTGCGCACCAGCGAGGTGAACAGGGCCACGTTCTGCAAGGGGGCGATGGTCCCGTTGCCATTGCCGTTGACTTTCAACTCCTCTGCTGACATCTTCCCTCCTGTATATGTTGGTTTTGAGGACGGCGGGGCGGTCTACCCGAAGACCGCCTCGCCAAAGTCCTCGTACATGTCCTGATATCCGCCGTATTCGCCGGATTGCTGATACCGTCTCAACCACGTGCTCTCCTGGTCCGAGACAGCCTCCCCGGCAGCGATCCGCTCTTCCAGTTGCTTGGCCCGCCTGAATCGCTCCAGTTCGGTTTCCGGCACCTTCGGTGTCTCCTCAGATAGCTCCCGCTCCAGTTCGAATTGGGCTTCCTGGGCCGCTGCGGGCAGCTCTTCCGGTTGCGGGGCCGGCTCGCCCCCGTTTTCGATCCGCTTCTGGGCCACTTCCAGGACCTTGGCCTTCCGTTCGTCCAGCCTGTTGAGCTGCTCCTGGGCGCGCTTTTCCCGCGCCTGTTCCACCACCGAGGGGTGAAAATACGGCCTGGCGTGAGCGTCGAGCTGGGCCGTGGTGATCATCCGGCCTTCCGAATCCCGCACCCAGACCCATTGCGGATTGAAAATGTCGATACCCACCCGGACTTGCTCGCCGTGATAGTCCTGCAGCTCCGGCGCGTAGTATTCGCCGTTGTAGGCCCGGACCAGGCAGCGGCGGCAGGTCCGCGTGACGTAGGGCCGAAAAATGTCGTCCAGTTCAATCTGGGTGGGGCAGATGATCTCCGTCTGGTCCGCCAGGCAGTTCCAGTATTCGACCGGAGCCATATGCCGCTTCGCCCCCGTCTGCGCATCCCGGGTCTTGGGCAGTTCGGAGTGGGGGCGGTGGTTGTAGTCCATGATCTGCTCCATGACCCAAGCCAGGAACGTCTCCCATTGCATCAGCCACTTACTGGTGCCGTATTCGGCCAGCTCCTTGCGCGACCGTTTAAAGACGTTCTGCTTGGCCTCCTTGTCCATGTCCCAGCCTACGTAAGACGGGACATCCCGGGCGGAGCGCACCCAGCAGGTGTCGTTGAATTTCTCGATAATGCCCCGGGCCTGAGAATTGTAGGGAATCGAATACTTGGGAGTTACGCCCAGCCGGTGCAGGATGCCCAGGGCCGGCCCGTTGAGCAGTTCGTTTTTGAATCCGCAGCCATTGTCCACGTAAAAAATCGCCGGAACGCCGTTCCACTGGCAGGCCACACGCAGGGCGTCCGCCACCAGCCAGGCCCGCTCGTGCAGCTCCACTGAGAAGCCGACGCATTTGCGAGTCTTCACGTCCAAAACAGAGATGATCTCCGGCCGCACCGCTTGGCCGTGCTCCGGGTGCTGAACCTCCAGGTCCGCCTTGTGCCCGTCAGCGGTATACACATCGCCCGGCAGCAGCTCGTCCGTCGTCCGCTTGACGTAGGCCGTGTGCGCCTTGATCTCCCGTGGCCCCATCCGGCCCTTGAACACCCGCATCGTCGGCAGATTCTGGATCTGCCGCTGCACTGTCCGCAGGGAGGGCATTCGGACGTTGCAGGTCTTGGCCACATATTCGTAGACCTGCGCCACGCTGGGCTTTGTCGGGCGGCAGAAATGCTTCATGAAAATCGGGAGCCAGTCCGGATCGTCGCCCGCCTGCCGCTCCATCGGGGCCGGGGCCAGCCCGTCCGGGCCGTGCTTGTCCCTTGTCCGCCGCCAAAGCCGCAGCGTAGACGCTCCCACATGGCAGGAGTCCCCACGGCGGGCATTGGCCGTGCGCAAGGCCTGGATCAGCTCCGGCGAAAGCCGCTCACCAGGCCGGTCAGCGCCGCTGGCCTCGGCCAGGGCACGCTCGGCCTTGGTAATCCCGCCGTAGACCGGGGCCATGCTTTGCACCATAGAAAGCACGGCCAGCCTCGCGTCCCGGATTTCCCGCTGCCAGTCCTTGAGCCGGGCCGGGTCGATCGCCGGAGCGCTCCCCTTGGAAGCCTCCGGCAAGAGCGGCTCGGCAACCGCCGGAGCCGCTTCAGCCAGTTCGTACTCCACGATCGCCGCCCGGACATCGTCGGGCAACGATGCCGCGACATACGGCCGCTGACGACCGCATTTGGCCTGTGGCCACCGGCCATTTTTGGCGCGGTGCACCACCGCAGACCTTGTTCTTCCTAAAACCCTGGCAATCTCTTGCGCTGTGTACGCGTTTTTCATGCTCCCTGATCCTCCAGTTGCCCCCGCCTGGCCGTGCAGGCGGAGGCTCAGCAAGATCACCTTGCTTGATTGTCCCCCAACCCCCTGCTAGGTTTTGTTATCCTGAACAAACACCAAAACCGCAGGAGGTGGGGAAATGCAGAAAAATGAAACCACCATAAACTACTGGGAGATATCCCACGATATTGTCAGCAATGATTTGCCTGTAATCCTCCCGTACGAGGCCATAAAAAACATTGAGCTTTGTGAGCCAGATGAAACGTTGATTGAAGAATACCGTGGGCGTGTAAACACCCTGTTGGAAGCTGCCCTTGAGTTTACTGAGGTTGATGATCCTTATGAGTGTGTCGCGAAATTGCTCTCAAAAGAGCCTCCCGAAATTCTCCAGGTTTACGCCCACCGGACTTATCGTCTGGTTGAGGCGAATCTATTCTTCCAGGCAAATCCAAAGCATATTGCATTCCCGGAAGATTGCCGTATTGGTTTAAAAAGGCTCTGCATGCGCTCTTGGTTGGAACTGCCCCTTTAGTCCGACACATAGCTCCTCCTTATATGTTTCCCGGGGCGGCCCTATGCCGCCTCGCGCTTCTTGCCGTTTCGCACGTGCCGCTCCGGGCACCCCTTCGCCACAAAATAGTCTTCAATCCGCTTTGAGGTCCGCCGTCCGGCAAGCCAATGCGATATAGTGGACCGGCTCACGCCGAGTTCCCGGGCTGCGTCAACGGCTTGGATGCCATTGCGCAGCATCCAGATCCGCACATCCGTCCTCATATCCCCAACTCCTCCAGCAGCTTCTTTTTCTGTTTCTGACGTTGGCGCTCTTCAGCCATCATCCGCCCGTACTCCAGATACCGCCGTTCCTCCGACGACAGGACATCCAGGCCGGAGCCGGCCAGGGCCGCCCGGGCGATCTCCACGGTGTCCAGGATCACCGACAGTGCCGCCGCGTATTCAATTGGCACATGCCGGTCCCGCCTGGACTCCCCGGTCCAGTTATTGAGCTGGTGTACGCTCACGCTCTGGCCCGTCACCCGCGACAGTTCCCTCGCCACCTCCTCACGGGAAAGCGGCGAATTCTGCAGCGCTTCTGTCAGCGCCTCCCGCACAGCGTCCTTGTGGTTCAATTCCCCGGCCCGCAGGCCCGCGCTGGGCGGTTCGTCCAGTGGCAACCGGAGCTGGCCCGGTGCTGTGTCGGATCTGCGTCTCCGATTAGACATTGCGTGACCCATATTTTGAGGTTAAAAAACTTGGGTAAGGGCACCTTGTTGGCTACGTTTGAGTGCAAAAAACCATAACTTTTTGTGGAAGTCAAAGTTTTTTATGGCTTACACTTCAAATTTATCACAATTTATTATGGGAAAGTATAAAATACAAAAAAAGCAGGGGGTTGCATGCGAAGTGTTAACGATAAGCAGGCTAACACTTCGGCTAACACTTCACCTGAGCTAAAGTGTAAGCCAAAGGAATTTGGGGAGCGATTAAGGAAAGCCAGAAAAAAAGCAGGCTTTACCCAGCATAAATTTGGAGAGGCAGTCGGAGTAAGCGAGAATACGGTCTACGGCTATGAGGCTGGACAAATCCCTAAAGGGCAGACCCTTGCCCAGATGGCCTATCTTCTTGGCTGCTCCACAGATTGGCTTTTACTGGGCGATGAGAGAGTGTCCGCCAGGCAAAAGGAGGCGCCCCACCAAGCCGATCCTTCTCAGTTTGGCGTTGGCGGCGAAGCTGGCAGCGCCGGAGGGATAAGCCAGAACGAACACCAAGGGCGCGACCGGGAGCGCCCCAAGATCGGGGAAATGATCACCCAGGTGGTGGAAATCCTGGAATCCGGGACCGTCTACAGCACAGCCCTGGAATCAAATATCATCGCGTTCCATGACGCGGTACGCATGGAGCGCCGCATCCAGGATATACAGGACAAGACAGACCAAAGACTGGAAGAAATGGAGAAGCGCTTGCAGGGTTTGGAAGGGGAAAATAGAGAATTGAAAAGCGCCTATAATGGCATCACAGCGAAGAGCAAAGAAATCGAAGCGGAAAAACGAGACCTTGAAGAGGAACTGGAAGACCTGAAAGTAAAAGCCGGCAACCTGGAGCACCAAAATATACGCCTCGAAGAAGAGCTGGAATTCGAAAGAGGTCAGCGGGACAATTCACCGTTTGAGGACACGGGCTGAACTTTACCGTCGCGGCCTCTGGTTGCGGCGGCAGTACGAAAAAATAGGCAACCTGCTTGTAGTCAAGTTCGTTGCCTTTTTTAATGCCGGATTGCAGGCAATCAAATTGCAAATCCACTAGGAGCCAAGCTGCTAAAAAACCTGTTTCCCCATAAGGGCGCTAGCAACGGAAGCCATTCACAGTTGACCTTTACACCTCTTACAAGAATTATTTTATTTATTCTAAGCAAAGCCAGGATTTACTTTACACTTGTGAGCAGGAGGGGAGTTCACAGTTAAATTTTTCTTTCCCCTGAGCCATGGATTTGTTTATGTCAAATAAAACGGATAATTATAATGGAACTGTGAACAAAAAAGAAGTTCACAGTTCGGTTCACAGTTCCACACCCGCGAAGTGTGAACAGAAAAACTTTGGATCCAGGCTAAAAAAACTTAGGTCTGGGCACGGTTTTTCGCAAAAAGAACTTGGCAAGGCCATTGGTGTTAGTGTTGTCACCATACAAAGCTACGAAGGTGGAAAGCTCCCAAAAGGTGAGCACACTATCGCCTTGGCAGATGCTTTGGGCTGCACAACCGATGAATTACTCCGTACTCAAATAAAAAAACACGACCTGATATTAGAAGCAGCCAAAGACCGGGGAGACGACCACCTGACTTGAAGGTTAAAGCACCCTTGCTTTTCACTTTGACAAGAAAATCCGACTAGCGTCTTCTTGGCCAGCCGGATTTTCTTGTCAAAAGCACGTGTCGCACCGTCAATTCAGAGGGTAAAAACTGACGGTAGTGTCAAAAGCGCCGTCTTTTTTCGATATGCCACGCTAGCCCCCGTCACGTCCCGCTTTATCCCTTCTCATCCCGTCTCATCCCAGTGTCAGAACCTGATGCCGCATGACACTCGCCCACTGCACCCGCTGCTGGAAATGCGCCGAAGCCTGTCCCACCGGCGCGGTGGATTTCAAATTCGCCGAACGCGCGAAC
>Ga0182239_1000162_pt1 | contig 24777 bp, 25 predicted proteins | sample hydfrate6_PW_210_FD_132456 | JGI IMG/M metagenome (GOLD analysis project Ga0182239, IMG submission 132456) | Subsurface microbial communities from deep shales in Texas, USA - hydraulic fracturing test 6_PW_210 | ecosystem: Environmental > Aquatic > Deep subsurface > Shale gas/oil reservoir >... | reverse complement strand
TTCAGATGGTGCCGTAAAAAGTTCAAGATCAAGGCTTGCGCAATTTCGAAGAATGCAGCGTACTTATCCGTACGTGAAATTCTGAGAAATTGCGCGTAACGCAGATATTGCACTTTTTACGGCACCATCAATGTCTGTCCGTGACAAATCCGCGTAAAGGATTATGTTTTGACATAAACCGGAAATGGAACATTTGCGAGCACAAGGAGGCATGGATATGGAAATTCGGAAAGTGTTGTGGCCCACGGATTTTTCGGGCAGTGCGGAGGCGGCTTTGCCGCATGTGCAGTCCCTGAGTCAGAATTATGGAGCAGAAGTGCATGTACTGCACGTGCTCGAAGATATCATTCATCATCAGGGATGGTACGGGGATTTTGAGTCCCAGCACGTGGAAAAACTCATGGAAAAGGCACGGCAGAAGGCCAAACAGAATCTTGACCAGATTTGTGCCAATCACCTGGAAGGCTGCCCTTTGTATATCAAGCATGTGGCTGTAGGTGATCCGGCGGCGGAAATTTTAAAGCTCATTGACCAGGAAAAGGTGGACCTGGTGGTCATGGCCACCCGGGGCAAAAGCGGTGCCTTTGATTACGGCAGTGTTGCCGAGCGGGTGACAAAGCATTCGCCCGTGCCGGTGACCACCATCCCGGTGGAAAAGCCGGAAAAGGGGTGATGCCCCGGCGGAAAAAGGGTGTTGACATATCTGTTTTACATCAACATATTGGGTTTGAACCGGTCAAATCCTTTTAATCTTTCACTCAAGGGGAGGTCAGTATGGCAAAGGTGGCAATCAACACGGATGAATGTGAGGGCTGTGAAACCTGTGTGGAACTGTGTCCCGAGGTGTTCGGCTTTGACGAGGACACGGAGAAAGCCTATGTGATCAAACCCGAAGGCGGTCCTGAAGACGAAATTCAGGAAGCCATTGATTCCTGTCCCACGGAATGCATTTACTGGGAGGAATAAGAACCATTTGAACCCTAAAATTGAACCATAAAAAAAGGCCGGCTTCTGAAAAGCGCCGGCCTTTTTTATTGGCTTTGGTTGTTTTGCACGGTCAGGACGGCCGTTTTTCCATGGGAACAAATTCGCATTCCTCCGGGCCGCAGTATTCGCCCACATACTCGGATGCCGGCCGGTAAAGGGCCGGCTTGGGCGCTGCGCCGGCAAACTGCTCTTCTATGATATGGGCGCACCAGCCCGATATTCTGGATATGGCAAAAACAGGGGTAAACAGGTCGATGGGGATTCCCATGGCGTAATAGGTGGTGGCGGAGTAGAAATCCACGTTGGGATAGATCTCCGCATCCTTGAGTTCCCGGAAGACTTCCGCGGCTTTTTTGCGCACAGCCTCGCCGAGTTCATACCATTTCAGATTTCCCGTTTTTTCGCCCATCTGCCTGGACATGGGCGCCAGGATCGCCGCACGGGGATCCCCGTTTTTGTAAACCGCATGGCCCATGCCCATGACCTTTTCTCCGGCCTTTAGCCTGGATTCCACGTACTCGTCCACCCGATCCGGGGACCCGATATCGAGCAGCATCTGCATGACCCGGGCATTGGCTCCGCCGTGCAGTTCTCCGGAAAGCGAGCCCACGCCGGCCGCGGCGGCCGCATACATGTGTGCGCGGCTGGAGGCCACCTGCCGGGCGGAAAACGTGGATGCGTTAAAAGAGTGCTCTGCGTGGAGCACCAGGCAGGTATCCATGAATCTTGCGGTTTCCGGGTCAGGTGTTTTACCTGTGAGCATGAAAAGGAAATTGGCGGCATGACTCAGTTCCGGTTTCGGGGCCAGGGGCTCCAGGCCGTTTCGGATCCGGTGCCAGGCCGCCATGACGGCCGGAAATTTTGCAATCAGGCCGATGGCCGTATGCATGGCTTTCTCTTGTGTCAGGACCCCGGCATCGGGATCATGGTTGGCCAGCATGGGCACGCAGGCCTGGAGAATGTCCATTGGCGCCGAAGTTGCCGGCCTGGTTTTCATGGCGGTCAGAAGCTGTTCCGGAATCCGGGTTTGCGCGGCGATCAGGTCTTTGAAGTCCGCCAGCTCCTGCTGCGGGGGAAGGTGTTCAAAAAGCAGGAGGTAAATCACTTCCTCAAATGAAGCATACTGTGCCAGTTCTTTTATATTGTAGCCGCGGTAGACAAGTTTGCCGGCGTTGCCGTCGACAAGGCAGATCCGGGTGCTGGCCACAGGCACCCCCCGCAGGCCGGTATTGATGATATCGCCGGGTTCTGTCATTTATTCCTCCCTGGTTGCTTGGATGTTCAAGGTTTGATATTGCCGTAAAGGGCCTTTTGCAGCTGGTCTTCAGGCAGCACGTTTTCTTCTGCGGCAATTTCCTCTATGGTTTTTCCGGTCTCATATGCCCGGGCGGCAATTTGAGCGGCCCGGTCATAGCCGATATGCGGCACCAGTCCGGTTACAAGGGCCAGGCTTTGCCGGATGTTTTGTTCGCACTTGTCTTCATTGGCCTCAATGCCGGATATGCATTTTTCAGCCAGTCCCCGGGCGGCATTGGCCAGGATGTTGATGGATTCAACGAGCTTGAAGGCGGCAAGGGGCAGCATGAGATTGAGTTGAAAATACCCCCCTTGCCCGGCCTGGGTCAGTGCGGTATCGTTTCCGATCACGTGGGCCGAGGCTTGCACGGCCGCTTCACACATAACAGGATTGACCTTGCCGGGCATTATCGAGGAGCCCGGCAGCAGAGCCGGCAGCCGGATTTCGCCGAGCCCGCACCTGGGACCGGATGCAAGCAGCCGGATATCGTTTGCAATTTTGGAAATACTGACGGCAACGGTTTTTAACACCCCGCTGGCCTCCACCACCGTATCGCAGGCGGACTGGGCTTCGAAATGATTGGCGGCCTCGGCAAATTCAATTCCGGTTTCCCGGGAAACCGCTGCGATTACGCGATTTGCAAATTCCGGGTGCGCATTTAGGCCTGTGCCCACGGCCGTGCCACCCAGGGCGAGCCGGGAAAGCCGCGGGCCGATACCTTCGAGGCGCTGGCGCGCCATTGCCATTTGAGCCGCGTAGCCGGAAAACTCCTGGCCCAGTGTCATGACCACCGCATCCTGCAAATGGGTCCGTGCGATTTTCCGGATACCTGAAAATTGGTGCGCCTTTTCTGTCAGGGCCTGCTCCATGGCCTCGACTGCCGGCAAAAGCCGGTCACGGATCAGCATCCGTGCACAAATATGGATGGCCGAGGGCATCAAATCGTTTGTGGACTGCCCGCGGTTTACGTGATCATTGGGATGCACCGGTGATTTTGTGTTTTTTTTGCCGGTCAGGATCTGGTTTGAACGGGTGGCGATCACCTCGTTGACGTTCATGTTCGCAGACGTGCCAGAGCCGGTTTGAAACACATCCACCACAAACTGGTCATCAAGGCTGCCGGCGATGATCTCGTCTGCAGCCCTGGCGATGGTCTCGCCGTAGCCGGCCGGAATTTCACCGAGCTGCGCATTTGCCCCGGCTGCCGCCTTTTTGATCCTTGCCAGCACATAAATGATCTCCATTGGCAGAATCCGGCCGCTGATGGCAAAATGCGCCATGGCCCGCCGGGTCTGGGCGCCGTAATAGGCTTCGGCCGGCACGTCGATGATGCCGAGGCTGTCTGTCTCCTGTCTGAAATCAAGGTCCATGGTGTTTCATCCAAATTTCAGGGCCAAATCCTTGCCCCGGCCCCGGTTTTCATGTTCAAGTGTCGGTGATAAATCCTGAATACTTCAAAATATGGTCTTTGACATCGGTTTTGTCCAATACAAATCAGATTTTTATAAATTTTTGCCGGATTTGTGATCATGCTAATATTTATTTAAATAAAGGATCCGGCAGCGCGGGGGGCGGCAGCGCATTGCCCCGCCAACTGAGATAAGCTTTGTATCCTGCAGCATCCAACGTGTCACCTTTAATCTGAAATTCAAATCATCAAGGGGGAGGCCATGACCACCGGCAATTCATTTGATACCCTAGATACCCTGTCTTTCCGGGACCAGACCTATGATTTCTGGAGCCTTCCGGTCCTGGCTGAAAAGCTGTCCATTGACCTGGCAGCCATGCCGTTTTCCATAAGGATTCTGCTGGAAAACCTGCTTCGCAATGAAGACGGCAGTCAGGTGACAGAAAGCCATATCCGGTCCCTGGCCCAATGGTCTGCCCGGAACATACCCAAAGACGATATTCCCTATAAGCCCGCCCGGGTGCTGATGCAGGATTTCACGGGCGTGCCCTCGGTGGTGGATCTGGCGGCCATGCGCGATGCCATTTCCGGTCTGGGCGGCAGGCCGGGTCAGATCAATCCGCAGATTCCGGTTGAACTGGTGATCGATCATTCCGTGCAGGTGGACCGGTTCGGTGCCAGCTCCGCCTTTGGCGTCAATGCGGAAAAGGAATTCGAGCGCAACCAGGAGCGCTATACCTTTTTGAAATGGGGGCAGAACTCATTTGAAAATTTCAATGTGGTGCCGCCTGCCACCGGCATCTGTCATCAGGTGAACCTGGAATACCTGGGCCGGGTGGTGATGAGCCGGCAAACAGCGGACAGATCCATCATCTATCCCGATACCCTGGTGGGCCTGGATTCACACACCACCATGATCAATGCAATCGGGGTGCTCGGCTGGGGTGTGGGGGGAATCGAAGCCGAGGCCGTGATGCTGGGCCAGCCCTATTACATGCTCGCCCCCCCGGTATTGGGCTTTGAGCTCACCGGCCGGCTCCGGCCCGGGGTGACGGCCACGGACCTTGTGCTGACCATCACCCAAATGCTGCGGAAAAAGGGCGTGGTGGGCCGGTTTATCGAGTTTTTCGGAGAAGGGCTGTCGCGTCTGACGGTTCCCGACCGGGCCACAATCGCCAACATGACCCCCGAGTTCGGGGCCACCACCACGTTTTTCCCGGTGGATGAGCAAACCCTCAAGTACCTGGCCTTTACCGGCCGGTCCCGGGATCAGGTGGATCTGGCCCGGCAATATCTCAGGGCCCAGGGCCTTTTTCTGGAACATCAAAGCCCGACACCCGATTTTTCAGATATCATGCAGCTGGATTTGGGCTCTGTGGAGCCGTGTCTGGCCGGGCCCAGGCGCCCCCAGGACAAAATTGCCCTGTCTGAAATGAAACAGCAGTTTCAGCATGATTTTGATGAGATTTTTTCCAAAAACACCCGGGCGGAAAAAGACCCCAGATGGGAGGCAGAGGGCGGAGCCGTGGTCGGTGAGGAACAATTCCAGGGCAGGATGGTTCACAGAAAACCCCTGGACAGCCAGGGGGTTTTTGTCAAACGGCCGTTTCAGAGTTTTTTCCTGGATCACGGATCCGTGGTGATTGCCGCCATTACCAGCTGCACCAACACCTCCAATCCTGAGGTGCTTCTGGGAGCCGGCCTGATGGCCAAAAAGGCTGTGGAGCACGGGCTTCAGGTGCGTCCATGGGTAAAAACCAGTCTGGCCCCGGGCTCCCGGGTGGTGACCGATTATCTGGAGGTATCGGGTCTGATGCCGTATCTTGAGGCCCTGCGCTTTCACGTGGCCGCCTACGGGTGCACCACCTGCATCGGCAACTCCGGGCCGCTGCAGGAGGATGTGGCCGGGGTGATCCGGGATCAAAGCCTTGTGGCCTCCTCGGTTTTAAGCGGCAACCGCAATTACGAAGGGCGCATCAACCCGCTGACCCGGGCCAATTATCTGGCCTCTCCCATGCTGGTGGTGGCTTACGCACTGGCCGGTACGGTCAACATTGATTTGCAAAACGATCCCATCGGTCATGACGGCAACAACGAGCCGGTTTATCTCAAAGACATCTGGCCCGACGATGCGGAAATCGACTCGGTTATGCAGCATCTGGCCCCTTCCATGTTCTCGCAGCGCTATGCCGATGTTTATTCCGGCGACGAGAACTGGAAAAAGGTGGAAATCACCGACAGTGAAATCTATGCCTGGAATTCGGATTCCACCTATCTGCGAAAGCCGCCGTTTTTTGACAACATGACAGCAGAGCCCCCGGATATGACAGATATTGAATCCGCCCGGGTGCTGGCCGTGCTGGGCGATACCATTACCACCGATCACATTTCGCCGGCCGGGACCATTGCCGAAGATTCACCCGCAGGGAAATATTTGAAGGAAAACGGGGTGGGTAAAAACGACTTCAATTCCTACGGCTCCAGGCGCGGCAACCATGAGGTGATGATGCGCGGCACCTTTGCCAATGTGCGGCTGCAAAACCGGCTGGTGCCGGATACCGAAGGCGGCTGGACCCGGCATCTGCCAACCGATGAAACCCTTTCCATCTATGATGCGGCCATGAAATACCAGCAGGAAAAAACCCCGCTTATTGTTCTGGCCGGAAAAGAATACGGATCGGGCAGTTCCCGGGACTGGGCCGCCAAGGGAACCCTTCTGCTGGGTGTGCGCGCGGTGATTGCAGAAAGTTTTGAGCGCATCCACAGAAGCAACCTGGTGGCCATGGGGGTTTTGCCCCTGGAGTTCAAGGACGGCCAAAACCCGGAAAGTCTTGGCCTGACAGGTGAGGAGGTGTTTTGCATCCGCGGGCTCAATGATATTTCCGCGCCAAACCCGAACCTTACCGTGGAGGCGGAATCCGGCGAGGGCGGGGCCAAAACCTTTGAGGTCCGGGCCCGGCTGGATTCGGGCATGGAAATCGAATATTTCCGCCACGGGGGCATTTTGCCCTATGTGCTCCGGCAGATGTAGCCGTTTTACGCTCAGTTGTTGCAAATCAGCGGTAATTGGGCTATGATATTTTTTAGGGCGTCATCTGAAATCAGACTTCTTAAGTAACATCAAAACAGTTGCTGTTATTGCCTGGTTCTATAATTTTCGCATGATGCCGACCCGGTGGCGGTTTGCTCCCTGCTGACCGCTTGCGCGCTCAATGCGACTCGCAAACCACCCCCGGGCCGGCCATCATGGCCGACTGTGTGCAAACTTTCACACCAAGGGGATCCAGAGCAACACATATAAGTAACGTCAGAAAAAGTTACTGTTATAGCTCAGTCCCGGGCGGCGGCCCGGGGGGGTGCTTCCAAGGAAATCCAAGGGCGGGGTCTGCTTTTGAAGCGACATTGAGCGTTTTTGCGTGAAGATTTAAACTGTTTGAGCAAGGCAGGGCGGGTTTGTCAATTTTAAGCAAAGGCATTTGATGAATCCGCAAAAACGATCAGGAGCGAAAAAGCTGACGCCGACCGCAGGATTTCCTTCCTGCAACAACAGCGGACGCAGTAAAAAGCTTTTTACGGTGCCATCAAATTTATATGTCTGGATAAAGGCAGAAAAATCCGGATCTGCCGAAAAACAGTTGCTGTGGGGTGTTTGTGAGCGTTTTGTTTCAACCGGTGAAAATCGGAAAACTTGAAGTGCCCAACCGGTTTGTCCGGTCTGCCACATATGACGGATGCGCGGATAAACAGGGCCGGGTCACAGCGGCCCAGGTGTCTTTGTTTGAAGATCTGGCCGCCGGCGGCACGGGTCTGATTGTTACCGGAATTGCCTATGTGCACGAATCCGGCCGGATCTCGGCTTTTCAGAATTCCATTGCAGATGACGCCTGCATTGACGGATTGCAGCAACTGACTGCGGCGGTGCATGCAAAAGGCGTAAAAATTGCGGTTCAGTTGTTTCATGCCGGACGCGAGGCAGCCGGGTTTTTAAAAACCCGCAATCAGGTTGCAGCCGGACCTTCGGCAGTTGAAGATGACCCGTATTTCAAAAAAAAGTGCACAAGCCTGACCCAAAATGAGATCGAGGAGATTGCCACGGCCTTCGGCACTGCCGCGAAAAGGGCCAGGGCGGCCGGATTTGATGCGGTCCAGCTCCATGCGGCCCATGCTTATCTGCCCGCCCAGTTTCTTTCCCCCTGGTCCAACCGGCGGCAGGACAAGTGGGGCGGAAGTCTGGAAAATCGTCTCCGGTTTCACAAAACAGTTTATGAACAAATGCGGGCTGCGGTGGGCAAGGATTATCCCGTGCTGGTCAAGCTCGGGGTCAGGGACGGATTTGAGGGCGGCCTGGGTTTTGACGAAGGCCGCAGGGCCGCACAAATGCTTGCCGGATGGGGTTTTGACGCCCTTGAAATCAGCTCCGGGCTCCGGGGCGGAAAATACCGGGAGACCGAGTTTAAAACAGGTATCAACAGTCCCGGCCGGGAAGCCTACTTCCGTGACTGGTGCCGGCAGATCAAGCAGGAGGTGGATGTGCCGGTGATGATGGTCGGAGGCCTGCGCAGTCCCGGCATCATGGAAGAAATCATCAACAACGGCGAGGCCGATTTTATCGCGATTTCCCGTCCCCTGATCCGGGAGCCGGATTTGATTGTCAACTGGAAATCCGGCGATTTTCGGAACCCGTCCTGTATTTCCTGCAACAAATGTCTTGAGGCCCTCTATCAGGCTCAGCCCCTGCACTGTGCTGCGCAAAAAACCCAATCCCGCGTTTGATCTGCTTTTTTTGTGCTTTTTCCTTGACGGGGCATGCGGCCTTTTATAGAAATGGGCAAACGTTTTTAAACCTTTTGAAATCATCACAGGAGTTTCATTCATGAACTGGGACTGGGAAAAGCTCCAGCAGCGACAGAAGGAGCGCAGCCGGACAAACGGCTCCGGCACCGGCGGGTCAGGCCCCCGACCGCCGCAGGTAGACGATATTATTAACAAATTTAAAAACTTCAAATTTTCCGGGGTATGGATTCTCATTGTTGTGGCCCTGCTGGTTCTCCTGGCGGGCTCCACCATGGTTTACACTGTGCAGACCAACGAAGTAGGGGTGATACAGCGGTTCGGCGAATTTTCCAAAACCACCCAGTCCGGACTTCACTTCAAGCTGCCCGCGGGTATTGAAAAAGTCACAAAGGTGAAAACCAAGCGGGTTTATACTGAAGAATTCGGCCTTAAGGCGGATGAACTGTCAGATTCCCGGAGTTTCGGCGTCAGTAATGACGAAATCGAAGTGGCCATGATGCTCACAGGTGATCTCAACGTCGGTCTGGTTCCCTGGATTGTGCAGTACAGGATCAAGGATCCGTACAACTACCTGTTTAAGGTTGCAGATGTGCGTCAGTTGATCCGGGACATGGCAGAGGCCTCCATGCGGCTGGTGGTCGGTGACCGCAGCATCAACGAGGTGATCAGCAAGCGCCAGGAGATTGCCGTGGCGGCCAGTGTGCGGCTGCAAAAGGATCTAAACGAGGCGGAGACCGGCATTGAGATCGTTACCGTGGAACTGGGCAACACCAACGTTCCCGAACCGGTGCAGGATTCCTTCAACGAGGTCAACCGGGCGGTCCAGCAAAAAGAGGAAGTGATCTACAACGCCCGCAAGGACTACAACCAGGTCATTCCCAGTGCACGGGGACAGGCGGAAAAAACCATCGAAACTGCAAAGGGTTATGCCATCAACCGCATCAATCAGGCCGAGGGTGATGCCGCCCGGTTCCTGTCGCGCTACGAGGCCTATATGGAAGCCAAGGACGTTACCCGCCGCAGGCTTTACCTGGAAATGATGGAAAATGTGCTGCCGGAACTGGGCAACAAATACATCGTGGATTCACAGCAGGACAATCTTCTGCCCCTGCTCAATCTCGGACTGAAAAAAGGTGTCCCCAATGCAGGCCAATAAATATATCGCAATTGTTGTTGTTTTGATCATCGCCGGGTTCGTGTTTCTGTCTTCGGCCTATACCGTGGATGAAACCGAGCAGGTGGTGGTGACCCAGTTCGGGCGGGTCATCGGTGACCCGGTGACGGAACCGGGGCTTAAGTTTTTGATCCCCTTTATCCAGCAGGCCAATTATTTTCCAAGCAACATTCAGGCCTGGGACGGCCAGCCCGGCCAGATCCCGACTTTGGACAAGACCTACATATGGGTGGATACCTTTTCGCGGTGGCGCATCGTGGATCCGGTGGCGTTTCTGAGAACTGTCACAGATACCCAAAGTGCCCTTGGCCGGTTGGATGATATCATCAACCCCGCTGTCAGAAACGTGGTCACCTCCCATGAACTTATTGAAACAGTGAGAAACAGCAACCGGGAAATGACCACCCTTGACCAGGAGGAACTCGATGATGTCAAAAGCGAGGCCATCAAGGAAGTGGTGGAGGAAACCGAGGAAGAAGACCGGCGGCAGTATAAAATCAAGGTGGGCCGGGCCACGCTGACAAAGATGATGCTTGACGAAGCCCAGCCCAAGCTTGAAAAATTCGGCATTGAAATCATTGATGTGAAAATCAAGCGGGTCAACTATGTCAAGGGCGTGCGCAATTCGGTCTACGACCGGATGATTGCCGAGCGAAAGCAGATGGCGGAAAAAATCCGCTCCATCGGCCAGGGCGAGGCAAGAAAGATCGAGGGTGACAAGGAGCGCGATCTTCTGGAGATCCAGTCCGGGGCATATCGGAAGGCCGAGCAGATCAAGGGCGAGGCTGATGCAAAGGCCACAAAGATATATGCCCGGGCCTTTGAAAAAGATGCGGAATTCTACACTTTCCTCCAGTCCCTGGAGGTCTATCAGAATTCCCTGGAGGGCACAGACCTCGTGTTGTCCACGGATTCGGAATTTCTGCGATATTTAAATGATTTTAAATCCGATTCCGAGTAGCCGGACTTCTTCGGCCGGATGCACATCCGGATAAAAACAAAAAAAGCCGGGAAACGCGCAATCTGTTCAATGACTGGCGTTTCCCGGCTTTTTATACATGAACACGAACGCAGGTGAAATCATCGTTCTACTTCCCTTTGCGTCTCTGATGCCTTGTCCGTGCGAGTAGCTTGCGATGCTTGTGCTTTCGCATCTTTTTTCTGCGTTTTTTAATCACACTGCCCAATATCCCACCTCCTTTCTGCTCAAAAGTCTTATCCATCAGCCCCTTTTCAATTTTCATCGGGCCGGATGGCGAAACCATACCTTTCAATTCAAAAGGATGATTAAAATATACATCCTACTTGTGAATCGGCAAAAAATAACATATATTTCATACCATGTCCATATGTTTTCCAAATATCGTTGCCTGGCTGCACAAAACCCTGTGGCGCAGGAGCGTCCATGGATACCCTGAATAAACCCGGGCCTGTGATGGGTCACCCTGAATAAACCAAGCCTATGATGACTTTCAATTCAGAGCAAATGGCAGTGGTCAGCCAGGCTGTGGCCATGGCTGAAGATCTGGTCAGCGATTATTATAAGCTCTCGGCCAGCGAGCTTCGTCAACTCAATTATGATGTGAAAACCGCGGCTGATCTCGGAGCCCGGGAGACCGTGGTTGATCATTTCGCACAAATCGTTCGTTACCGCGCGGAAAAGCAGAATGCCGTGCTCATCACCAGCGCACAGGATTTTTACAAAATCTGTGTCCAGGATCATTCCATCCTCGCGTGTTTGGAAAAGCATTCGGCAATGGCGCTTTATCCGTTCCTTGTCTACGTGATCTGCCATGAACTGGTGCATGTTGTCCGGTTTAAGCGTTTTCAGCAGCGCTTTGATGTGCCGGATGAGCAAAAAAAGACCGAGGAAGCCCGGGTGCACCGGATTACCCATGAAATCCTTGCCCCAAGGAGGATAAAAGGCATGGCTCCGGTTTTTGCGTTTTACGGCAACTGGCTCACAGCGGCTGAAAAGAGCTGATGCTGATTTTTTGGTTTGCCGGCAAAGGGCTTGTACAGGATCGTCGGCAGCAAAAAAATTTCCCCGGCTGTCTTGACAAGCAGGAATTATGAACTATATTGATAACGATCATCAATCAAGCCTTGTAATCGAGGTATCATTCTGAAAACAGGAGAAATTTCAGCGATGCCAATCTATGAATACGAATGCGAAACCTGTGGCAGGGTGCATGAAATTCTGCAGAAGGTCTCAGAAAAGCCCCTGACCCAATGCCCTGAATGTTCCGGTTTGTTACATAAGCGGATTTCCCAGTGTACATTTCATTTGAAGGGAACCGGCTGGTATGCCACCGATTATGCCAACGGCGCCAGTGCCTCTTCATCATCTTCCGGCAAAAAAGACGATTCTTCAACAAAAGAAACGTCGGCCGATGCACAACCGAAAAACAGCAGCAGCGCAAGCGACGATTAAACCTGCTTGCGTATCCTTCGATTAAGAAAAAGAGCCGGAAGGGTTTGAAACCGATTCAAATCCTGTGAAAATGGACCGCATTGAAAAAGTGGATATGACAGTTGTATCCGGCGGTGGCATGTGGTTTTATTGTATTGAATTTATTTAGTTTTACGTCTTTTCATCAACCAACAAATTGAAACTGGCAGAAGCAAAAAGGAGAAGTGGGCAATGAAAATCAAACCGTTAAATGATCGCATTCTGGTAAAACGGCTGGAAGAAGAATCCAAAACCAAGGGCGGCATTATCATCCCTGACAGCGCCAAGGAAAAACCGGCCCAGGGTGAAGTGGTCGCCGTGGGCGACGGAAAGATGGGCGATGACGGCAAGCGCATCGCCCTTCAGGTCAAGCAGGGTGATCGCGTGCTGTTTGCCAAGTATGCCGGTACAGAAGTAAAAATTGACGAAGAAGAGCACCTGGTCATGCGGGAAGACGATATTCTGGGCATTATTGAAAAGTAAGCTTTGCGTCTTTGAAGTGATTGTGGAAAAAGAAATACAACAGAAACTGGAGGAGTAGAATATGACGGCAAAAGATATAAAGTACGGGTATAAAGCCCGTGAAAAGATGCTAAACGGTGTGTGCAAGCTTGCTGACGCGGTTGCTGTAACCCTGGGCCCCCGTGGCCGTAACGTGGTGATTGAAAAGTCCTGGGGATCGCCCACAGTCACCAAAGACGGTGTGACCGTGGCCAAAGAGATCGAACTTGAGGACAAGTTTGAAAACATGGGCGCCCAGATGGTCAAGGAAGTGGCTTCCAAAACCAGTGACATGGCCGGTGACGGAACCACTACGGCGACTGTGCTTGCCCGCTCCATTTATTCCGAGGGCCAGAAGCTCGTGGCTGCCGGCAACAATCCCATGTCGATAAAGCGCGGCATTGAAAAAGCCGTGGAAGCCGCCACAAAAGAACTGGCCAGCCTGAGCCATCCGGCAAACGATCAGCGCGAAATCGCCCAGATCGGTACCATATCTGCAAACAATGACGAGACCATCGGCAACATCATCGCCGAAGCCATGGAAAAGGTGGGCAAGGAAGGCGTGATCACCGTCGAAGAGGCCAAGTCCATGGAGACCACCCTGGAAGTGGTCGAGGGCATGCAGTTTGACCGGGGTTATACCTCTCCTTATTTTGTCACGGACACGGAAAAAATGACCGTGGATCTCGATGACGCCTATATCCTGATCAGCGAAAAGAAAATCGGCAACATGAAGGACCTGCTGCCGATTCTCGAGCAGGTCTCCAGGATGAGCAAACCGCTTCTGATCATTGCAGAAGACGTTGAAGGCGAAGCCCTGGCCACCCTGGTGGTCAACAAGCTGCGCGGCACCCTGAATGTGGCCGCAGTCAAGGCGCCCGGTTTCGGCGACCGCAGAAAGGCCATGCTCCAGGACATTGCCATTCTCACCGGCGGCCAGGTGGTTTCCGAGGATGTGGGCATAAAGCTTGAAAGCATTACCGTGGATGATCTTGGCCGGGCCAAGCATGTCTCCATTGACAAGGACAATACCACCATTGTCGATGGCGCCGGCGCAAAGAAAGACATTGAAAAGCGCGTCAAGCAGCTGCGGACCCAGATCGATGACACCACCTCGGATTATGACCGCGAAAAGCTCCAGGAGCGTCTGGCCAAACTCGTTGGCGGTGTTGCGGTGATCAACGTCGGAGCCGCCACTGAAACCGAGATGAAGGAAAAGAAAGCCCGGGTTGAAGACGCATTGAACGCAACACGCGCGGCCGTGGAAGAAGGCATTGTCCCCGGCGGCGGCGTGGCGCTGGTCCGCTGTGTTGCAGCCCTGGAGAAGATCAAGCTCGATGTGGAAAAACAACTGGGCGTGCAGGTGGTGACCCGGGCCCTGGAAGAGCCCCTGCGCCAGATTTCCAACAACGCCGGCCACGAAGGCTCGGTTGTCATCGACCGGGTCAAGAAGGAGAAAGGCTCCTTTGGCTACAATGCTGAAACAGGAGATTTCGAAGACCTGATCAAGGCCGGTGTCATTGATCCGACCAAGGTGGTGCGCTTTGCCCTGCAGAATGCAGCAAGCGTTGCCTCCCTCATGCTGACCACCGAGGCCATGATCGCCGAGATCCCTGATGAAAAGGGTGACGGCGGTGCCGGCATGGGCGGTGCCGGCATGGGCGGAATGGGTGGCATGGGCGGCATGGGCGGCATGATGTAGTCCCTTTGCTTACCGCAACCCAACAGATAAAACGCCTTCATGCATTTGCTGCATGAAGGCGTTTTTATGTTCAATGTTCAACGTTCAATGTTCAAAGTTGCTCATGTTGTGTCCCTGACGTTAAACCTTGAACATTGAACCTTGAACATTGAACCCTGAACCCTGAACCCTCATTATCCTTGACACCCGGGCAGAAACTCGGATAATGACGGGAGAAAACGAATTGATACAATTTCTTCCCATGAATGAAAGAGGTTTTGATGAGTCCTGATAATCTCAATATTCTTGCCATGATGCTCAATGCCGGGTTGATGGTGCAGTTTGTGATCCTGCTGCTGCTGACATTTTCCGTGGCTACCTGGGCCATTATTTTTGTCAAGTACGTACAGGTGCGCAGAGCGTATCAACAGTCTGCTGCATTTATTGATTATTTCTGGAAAACCCGGGATTTTTCCAATGCCTTTGCCCAGGCCAAAAACATGCCGGCAAGCCCGGTTGCCCGGATGTTTCGCAACGCCTACATGGAACTCAAAAAGCTCAACCGGATGGCCAAAGCATCGGGATCGTCCGGAGAAACCAGTGATTCGGCAAGTGGCAGGAAAACAATGGGCGTGGAAACCGTTCGCCGGAACCTGAATCGTTCGGTAACCATGGAAAGCCTCCGGCTGATTCAGCTTGTCCCCTTTCTGGCCACTGCCGGAAATATTTCACCGTTTATCGGTCTTTTCGGCACAGTCTGGGGCATTATGAACTCGTTTCACGGTATTGCCTACCAACAGGGAGCCACCAGCCTGGCCGCAGTGGCGCCCGGCATCTCCGAGGCCCTGGTGGCCACGGCCGCCGGTCTGGCCGTGGCCATTCCCGCGGTGATTGGGTATAATTACTTTACCCAGAAAATCCGGATACTGGAGTCGGAAATGGAAAGCTTTGCCGCGGATTTTGTTAATATCGTGGAAAGTGATTATCTGGCCTACCGGGAGGCGGCCCGATGATGCAGCAGAAAAACCGGGATTCCCTTCTTTCAGACATTAATGTCACCCCGTTTGTGGATGTCATGCTGGTGCTGCTGATTATTTTTATGGTGGCCGCTCCCATGATGGTCCAGGGAGTCGATGTCTCCCTGCCCGAAACCCGAACGGTCCAGCAGCTGGATACCGATCAGGAGCCTCTGGTGGTGGTCATTGATAAAAACGGAGCCGTGCATATCAATGACATGGAAGTGGGTGCGGAAAATCTGGGCGAAAAACTGGAGAAAATTTTTGAAAACCGCAGTTCTCCGGAAGTGTTTCTGCGGGCGGACCAAAATGTTTCCTACGGCCGGGTGGTCATGGTGATGAGTGAAATCAAAAGCGCAGGCGTACAGCGGCTGGGGGTGGTTGCCCAACAGTCAGACAATGCGCAAAAAAACGACCAGGATTGATGCAAGTCCACCATGTCCGGTAAAAAAACCCAATCCCAAAGTATGTCCGGATACAGCCAGGAACTGCCGCCCTTTTTCTGGGCGACCTGTTTTGGCGTGTCTTTGCTGATACACCTGGCTTTGCTGGGAGCCCTTGTGTTTTCCCCTTTTGGAGAAACCCCGCCGCGGATCAATCCATCAGAAACGATTGACGTTGATCTGGTGGGGTTTAATCCCGAGATCCCGGCACCTCCGGGGGACGCTTCTTCAGAAGACGCGTCTTCCGGCCAGGACGCAGAGCCTTTGGATGATGCCCAAATTTCGGAGCAAACCAAGGCCTCAGAGGCCTCCGGTAAAAAAGAGGCACCGGAAGCCAGGCCGATTCCGGTGAAAACCGGGGCAAGGAAAAAAGTGGCGGCCAATTATGACCTGGTCGAACCCGAGCCCGCTGTGAAAACCTCCCTGAAGAAAAAAACCCTGGATTCCCGTAAAGTGATCGAAGATGCGGTTCGGCGGATTTCGGAAAAGTCCAGGGAGCAGCGGCCCAAATCCCTGCAGGACAGGCTCGCGGAAATGGAAAAACAGGTCGGAGATCTTGCCGGCGGCGGCCGGGTTTCGGGCGGGGACTCAGGCCGGGAGGGCACAGGAACGGGAATCAATAAAGATTACAGCTCCATGGAGATCTATCAGGCGGAGGTGGCAGTGAAAATGAAGCGCAACTGGGTGTTTTCTTCGGAACTTGCCGGCGGCGCCAAGGGGCTGGAAACCCGCCTGGTCATCAAGATTTTGCCTGAGGGCAGCATTGCTGATGTCTGGTATGAAAAACGATCCGGCAATGCTTATCTTGATGAGTCCGCATATAAGACCGTGATGAAGGCCGATCCGCTGCCGCCCCTGCCCAAAGATTATCCGCATTATCATCTGGTGTTGGGTTTTACCCCCAGCGGCCTGGCGCAATAGCCTGAAGGGCCGCCTGCGGCCCTCAGGTTAAAAAGAATGAACAAAAAAAGGGGTTTCATGAAAAAATCGTCCCGGGTTTTTTTCAAGATTATTGCATGTGCATGGATACTGGTGTTGGCCGCAATTTGTCAGACCAGTGCCGCAGATTATGATTACATTAACATCAGCGAACCCTTTTCCCGAAAGGTGCCCATCGCCGTACCCGTTTTCAAGTCCATGTCGGTGGCTCCGGAAGAAGAGGAGATCGCACGGGACGCTGCCGGGCAGCTCGCCGAAGCCCTTGCCTATACCGGTTATTTTAAACTCATTGACCATGGTGCGTTTCTGGAACAGCCGGCTGAAAAAGGCGTTACCATGGAAGCCCTGAATTTTAAAAATTGGCGTGATATCGGCGCTGAATTGCTGATTACCGGCGGTGTCCGGTATGAAGCCGGGGTGCTGCAAATGGAATTCCGGCTTTTTGACCCCTTTCGCGCTGAACTGCTTGTGGGCAAACGCTATACCAGCCCTGCGGATGACGTCCGGCAGATGGTGCTGCGGTTTGCCGATCAGGTTATCGCCCGGTTAACCGGCCGGCAGGGGTTGTTTGACAGCCGGATTGCTTTTGTGGGGGCCGATGCGGATGGAAAGGCGGTTTATACCTGTGATTTTGACGGCAGAAATCTCCGGCGGCTCACCAAGCCACAGCCCATAGTGGTCGGTCCCGCGTGGCATCCGAATCTTGGCTCCATTGCATACACGGCTTACACCGATGACCGGCCTGAGATTTACAGTGTGAATACTTCATCACAGGAGGTCACCAAGCTGGCCGATTTTGAAGGAATCAACATCACCCCGGCCTGGCTTCCGGACGGGTCGGGCCTGGCTGCCACCCTGGCATTTGAGGGTGACGAAGAGATTTATCTTTTGACCCGTGAAGGAAAAGTTGATAAAAGACTTACCAAAAGCTGGGGTGTGGATGTTTCCCCGTCGTTTTCGCCTGACGGTAAAAAGATGGTTTTTGTTTCCAGCCGCTCCGGCTCTCCCCAGCTTTATGTAAAGGAAATATCGTCAGGCCGCATTCGGCGTCTTACCTATGAGGGGCGCTACAATACCCAGCCGGACTGGTCCCCGGGCGGTGATCGGATTGTTTATTCCGGGATGAAGGACGGCAGTATCGATATTTACGTGGTTGATGTCAACACCGGGGAAGTCTCCCGGTTAACCCGGCAGGCCGGTGACAATGAAGCCCCGAGCTGGTCACCGGATGGGAGCATGATTGTATTTTCCTCAACCCGGACCGGATCGTCCAAACTTTTTGTCATGACCGCCTCGGGCACGGATCAGCGGAAACTGCTGGATATGGACGGCAAACAGCAGCTTCCGGACTGGTCTCCGGCAAGAGGCAACTGATGGATGTCCGGGTTGTGGTGTTGGCCGGTATTTTCCGGATTGGACCTTTGATTACACCCAAACAAGGAGGACAAGATGCTTAAAAAAAATCATATCCAATCATTGTTGTTGTGCATGCTCGTATTGAGCCTGGTCATGGTCGTCTCGTGCGGCAAGCAGGCGCCCGGGCCGGGTGAGGCCGCGGATGAGCCCGGCATGTCAGAAAGCGAACTGAGCGATGCGGAAAGGGCCGCCAGGGAAGCAGAGCGGCAGGCCGCCATTGAGGAACAGGAAATTGAAGCCAGGCGAAAGGCGGAACAGGAAGCCGGTCAAACCGAGGCTGAAGCCCGGGAACAGTTTGTCAATGAAAAGGTGTACTTTGGATTTGACGATTCCGCGCTGAGTCCGGAAGCCCGGGACGCATTGCGCGACAAGATCGAATGGCTCCGGGCCAATCCGGATCAGTGCGTGATTATCGAAGGCCACTGTGACGAGCGCGGCACTGACGAATACAACCTCGCCCTGGGATCGCGCCGGGCAGAGAGTGTTAAGAGTTTCATTGTTAAGTCCGGCATTGATGCCTCCCGGTTGTCCACCATCAGCTACGGCGAGGAACGGCCGGCGGTTGAAGGCAGCAATGAGGAGGCCTGGGCTAAAAACCGGCGGGCGGAATTTCAGTTTACCCGCTGCCGGTAGCGTTTCGAAACGACTTCGGGCTGCTCCGGGGACACGAGCCAAAGGAGAGATCTTTACATGAACCAGACCTTTATCCGTTTGACGGGTGCCCTGCTGTTTGCCGCGGTTATGGCTGCAGCAGGGTGCGCCACTGTTTCAGATGTCCAACGGCTTCAGTCGCAGATATCCGCCCTGGAAAAAAAGAACCGCCAACTGAATGCCTCTGTTGCGCAATTGATGGAAGACCGGCAGAAACAGTCTGATTTGAATGAAATGCGGGAGCTTTTTGCCGGCCAGGATGCGGAGTTCTACGAGCTTCGGTCCGAGCTTCAGGATTTGAAGGGCAGCTATGAGGAAACCGGCTATCAGTTCGAGCGGCGGTTTGATGCCCTTGAAGATGACATGGGCCTGCTTGACAAAAAACTGCAAAAGAATGACGAATCCCTTGATGTGCATGACAAGCGGATCTCGCGTCTTGAAGAGTTTATGGGTATGGAGCCCACGGCCCGGTTTGAAGCGCTGGCGCAATCCAAGTTTCCGGAAAAAACCGAGTTGGGCAAGCTCAGCAAGGACGAGCTCTATGCATCGGCCAAGCAGGCATATGACAACGGGGATTTCCAGTCCGCCCTCCAGGGGTTTGAACTTTTTCTGGAAAAATTTTCTGATTCCGATCATGCGGATAACGCCCGGTTCTGGATCGGGGAGATTTATTTTGCCGAACAGTGGTATGAACGCGCCATCCTGGAATATGAAAAAGTGATCAAGAATTATCCGGACGGCAACAAGGTGGCCGGCGCATATCTTAAACAGGGCTTTGCCTTTGAAAAAATCGGGGAAAATGCAAACGCACGGCTGATTTTAAATGAGCTGCTCAGCAAGTTCCCGGACAGCAACGAAGCAAAAATTGCCAAAAAGAAGCTGGCAAACCTCTAATACATGCCTGAAACCGGTCTGTTATGGCGACTTTTTTGGGACTAGACCCTGGTCTGGCGGCAACGGGCATTGCCGTGGTGGAAGGAGCGGGCATGACCGTTGCCCGCTATTCCTACGGCACGATCCGAACGGAAGCAAAGGCGCCGCTTCCCGAACGGCTCAATGCCATATTTGAAGAGATCTCCACCATTCTGGCCCGGGTCAGCCCCGATGCCATGCTCCTTGAAGACGTGTTTTTTCTGCCCAAATACCCCAAGTCGGGTATTTCTCTCGGGCAGGTAACAGGAGTGCTCATGCTGGCCGGGCACCGGGCCATGATTCCTGTGCATGCCATTGCGGTCCGGGAGGTCAAACAGATCCTGACAGGCAACGGCAATGCCGGCAAGCGCCAGCTTGAGGCCACGGTCAGACGACGGCTTGACCATCCGGAACCCATTTCTCCGTCCCATGCCTCAGATGCCCTGGCCCTGGCCCTTGTGGGCCTCTATCGGGTGGGTTCGGCGCCGGTCCGGGCGGGCGCCGGGCTATGAAAAAATGCTGAAAATTTCTATACTCCGGATTTGTCCATGATTGCATACCTGGAAGGAACCCTGTTAAAAAAGGAATCAGACCGGATTTTGCTGCTGGTCCACCAGGTGGGCTATGAAGTCCTGGTGCCAGGCTTTGTCATGGACACCATTGCGCCCATGGCCCTGGGCGAGCACTTGTCCCTCTATATCTACTACTACCAGACAGAGCATCAACCCAGGCCCGTGCTCATTGGTTTCCAACTGGAAGCCGAGCGGGAATTTTTTCAGGCCTTTATCAGCGTGGAGGCCATCGGACCCATGAAGGCGGTCAAGGCCCTGACCATACCGGTCAAGGAGATCGCCCGTGCCATTGAGAACCGCGATACCGGGCCCCTTAAGCGCTTAAACGGCATTGGCGAGCGAACCGCCCACAAGATCATTGCCACTTTGCAGGGCAAGATGGGCAAATTCTCCCTGATCCGGGATCTGCCCGAGGCTCCGGCGCCGTCTGAAACCGAATCGGATGCTGCCGTCCAGGTCACGGAAGTGCTGGTGGAACAGCTCGGGCACCGGCCGGCCGAGGCAAAGCAGATGGTGGATGCGGCCATGCAGCGCAAGCCGGGGATCTCGACTCCAGAGGAGTTGTTTGAAGAGGTTTACAGGGGACAGGTAAGCAATGGACAGTAACAGTTTTTCATTTTCCTCGGACAGGCAGGGAATCGTCACCAGTCAGTGTGTGCCCGCAGACCAGGAACCCGACATTGTCTCTCTGCGCCCGGAGCGGCTGAGCGAATACATTGGCCAGCGCGAGACCATTGAAACCTTAAAAATCGCAATCCAGGCGGCAAAGCTGCGGGGTGAAGCCCTGGAGCATGTTTTGTTTCATGGTCCGCCCGGGCTTGGCAAAACCACCCTGGCCCATATCATTGCCAATGAAATGGGCGGCCGCCTGGTGGTTACATCCGGGCCGGCGCTGGAAAAGGGCGGGGATCTGATCGGCATGCTCACCCAGCTGGAAGCCGGAGATGTATTTTTTGTCGACGAAATCCACCGTTTGTCCAAGGCAGTGGAGGAACTGCTGTATCCGGCAATGGAGGATTACTGCATTGATTTTATTTTTGACAAAGGGATTCACGCCCGCAGCCACCGGTTTCGCTTAAAACAGTTCGTTCTGGTGGGCGCCACCACCCGTGTGGGGCTTTTGTCTTCACCCTTGCGCCACCGTTTCGGTATTTTCCGGAGCCTGGATTTTTATGACAAGGCTGATCTGGTAAAAATCGCGGGCCGGTCGGCCAGCCTGCTGAACCTGGAAATCAATGACCAGGGGGCAGGGGAACTGGCCAGCCGTTCCAGGGGCACACCCAGAATTGTCAACCGCCTGCTCAAGCGGGTCCGGGATTACGCCCAGGTGCGCTGCGACGGAAAGATAAACCGCACGGCCGTATCAGAGGCCCTGCAGCTCGAAGGCGTTGACAACCTCGGCCTGACCCCCCTGGACCGCCGGTATCTGCAGATCATTATCGAGTATTACAAGGGCGGACCCGTGGGCATCGAGGCCATTGCCGCCACCCTCCAGGAGGAAACCGACACCCTGGTGGACGTGGTTGAGCCGTATCTGCTGAAAATCGGGCTGCTCATGCGCACTTCATCGGGGAGGAAGGCGGCTTCTGAAGCCTTTTGTCATCTGGGATACCCCTTGGCATAACAGCGCATTCAAAAGGCCTCTGTATGTCAGTTATTTCCCTGCTCACCGATTTCGGACTGACCGATCCCTATGCAGGCATCATGAAGGGGGTCATGGCCTCTGTTTGTCCTGAAGCCCGCATCATTGACATCTCCCATGATGTGGCACCCCAGGATGTCTATCAGGCCGCTTTTATGCTGGCCGCAGCCCATGGGTTCTTTCCGAACAACAGCGTGCATGTGGTGGTTGTGGATCCGGGCGTGGGCAGCACCCGGGACATTGTGACGGTGCGCACAACCGGGGGCCTGTTTGTGGCCCCGGACAACGGGGTGTTGAGCCTGGTGCTCGAGGATGCCAAAAATGCAGATGCCTACCTTGTGAAAAATTCCGATCTTTTCCTGCACCCGGTGAGCCGGACCTTTCACGGAAGAGATGTGTTTGCCCCGGTTGCAGCAAGGCTGGCATGCGGGATGAAACCGGAGATGCTCGGGCCGGAAATCGCGCCGCAAAGCCTGGTGCGCATGGATTTCGGGCCGGCGCCGTACATGGATGACAGCGGCCGGCTGGCCGGCAGTGTTGTGTACGCGGACCGGTTCGGCAATCTGGTTTCCAATATCGGCCGCAGTCATTTGGAAAAACATTTTCAGGACCCGGATGCTGTTTGCGTCCAGGCCGGAAACCAGGTCATTTCCCGTCTGAGCCGCTGCTATGCAGATGCGGCCAAAGGCCGCCTGCTGGCCATTGTGGGTTCTTTTGACAGGCTTGAGATTTCGGTGAATCAGGACAGCGCGGCCCGGGTGCTGCAGATGGCAGTTGGTGATCCGGTTTATGTGTCCGGCCGGAAGGACTGGTGACACGGCCGCTATTCGCCGGCCTCAAATTCCCGGATCAACGGGGCAAAGTCCGCGTTTGTATCCTTGAAGCACGCAAAGGTCACATCATTGAAATCAAGGCCGCGAGCGGTTCTGATGCGGTCGAAAATGGCCAGATAGTTGGAAAGAATGCGTTTTTCCCACTGCAGGCCCAGGTCGGCGGCAGCCTTTTTGATATTTTCGGCCCGGCCCTCGATTTCCAGAAAACAGCCAAAGGGCATGCAATCGATGCACAGCAGGGTGCCGTTGTCCAGGGTCCAGGTCTGCCGGTATTTTTCATAGACCTGCCGGGCGTGAAAGCCAAGGGCTTGCAGAATGGCGGCAGTGGTGTCAAAATCGCTGACTGACACTTCCAGTTCCGTAAAAACCTTGAATTCTTTGTTGTCGCTGGCTTCCGGGGGCGGGCCCTTGTAGGTCAGTTCAGTGCTGTCGCCGGCTTTCCTGAGCCGGAGCAGGGCCTTGCGATTGAGCAGACCCAATTGGCGGTCGTCGAAGCAGACGTTGTATTCGTGGTGGCGGTCACTGGTTTTGGCGCCGGTGTCAGTGATCCGGGAGCGGATTTTTTCCGGATCTGCCAGATAAAACTTGACCTCGATCTCCAGGGAAGTCATATTACACCGTTTCAAGACACCGATGAAAGGACTTGTTGTTTTTTCCTTGACAGTCTTTGCGAATTTGGTTAATTATGTCAAATTAATTTTTGCGCGAAGGAGTGGAACCGTTGAAAAAATATACAAAGAGCGCCAAACCGGGCGAAGTGGAAAGAAAATGGTACGTGGTGGATGCGGAAAACATGGTCCTGGGGCGCCTTGCCACCGAGGTGGCCGCCCGTTTGCGTGGAAAGCGCAATCCCATGTATACCCCGCACGTGGACTGCGGTGATTTTGTTATCGTGATCAATGCTGACAAGGTCCGGCTCACCGGCAGGAAATGGCAGCAGAAGACCTATTACCGCCACAGCGGCTATATCGGCGGCATTAAGTCCATTACAGCGGAAAAGCTGCGGGAAAAACGACCCGAGGATCTGGTTCGCAATGCCGTGCGCGGCATGCTGCCCAAAAATCCGCTGGGCCGGGACATCAACAGCAAGCTCAAGGTTTATGCCGGAAGCGAACATCCGCATCACGCCCAGCAGCCCGAGCTGCTGGAAATCTAAAATATTGCCGTACAGAATTTGATATAAAAACCATTCGGGGGATTGATGGAACAGCAGAACGTTTTTTATGCCACAGGCAAACGGAAAATGGCCGTTGCCCGCACCTGGCTGAAGCCCGGAAAGGGCGAGATCATCATCAACAACAAGCCGGTTGAAGAGTTTTTTGCACAAGACGCTGCCCGCCAGATGCTCATGCAGCCCTTTGAACTTACCAATACCACCGGCGAATACGATATCAAGGTCAACGTTCGCGGCGGCGGCGCCATGGGCCAGGCCGGTGCCATCCGGCACGGAATCACCAAGGCGCTTTTCCAGTCCAACCCGGATTTCCGGCAGATGCTGAAAAAAGCCGGTCTTGTCAAGCGCGACCCCAGAACCAAGGAACGGAAAAAATACGGTCAGCGCGGCGCCCGGGCCCGGTTCCAGTTCTCCAAGCGGTAAAATTTTTACCCTTTCAGACACTGTCTCGAAAAATATTGTCTTTCCCAACAGGGAACAGGATATCATACGTCCTGTTCCCTGTTTTTGTTTTGCCTAAAATGGATGTCACCGTAAAAAGTCCAATATCTGCGTTATGCGCGATTCCTCAGAATTTCACGTACGATAAGTACGCTGCATTCTTCGGAATCGCGCAAGCCTTGATCTTGAACTTTTTACGGCGCCATCTGAAAACCAACTTTTTATGAAACCATCAGATTTGATAGAATCATAAAAAAGACGCCCCCTAAAATCAAAAAAAGTTGTTGATTTCCGGTCCCGGGCTTTGTCCTGCGGAAACGCCTTCTAAGTAACTTCGTTCAAGGTTCAAAGTTCAAGGTTCAAGGTTCAAAAGAATAAAATCAAAGCTTTTAAGCATGCGGCAAAAAGTTATTTGCAGTGCTCGGTCCCGGGCGGCAGCCCGGG
>Ga0182239_1000161_pt1 | contig 24822 bp, 35 predicted proteins | sample hydfrate6_PW_210_FD_132456 | JGI IMG/M metagenome (GOLD analysis project Ga0182239, IMG submission 132456) | Subsurface microbial communities from deep shales in Texas, USA - hydraulic fracturing test 6_PW_210 | ecosystem: Environmental > Aquatic > Deep subsurface > Shale gas/oil reservoir >... | reverse complement strand
ATTTTGATTTATTGATCTTTTGATCTTTAAATATTTCCTTATAAACCTTAACTTGAAGGCCGAAACACAAAACTTTTCACACTACCTACTTGACTTTCTATGGTATCCGGATTAGGCTCATCATGAAGTAATTTATATAGAGGATGGGTGTACATCTTTTCCTTTCCATCCCCTTTGTACTTGTAAGTATGAAGAGGTAAGGATGCCACAGTCTCTGCAATTATTCTCACACAGGCAAACACTGCTGTAGTCTGCATGGAGCTTCTCTCATTTACTATCTTCCCAGATACGCTTTGCCCCATATAAAAGTTAGGTGCGCTGCTTACACTGTCTTTAGGTTCAGCCCTTGCTCTAGCTAACCATTTGAATAATTTCGACATAATTATTGTTCACTCCCTTCTATCCCAGTACAATCATATCTCTTTCATCATAAATTGATCCATCATCCTCCGGAGGATTTACTGCTGCTCTGGCAAGACCCATAATCATAGCCACAACACCATCTATTTTTTCGGAGGATTTTTCCTTGTCCACCTTGATATTTCCCGCCGGGTCTCTTCTTACTACAATATTATCTGCCATCCATCTAAGAACAGGATGTCCTCCATGAGCAATCTGTTTGCTTAAGATAAGCCGCATTAAATCTTTTGTAGGTGGAGACATATCCTTAAATCCCTGACCGAAGGGAACAACAGTAAAACCCATGCCTTCAAGGTTTTGACTCATCTGTGTGGCTCCCCACCTGTCGTATACTATCTCTCGAATATTATACTTTTCTCCCAGTCTTTCTATAAATTTTTCGATAAATCCATAATGCACCACATTGCCTTCTGTAAGATTAAGAAGTCCCTGTCTGTGCCAGATATCGTAGGGAACACCGTCTCTTTTCACCCTTTGATGTAGAGTTTCCTCCGGCAGCCAAAAGTAGGGTAGGACCTGATACTTGTCTCCTTCCTCTAAGGGCGGGAAAACCAAAACAAAAGCCGTGATATCGCTTGTTGATGACAGGTCCAGCCCGCCGTAGCAGACTCGTCCTTTTAACTCTTCCGGATCTACTGGATAGTTGCAAAGATCCCATTTATCCATAGGCATCCATTTGATTTCCTGCTTCAACCACATGTTAAGGCGTAGCTGTTTAAATAAAGCAAGGTCTGCCGGATCGTCTTTCACCTGGCTGTAGTGTTCTCTTACTCTTTCTATAGTAATGGTATGTCCGAGACTAGGGTTTGACTTATGCCAGTTCTTTTCATCTGCAATATCTGCATCATCATCCAAGCCATATATGATAGATAGAAATGTTGGGTCTATTCTCTTGCCTTCAAATATGTTCTTAGCCTTTTGATGCATCTCCCAACCATAACCGGAGAGCTTATTTCCAGCAGTGGTTAGGTATAAAAAGAGAGGCTGGGTTCTAGCATCTCCCGAGCCAGTGGTTAACATCTTAGCAAGATCTGGATTTGGATAGGTCCAGATCTCATCAAGGATAACGCAGGATGCATTGATCCCGGATTTTGATTTAACATCGGAACTTAGGACCTGATAGAAACTTCCAGTTTTTGGATATACTATTCTTTTTGTTGACCTTACCAAATTGGTTACTTTTGTTAAGGTGGGGTTTCCTTCTACAAAGTTAACACTTGTATTGAAGATAATGCTGGCCTGCTGCCTGTCGCAGGCTGCTACATATACTTCAGCATTAGGCTCTCCATCAGCCATAAGCATATACAGGGCAATGGCTGCTCCGAGCTCACTTTTTCCATTTTTTTTACCTATCTCTACATAAGCAGTTCTGTATTTCCTTGTCCCATCTTCTCTTAATGTTCCAAATAGCTTTTTAACAAGATCCTTCTCCCACGGGAGCAATTTAAAAGTCTGACCCGCCCATCTGCCTTTGGTCAGCTTCAGTTGTTCTATAAAGTTTATGGCATGATTGGCATGAGCTTCACTAAATGGCATATGGTCTTCCTCCTTTTAGTCATCTTTGTTATTTATGATATCTTCTACCCTTGGTACGTTTGATAGAAGATTTTCCATAGCATCCCCTTCGATGGTGTTGCCGGCATTGCTGATGTTTAGTCTGCTTCTTGCCGAAGGACTGAGTCCAAGCTCTGAGCAGAAGTTTCTCATCTGTTTTAGATTCTGCTGAGCAATAGATACTTGAGGAATCTGCTGAATATATCCTGAAGATGTCTTTAAAATGGATCCGTGTTTTGAGATAAACTCTTCAGCTTCTTTCCATCTGGCATAGGCCTGACAGTACCCGGCAAAGGCAGCCATGTCCACTCTGGTTAATAGTCCCATAACTTCCAGTTCCTTAGAAAGCCTTCTCCATTCCTTCTTGGCATCCGGTTCCAGCCATGACGGGCATTTTGGTGCTTTTTGTTTTGGTTTAGGTTCGTTCTTGTTTAATGGTCTCTTGCCAGGATTCCCTTCCAGTTCTTTAACTGCTGTTGGTTTAGGTGGTCTTCCTCTACCTGCCATAACTTTCACCTCCTTTTTTTGCAAAGAAAAAAGCCTGATTATTATCAGACTTTAAATTAAAAGTTTAATTTTTATTCCATTTTTTATGATGCAGATTTTTTATCACTCAATTTTTTTAAGCTAAATATCAATGCAACAAGACTTACAGCTAATATGAATAGTCTAATCATGGCATTTTCAGTTAATCTTGGAACATTCATAATCATTAAAACTACAGAACCCGTCCAATATATGGATATTATGGACACATCTCTAACTATGGTAAATATTCTAATATCTAATTCTCTGTTCAATAAAGATAAATACCTAAGTATTAATCCTAGTGGTATTCCAAGTGCTGCTGCATATAAATCTCCACCTATAGCTGATAATGTTAATAATAGTCCTCCAAGTCCCGTTGCTAAAAATATAAATCCAAAAATCATACTTATAATTCTTAATGTCTTTTTCATTTTTTTGCCTCCTTTATTTCTAATATCTCTATTTATATTATATAATAAAGATATATAAATAGTTGGTCTGGGAGGCTAATAACTATGAATGAAAAAGAAAATCCTAGTATGGCTGAATCTAAGGACAATCAGTTAAGTTTTAATTTGCAATTAAGTGAAACAAATGAAAAAGATATCAAATTAACTTATAAGGACTTATATTTTTTAATGCTTACAGAAATTATTACAAGAAAAACATGAAAAATGAACTTGCAAAATTAAAGGAAACCTTGAAAAAATATGAAAATAAGTTTCTTAAAAGCTCTAATATTGTAATGGAAGACTTCGTTTTTTATCCTCCTATGTTTCAAATTAAACCTGCCGAAGGTGTTGAATACGATCAAGTTAATATGAGAGAAGCATATAAATATATGCAGGAACAAAGCTTTATTGAAAGACTAGTTGATTACATAGAATTATATGCTGAAAAATTTAAAAACAAAGATTCTTTTCATAACCTACTAATTAAACTATTCTCAGAATCCGGCTTAAGTCAAAAGGAACTATCTGAAAGAGCTAATGTTAATTATACAACTTTAAATAAGGTATTAAATAAAAAAAAGAATATTGACAATATTTCCATGAATTATATTTTAAAGCTTTGTTTGGCTATGAATCTTGATATTGATGAAACTCAAAAGTTACTTCTTTTCAGCGGTTACGTACTAACTGGAAAAGATGATCGAGAAATATATCTTAGGATAGCCATTAAAAATAAACTTGGAGTTGTTAAAACTAATTTGTATTTAGATGATAACAACTTACAACTCTTGTAGTTCATATTCTTTATATAGAAAGTTTGAGAGGTATAAATACTATTTGTTTTTACTACTTTCTGACCTTCCCAGTTCAAAGGCAAGTTTCAGAGCTTTCTTTACTCCCCATACAGAAACATCATGAAAATCAAGGGCGTCGGAATTTCTTGTTTTAAGAGTTTCTATAAAGAGTTCTTCTTTAGCTATTTTTTCAAGTTTCTTTTCTATTCTTTTATCCATGTTTTATTCTCCTCTTCTTTAGGTATGTACATATTAGCTCTAAAGAGAGAGTATATCCAGTAATATTATTTGCATATTCAAATTTTTATCTGCATAATTTCATTGCTTTTATATGCATATAACTTTTCAATCTCTAAACTATTTACCACGGATTCCTTTATAATTAAAGTTCCCTTTCCGAATCTCTTTCTGATCTGCTTCAACAGCCTTTTTGTATTCTGGATCCTTTGTTTCCTTATCTTTGCAGCTCATGCATATGCACTCTTCATTAAACATCGACATGGTCCTTCCGCCTTTTAAGCTTCCTCCACACTTGTCGCAGTATTTCTTATTTAAAAACTTGTCCATTTCATCCTCCTACTCAACATCAACGTATTCCATTAAGATGGCTAGAGCCTCGTCATAAGACTTAGCTTCTTTTGTGATTTTACTTATCATTTCATCTGCCTTTTCTGGTTGTCCGGCTTCTTTTAGTGTTCTTGATACTATTCCCATAAGATTAAAGATATTACCATCTTCTCCTATAAGTTTACACTTAGGCTTCATCCTTATCACCGACCTTTCTAAAAGCACTGCTGCCTTCCAGATGCTTAAGGAGTGTCCTCCTGCTTTCCTTGTACTTAGGCCCATTCATGCCTATGCGGATAAGCCAGGTTCTAAGGGCGTACTTTGGATTGTCATTTTGGGCCTGCTTGTATGAAGCCCAGTTTAAGGTCTTGGAATATTCTGAAATAAGGAAACATAAGTCTTTAAAGGCTTTAGCTCTTTCAGAACTTAATCTTGATCCGTTAAGATAGAAAGTAAATATTTCCTGTTCAAAGTCAATCTTAAATCCTGGACATCTATCTCTTCCGAGTTTTTCAATAGCTGCTTTTAATTCTTCTAAACCATTTATCTCTTCTTTGTTTAATTCCTCAGCAAAATCATCATCAATGAAATATTCTTCAGTCTGGAAGGACATCATAATTAAATGCTGCTTGCTGTAAAGCATGTTAATAATGTTCTTAATGCTGTCAGCCGAATGATCTTTCATGTCTATTTTAATTTTAAGTTTACCCTGTTCTTGATTGGTTAAGATGCTGTTTCCTGCTCTAACATTGCTTTCTTCTGCCTCAGGTTTATTTATTATCTCTTCCATAGTTACTGCTTCTCCATCTTCTTTTGTAATACTTCCAAGCCTGTCGATAGTGAATATTTCATTAGCCGTTCTGATTTCATAATTAAAAGTTGGAACTCCTAAATATCTGGGTTCTACACCGAGATGCTCTTCTAGTTTTTTAATCATTTCTTTTCGATCCATTTAACATACCTCCCTATTTATTTGTTACTTATATATATCACTCTAAACACAGAATATAGCAAGGTATTTTTGAATTTTATTATATAAAAATGCACTAAATTACCCGCACTGCTAAATTGAATGCGGATAATTTAGTGCACCAGTTAAAAATGATGCCATTCCCTTTATAACTACTGAAGCTCTAAAGCTGTGTAGCAAGGATAATCGTATCCTTCTGTATTTACCAGAACCTTCTCATCAGTTTCTATGTTGGTTACTCGTATGCATCGAACTTCACCTTTGTCGTTGATACCGCCATCATCTTTGTTTATCCAAGTCTGGTCTTTTAAAAAATCATTTGCAAAATCTCTGAAGTCATCGTCCTTTAGTTTTACTTCTCTGATTATGGTGCATGGTTGGCCTTTCCTGCCTTCTTTTATAGCTTGGTCAGTAAGTTGTTTAAGTTCTTTTAAGTTGCAAATCTTTCTTCCAAATAATGCTCTCATTACTTAATACCTCCCAGTCTTTTGAAATCTCTTGAACTGATGAAATCTTCCATCTCACCTAAGCTGTAGATTAGGCAGATGTCATCTTCGTCGTTGACCGGTGAAAGTATGTAATCCCTACCCCATTTACCTGCTATCTCGTAGATTTTACCTCTATTGTTTTCGAATCTGTCTTTTTTCTTTATCATCATTTTCTTTTCCTCCTTGCTTTTAAATTCTTTTGGTACTACTATATATCACTCTAAAAGCACATAATTGCAAGAAGAATTTAAAGAAATAATGTATATTTTTATGGTTATATATACTTCGATGGGTGTTTCTAAATAGCTTTATCGCTTATCTCGAGAGCTTCGTCTATAAATTTCAAATCAAATCCTGCAGCTTCATATCCTTTTTTCACTGTATCCAGATAAGCTTTGCTCGGCAGGTTCAGATGTATCCTGTCGAGTACCTTGTCAGTCATAATATACACCATGGCTGTAATTGTCTTACCATTTTCAAGAGTTACCTTCACATCTTTCTTGTCATAAAATCTAGGGAATCCCTCGTAATAATCAAGGGCTCTTTCATCTTCCGGTTGAAGCTCCCAGACTATTACAGGAACTTCTCCACCTTTCTTCTTTTCTACTGTGCAGTAGGCACCGTTCTTCTGACCTTTAAACAAAAGTCTATATCCTTTTAAAATTCCTTTTCCATAAACCTTTGCAGTCGGACATCTCACAGCTATCTGCTGTAAATTAAGGTTTGATCCGTAGGCTATGTTTAATCTTTTTTCTTCTTTCATCTTTACTCTATCCTTTCTTGAAGGGCGGTTTTACCCCTTCAGCTTTCCCTGTGTGCCTTTATAACTTGATTGGCAATCCATTCTACCGACTTAAGAGGGGTTTCCCCCTATGTGGCTTTCAGCCGCCTTAACTATGCGGCTCTTGGAAATCTCCAGGCTGCGCTTCCCTCAAGATGCTTGCAAAGGTGTTCTCGGCAGTTTTTAAAGTCTTTTCCTATGAAGCCGATTCTGTTAAGCCAGGTTCTCATGGAAAACTTAGGGTTTTCAATCTGAGGTTTCTTACTGCTGGCGCTCTTTTGGGTTAAGGCCTGGTGGTTCATCCCTAAGGCTAGTACTACAAAGCTTCTGATCTTTCCTGCATGGAGGGTTCCGTTGAAGCCTCTAAGTTCTACCGTACCGCATCCGTTGAAAAAGCTGTGAAGGTTTAAAAAGTGGTATCTGCTTTGATGGTAGTGTCTTTCTCTTCTGTCGCTGTATCCTCTGTACCATATGTCTTCTATCTGTCTGAAGCTTGTGGGTTTTACCTTGTTCATTCTTTCTACTAAGCTCTTATCCATCTTTTTGCAGTAGTTCATCCTTCTTTGTTCTATCTGCAAGGCTTCGTATAAAAGGTCGTTTCTTGAGTAAATGATGTTTATAAAGTTTCTTAAGGATCTTGGAGTGTGTTCCAGTCCGTCAAGGTGGATGTGGATGCCGGTGCAGTTTTGTTTTTCTGAAAAGGCTCCGGCCTTTCTAAGTTTTCTCACCATCTCCTGAAGGTCCTTCATGTCTTTTTCGTAAGTCAGTATGGGGCTTACCAACTCTACGCTGTATTCTTTTGATGCTGAAACCTTCTGCCCTCCATATTTTCTCTGGTTGTAAATGCTTCCGTCGTACATTATTTTCCATATTCTTCCGTCCGGTCCTTCTATTTTAAAGGTTCCGTAGTAATCGTGAAGTTCCTCTACCTCTCCACCTAAGTGTTCTGCTACTATCTTTGCTGCCTTTCTTCTTTTGATTCCCGTCATTTCTATTTCTATTCCAAATCTGCTTTTTAAAAATTCCTTGTTTTCCATCTTCTTTCCCCTTTCTGGTCCTGAGTGTGTTTTTTTCTTATATACATATATCACTCTAAAGGGGATAATTATCAAGTCATTTATTGAAAATATACTGTATACTATTTTAGATTCTTCTATCTTTGATATAATAATTTCTTTCCTACTCTATATATTATTACACCTAGCGAATTCACCAAAATATTTTAGTGCAGCTTTATTATAGGCTTTAGCAGCATCTTCTTCGTTAACAAACCTTCCTAAATATATCGCCTTATTATTGAACTTTATCCTTGCTTCCCACTTGATAGAATTTTTTCGCTTCAATACACCTTTATATTTAGAAGTGCATTTAACTTTAGGTTTTTTTCTATTAAATGCATTTTTCTGTACAGATGCAAATCTTAGATTAGAACGTCTATTATCTAGTTTATTTCCATTAATATGATCCACCTGCATATTCACTTTAGCATTCATTATTGCTCTATGCATATGAACGGTACGGGGTTCGTTTTGATTTTTTCTTCCTTTTCGAACTGCGTAACCAGTTGATGCGCTATAAGACCAATTGAATTTAGATATTTTTTTGTAATCTTCATCACTAACCATAACGACTTTACCTTGTGTAATTTCAACTTCTTTCATTTAATCACCCACTAAAATTAAAAAGAGCTCATAACTATTATGTCTACTGCTCCTTTGGCAAATCTCTATATTGAATTTTTTCTCCATCTCTCAAGAGGTAGACATCTTCATCTGTCCCAATATGGTCTATAAACCTTTTTGTAATAACATCTACAAATTTCTCATCGAGTTCAGCCATATAACAAATTCGATCAACTTGTTCACATGCAATTAAAGTACTCCCCGATCCCCCAAAAGGATCCACAACAATTGAATTTACACTTGAACTATTCTTCACGGGATACGCAATTAAGGGAACAGGTTTCATCGTACTATGAAGACTGCTCTTAGAAGGTTTATCAAATTCCCATATTGTAGTTTCAGATCGCCCTGCATACCATTTGTGTTTTCCTTTTTTCTTCCACCCAAAAAGACACGGTTCATGTTTCCATTGATATGGGCTTCGTCCTAATACCAAAGATTGTTTCACCCACTGACAGACACCAGAAAGATAGAATCCAGCATCCTGAAATGCCTTTCTGAAAATATAGCCTTTGGTATCTGCATGGAATACATAGATAGAGGCATCGTCCGCCATAACACTTTCCATGTTCTTAAATGCAGCATGGAGAAAACCGTAGAATTCATCATCTTTCAAATTATCGTTTTGTATAGAGCCTTGACTTCCATCATAAGAAACGCCATATGGGGGATCTGTTACTACCAGGTTTGTTTTTTTCCCATTCATCAACTTGTCAAAGTTTTCAGATTTGGTGCTATCCCCACACATAAGTCGGTGTTTTCCTAATAGCCAAATATCGCCTTGTCTTGAAATTGGGTTTTCTTTTAAAGCTGCCTCAACGTCAAAATCATCATCACTGACATCCTTATCATGAACCCGGGTAAAAAGGTCCTCAATCTCCGCAGCATCAAATCCAGTCAGGGTAACATCAAAATCCTGAGCTTCAAGTCCTTTAATTAAATCTGCCAAAGCTTTAATCTCCCAGTCTCCTGTTACTTTATTTAGAGCTACATTTAATGCCTTCTCTCTTTCTGGAGAAAGTTTAACTACTACACATTCAACTTCTGTTTGTCCTTCTTCCAAAAGGATCTTATATCTCTGATGTCCACCAACAATATTTCCTGTCTCTTCATTCCATATGATTGGCTCAACATATCCAAACTCAGTCATGGACCTTCTAAGTTTTTCATACGCTGGATCTCCCGGCTTTAAATTCTTTCTAGGATTGTATTCTGCAGGGTTAATATCAGTTACTGGTATTCTTCTTATATTCATATCATGTTTCATTAGATTTCCTCCCTTTATTGCATAAAAAAAGCCCTAGACTTAAGTCTAAAGGCTAAATTTCTTAAAAAACTATATGAAATCATATGTTTTTAAAGTTATATTAAGTTCATTTTTGTTTTACATACTTCTGTTTAATTAATCACTATAACCTAGTATTCATAGAATTTATAGGCGATTATTAATCATTAATTCTTATTGAAAATTGTCTGGAGATACCCCCCTTGCGATTTTCGCGATTTTTCACACGTTACCCTGGCGCGTTGTCGTTTTAAGGCTTCTGTAGGGATTCAGACCCCCTACCCCCTCATAGGTTTAGGAAAATTTCCAAAGCCACCATCTTCTTCAGCAGTCTTCTTGGAGTGACAGCTCTTACATAAAGCCTGCCAGTTGTTTTTATTCCAAAAGAGTTTAAGGTTTCCACCGTGGGCTTTGATGTGGTCCACCTCTGTTGCCGGAATCAATCTTCCTTCTCTCTCGCAGTGAACACACAGGGGATGCTTCTTAAGAAAGTCTTTGCTGGCTTTTCGCCACTGATAGGTGTACATCTTTGAGCTTCGCTCATTCTGAATCTTCATCATTTCTTTTTTGTGTTTCTCGCAGTATCTATCATGGGTCAGCGTTTGACACCCAGGATAGTTACAGATGCTTTTTGGTTTCCAGGGCATCAAGACCACCTCCTGTTTTTAGTTTAATACATAAAAAACAAAGAATTTTTTAATCGTCTTAACAATATAGAGCTTAATATTTCACAATTATCATAACCTTATTCCACCTATATAAAAAACTCTAATCGTTTTTGCATCAGAGCTTCCGTTATTTTTACAATTCTGTATGTCACTCTTATATGACCTTTAAAGTATTTTTTTATCTTTACGATTAATTGAATTGATCTAAGAACCAATTTATTTGATTATTTGAAAATTTATTTGTAATAGATCTTGGTAATAGTTTTTCATTGTTTTCTCTTGGTATTTGCTCTTCAGCATAATGCAATAATGATATTGTCTGGTAAACTTTTGAATTCAAACATTCTCCCGATTCTATATCAAACAAAACTATATTCATTCCATTTGCTGATAGCGAGCTACTAAATCTTATCCCATCATAACCAGCTTCTTTTATAATCTGTGCAATATGCTGGGTTATTTTATAATATTCTTCATTATCGTTGTAAACAATGTAAAAGTAAAAAGCTATCCAAGTAAACAATGAATTCGGATCGTTCGAATCATTATAAATGATATCTATTACTCTCGCTTCTCTTTTTAGCTTAAATTCAGCAATGTTTACTCTTTGTCGTTTCCCAGGTCTCACTTCAGCTAAAGCTGTATATTTATCTTCCGCTAAATAGAGTACTGATTCATTTTCTCTATTGCATCGACCTGGTTTAATCTCATTCTCAGGATTCGGTGCACCACATCCAGAAGCAGGAAAACCAAAATACTTATCATCACTCATAAATTTATTCATTTTATTCTCGTTTGATTTAGTGATTAATCTAGCTCTAAAATATTTAGCATCTAATCGAAGAACACTCTTATGGCTCTCGAGTTCTTTCAACAAATCATCTTTTTTATAATTTTCGTCTTTTAAAATACAGTTTTCAATTCTTATCCATTGTTGATAATCAAGACACATGATTACTCCTTATTAATAATTTATATATGATATTTTGATTCACATCTATTCTATCATTTATGTTTGATATATAAAACTATATTTAGCTATACAGTTTTTATTTGCTGGATACAGAAAAAGCTCCGGCTAATCAACCAGAGCTTAAAATCCTAGAATGCTGCGTTTCCTAAGAATCAAATTGATATAGCTAAGGCATATACTACAGCACATGGTGTTCCAGGATTTTTCTATACCTCTACACCATATACTATAACACATATGCCTACTGACATTCACTGACATTTACTGACATTTTTTTAATTTTTCGAATTCTTTTAATGCTTTTCCATGAATTCTGTAAACAGTTCTTGGATCATATCCCATGGATACTGCTATTTCATCCCAGCCTTTTCCATTAAGATATCTTAACTCTAGTAAAAGCTGCTGGTTGATATCCTCCATTAGGTTGATTATGTCTTGAATTTCTCTCTTTAAATCTACTAATCTGTCTATGTCCTTATTTATTTCATTTTCTAAGTCCATAACTTTTACTAATATATTCTCCATATTACTTTTATTAATGTTTCCACTTGATATCTTTTCTTTTGTAAAACTAGTTGTTACCTTCATAGCTAAAGATTTAAGAGTTTCCATCTGTTCCAGCTTGCTGTCTATCATCTGATCAAGCCATATTGCTTGAGATAAATAGTTTTTTATGCTCATCTATCCACCTCGACTTTTTCTATATGATTTACTTTTCCTCCATAGTAATTATCTATTATTCTTCTCTGGGTTATGACATCCAGAGTTTTAATTCTATCAATGGCTTTTCTCCTGTCTTCTTCAGCCTTCTCTTTTGTTTTATAAAAACTGCACTTTTCTCCTTTACAAACTGACACCTTTAATGCCAAACATTCTCCCTTTTTATATGCAAAACATTCTCCAATCATAGCTGGCTATCCTCCTATTTCTTCGCATTTTGTATTGAAAAACCTAATCTTCTTATTCCACTTCTTTGCTTTTCTGATTTCTATTCCCATCCCTGAAGATATTCTGTTTCCAAATACCCATACTTCTTCACACTTGCTCATAAGTATCAGTCCCATTTCAATTCCCAACCTTCTTTCATCAGGATTGTCTTCCTTTAGAAACTGAGGGTACATAAGATGGGGAATAATCGGCACTGCATTTTCAATCACAGCAAATCTAGCGTATCTTTTTGCTCTCATAGTATTTGTTTCTATGTCTCCTGCATAAGGACTGCATATGAACACGAGCTTCTTATATCTTTTTCCTTGTTTTTCTATATTGGTTAAAGCTTCATAAACCGTTGGATCTTTATATCCTTCAGCGTTATATTTATTTACACTCACTTTCTTATCCTCCATTTTTTAAGTTTTCTATTCTGGCCTTCACTGCTTCTATTAAAGCCTTCTGGCCGGTGTCTTTGTTATCAAGTGCCATCATCACCCTATGATCTATTGTATCCTTTGCCAGTATGTGATGAATCACCACGGTTTGTTTCTGACCCTGCCTCCACAGTCTGGCATTAGCCTGCTGATAAAGTTCAAGGCTCCAGGTAACGCTGTACCATATGATGGTTGAACCTCCCTCTTGAAGGTTAAGACCATGTCCAGCTGATGCGGGGTGACAAAGAGCTATTTTCATTTCTCCACGATTCCACTTATCTATATCTTCAGAAGTATTTATATCTCCTACATCAAACCTCTTTCTGATCCGCTCTCTTTCATGTTTGAATCCGTAGTAGATTAATATAGGTTTTCCATTGGCTGCTTCTACTAAGTCTTCCAAGGCATCAAGTTTTCTATTGTGGATCTGGTGTACGTCTTTGTCTTCGTCGTAAACTGTACCTCCTGCCATCTGAAGAAGCTTGTTTGAAAGGACTGCTGCATTGACAGCATCCACATCACTGTCTTCAAGAGGAAGTAGTAAATCTCTTTCAAGCTTTCTATAAAGTTTCATCTCTTTTTCTGAAAGTTCAACTTGAATTTTGTTGAATATAATCTTTGGCATTTTCAGATACTCTAGAGCTTTCATACTGATACAGATGTCTGAAATCTTTTCATATATTTTATCTTCAGCATCATCATTCAATGCATAGTCAGTAGGTATCCCACCATTCACATATTTCTGCGGGTGAAAATATCTGCCCCGATATCCACTATAGGTTCTGCCAAGTCTCATCCCGCCATCTAAAAGATAAATCTGGCTCCAAATATCAAGTAACCCGTTAGGTGCTGGAGTTCCCGTCAATCCTACTATCCTTTTGATTTTATGCCTTACCTTTTTAAGTGCCCTAAATCTTTTAGCTGAGGGCGATTTGAAACTTGAAAGCTCATCAATAATCACCATGTCAAAGGGCCAGTCGTTTTTATAAAAGTCTACCAGCCAGGGAACATTTTCTCTGTTGATTGTGTAGATGTCAGCCTTTCTGTAAAGGGCCATAGTCCTTTCCTTAGCACTGCCTAAAACTCTTGTCAATCTTAAGTTCTTAAGGTGCTTCCACTTTAACACCTCATCAAGCCATGTTATTTTAGCTACCCTTAGCGGTGCTATAACCAAAACCTTAGAAACTTCAAACCTATCTTGCATTAGCTCAACTAAAGCTGTTAGGGTAATAACACTCTTGCCTAATCCCATGTCTAAAAAAAGACCAGCAGATGGTTTATCTAAAATAAAGTCTGTGCAGTGAGTCTGGTATTCATGAGGGTTGTACTCTATCCTATATTTAGGAAGTACTACTTCCGGCAATGCCATCCAACACACCTCCTATGTCCTCTGGATTATCCAGGCAATAAACCAAAAACCCTAGCTCCTCAAGCTCACCTTTTCTCTTTATCTGATTTGGTCTCATCTTCCTTCCAGGAGCCTTAACTTCTACAAAGCCTATCTTGCCTCCAGGCATAAGCACCAATCTGTCAGGTACTCCATTTATTCCTGGGGATATAAACTTGTATGCTCTCCCTTTTCTACTTTTTACTTCTCTTACCAGCTTTTGCTCTAATTCTTTTTCCGTCACTCCTATCACCTCTTTTTCTCTCTCTTGTTTTTCAATTTCTGTTCATGTTTTATTTCCAAAAATCTTATTACATCCCATCTTAAATTTTGTAATTAAGTCTGTAATTATCTCTGTAATTAAGGGGTTAAAAACTCTTACGCGTGTGTACGTGCGTAATTACGTGTATATAGTTATATATTTATTATTATTATTCTATTAGTTATTTTAATTACATAATTACTTATTACCTTTAACCCCTTATAATTACTGAATTTAGACATGTAATTATCTTTGTAATTATCTTTTTGTTGATTTCATTAATTTCAATTTGATGTAATCACCTTACAGTGATTTGTAATTTTGATATCTCATCTATTAGAAAAGGTGCTGTTTTTTCAAATGCTTATTTATCATAGTCTAGTTCTAGTCTTTAACCCTGCAGAAGGTCTTTTGATTGCCGTAAATAGGAAACCTGGTTTGTCCCTGCTTGTTTCCTGAATATGTTTCCCATCCTCCTATTCTCATGAGAACTCCTATAATCTCAAAGGAATCCTGCCTTCTTAAGTTTGTCTTATCCTTTCCCAAGCATTCGCACCATATTTCATGAACACATACTTTTTCTCTTGTTACTGCTCCTATAGGAACTGAAGTTCCAAATTCACTCTCGCCGGCCAGGAAGCTTCTCCTCTCATAAAGGTCCATACCGTCCCAGTTTTCCGGCAGCAGGGTTTCAAGGTAATCTCCTATAAGACCTTCTCTGTCATCTGCCTCCATGGCATCTCTCTGCTCTTCAAAGGCGATCTTTTCCTCCTCAGCGGAGAGTATTAAAGTTTCACCGTTCCTATAATACTGAAGTGCCTCAGACCATATTTGATCAATATCTTCCATTTTCCATATGCTTTTATCTCCATCATTAACTCTTACCGGCCAGAACCTTCTGTTTCCTGTTATGTCTCTTAAAAAACCGCTTATGTTGTTTGTGCTTCCTACGATGACACACTGCCTTGGATGGTTCTCCACATTGATTCCGTAGCTTTGCCTAAACTTGTCGTCCGTTCTTGTAATGAAGGACTTTACCGTCTCAACATCCATTTTTCTCAGTCCCGCCAGCTCACCAAGTTCTAATATCCAGTAACCCTGAAGCTTTTCTGCCCCAGCCTTGTCTCTCATGTCCGACACGGTTAAGCTATCTGAAAACCACTGCCCTGCTAATTTGGCAAAGAATGTGGATTTTCCTATTCCCTGGGGTCCGTTGAGTACTAATATGTAGTCGAACTTTATTCCCGGCTCATAAATTCTAGCTACTGCTGCAACCAGGGTCTTTCTCATGACAGCCCTTGTATAGGAGTTATCCTCTGCCCCTAGATAGTCGATAAGAAGGCTATCCACCCTCTCGGTTCCGTCCCAAACAGGAAGTTCTTTGAGGTAATCTTTTATTGGATGAAAAACCCTCTCCGAAGCAGCTGTAAGCAGTGCATCCTTAACCTTGGGCGGAGACCATATGCCGTAGTTTTTATCAAGGTACATTTTTAAATTTGCATGGTCCGAATCATTCCATCCATCCTTCACCTGGTCCCAGGGAAGAGTTTTCTTTACATCCAGCAGATGTTTCATCTGATTGTAAGCAATCCCCTGCAGTCTTGGATCATATCTCATAATAGTTAGAATATTTGTAGGAGTATCTTTAACTGAACCGTTCTTGTTAAGCTCCAGCTCCAGATGCCAAGTCAGATCATCTTCTTCATCTGGAAGGAGTACATCTTCTACCTTTTCAAATTCCTCTTTTATCTCTTCTTCTCTCTCTTTTGCCAGCTGCTTTCTTACTCTTTCATCTGTTGTGCAAAATTCAAGCATAGCTTTAACTGAAATAAGCTGCTTGCCTTCTTCAGATTCTTCATCGAGATATCCAAACCGGTGTATTCTCACTAGGTCAAAGGCATTGCACAGTTGATTGCAAGCCGGATCCGTCGCATGGTGTGAATAGGAGTACTTGTTACTGTAAATAACAACTCCTGCTGTGGAATCTGCTGGCATGTAATCGTATCTTTCCTCCATAACGCTAGGCTGGTAGAGCTCCGAGAGAAAAATCTCAATAGCTTCTTCTATTGTGTAACTTCTGCAGAAGGCTCCTATAAGCCCTTCTTTTCTTAAGGGATCCGCCTGCTTTTTCATCAACCTGTCTATTAGCTTTGTCTGTCTTGAAGACACCGGCCAAGATGATGTGTCCTGCCAATTCTCATAAAGTTTTAAAATATTGTCAGGATTTAAGTAATCCCCTTTTATTTCCCTGAAAAAATATTCTCCGTCACTAGATGTACTCGGCCAGTACATCAGTCTGTTGGGCTCGTAGGTTGTATCATCGAATAATTCAATTCCTATTTCTTTAGCAATCATTCTGCTGACTGCTTGATATTCGTCAGCTGTTACAGTTCTCGATAAAGGGATAATTAGTCTGAGTCTTGGATTTTCTTGTGTGTATTTATGGGTGGAGTAGATCACTGCTGCGTATCCATAAAGCATCTCGAAGTTTTCTGTAATCGAAACTGCATCATCTCCGTGGTCCATATCCAGAGTCAGCATGGACCTGTTAATTACACTGGCTTTAGTTCTCCTGCCCTCCTTCAGCTTCCCGGCTACAAAGCCACCAACGTCTTTTACATTGTCTTGCTGGTACTTCTTCATCTTCCTGTACTCTTCCTGGGTCTCACTGGTGATGGTTGTTCGGGAAAGTCTTTTTACAAAGTCCTCCCAGGACACTGACTGTTCTTTGAAGAATTTATCTTTGCGGCTGTTGCCTGTTGATATTGTAAATTTCATCATTTACACCTCTCATAGGTTCTAATCTTTTTAGTATTCTTTCTAAACCTCTAGCTGCTCCTTCTATATCTCCTGATAGAGCCTGTCCTTTTAATGTCTTTATAGTATTCTTTGGTAATATGTTTCTGTATTGCTTTAAGTGTCTTATAAATTGATTTGCAGTCACTGTTTCCTCCTTTATATTAATCCTTCTTGTAGAACTCACATTCATATCCATCTGCATCCAGAGGCAGTCCTTCAGACCATTTAGGACTCTCGCTCATGATTTTACACACTTCCTCTACACTGGACTTTCCTGTTGGAGCTTCACATATTATCTCATCATGTACATGAGCAACTATTGAAAATCCAGCCTTATCAAGTCTAATCATAGCTTCAGATAATAGGTCTCTTGATGCGGCCTGAACTATGTTTTCTACTATCTTAGGTCCGTAGGTTTCAATTCTCTCCCACCTTCTATTGGTTCCTATTCCTTCGTAGGTGAGTCCTTCTCTTCCAAATTTGTTAAGCATAAGCTTAGGCTTTACATATACCAGGTCTCTTCCTGAAGGCAGGGTTACGAAAAGCATGCCCCTTTTATATGTGAATATAATCCCATGGGTCTTTGTTTTGGTTCTTTCTTTAACCGCCTTAATAGCTGCCTTGTCCACTTTCCACCAGAAATTTACTATATTTGAATTAGCCCTTCGCCAGTTATCAATAAGACCTTGAAGTTCATGTTCTTCTACTCCCATTTCCAAGGCACCCATGGACTTTAGTGCTCCAACTCCTCCGCCGTAGCCGCAGTTGTGTACTAGTTTTCCCGATACGGTGAAACGATTATGTCTTCCGGCATTTCGTATGTCATAAACTCTAACCTCGCCTCGATTAATCGCCAGTTCTTTCTTTTGTTTATCACTGCATCTTCTGCTGATTTTATGATTCGTTCTCGGTTCATACCGTCTCTTAGTTTCCTTGAAACAACGCTTCTCGCATAAGGCCAGTATTCCTGATTCCATCTGGTTAAGAGTGTTAATTTCCGATTGGCTTGATTTATACTTCTTTCTACAAATCTTATATTTCCTTCTTCGTAGTGACCCTCGTTGTTGATTCGATCCATCTCCAGTTCTCTTTTCACATTTTCCACATTGGCAAGAATCCAAAGTCCTGCTTCTAATATCGAGTTGAATTTGAACTCTATCCCTCTTTCTCCATATCTGTGGTATTGAGGATTGTTTGGGTTTTGACATCTTTGTCTTGCTTGTGTTAATCGTCGATCTAACCACCTTGGAATTTGCATTGGCTGTGAACAACTCTGACATCCCTTTGATTTTCCAGTCCTTAGATTTCCAAGATGACTCCACTGAATTCTCTTGCAGCCCTCGCACTGTGTCAGTACATAACAATGATTCCATTTCTTGTTCCATCTCTTCTCTGGGCTGATAATTCTCACCCAACCGTATCTTTTCTCCACCATTTCCGGTTTGTATGAGATGTGAGCTGCTGGCGGCGGCTTTTTCAAATTGTACTGGCTTTGATTGCCCCTTGATCCACACGAGATGGTCTCTTGTTGCTTTAAGTCCTCCATATTCAATCACCTCTTTCTTTCCTTTATAAATTACACCTTCATGACTAACCCACTCGTTTCCATCCCATAATTTATGGCTAAGAGTTACATTTTCAATTGGAACTAGTCCTCTATTTGTTAGAACAAGTTCTCCTTCTGCAATGCAGGCCAGCTCCGAAATTTTACCTTTCTGTCTTAGCGGACTGCTTTTAGTTATTTCATTTATAGGAACGTGGAACATCTGAGATGCTGAAGCCTCGTAAATCTTACCGTGGGACTTAAACACTTCTATCCTCCACTTTTCTTTAGCAAGCCAGGACAGTACCCTTGCTTCTATGGCTGAAAAATCTGCTACTATAAACCTATGACCTTCTTTAGGAATAAAGGCGGTCCTTATCAATTCTGATAGGACACCAGGGGTATTGCCAAAGAACATCTGTAAATCATCAAATCGTCCTTCTTTCACCAAATTTCTAGCAAGCTTAAGGTCTAAAAGGTGGTTCTGTGGGATATTTTGAAACTGAACCAATCTGCCGGGCCCACCTCCCTGTACGATTGGCCCCGTAGAATTGAAACAGTCCGTGAACTCTTCCGTCAGAACAAACTGCCCTTTCAATAGCCTCGTACTTTCTAACACTGGTTTTAGCCATCAGAAGCCTCAGTTTAAGGGCTTCTTCCACTTCTCCATCTGTTTCATCAACCAGCTCCCTAACATTCTTCTTAGACAGACTCTCTACTTCCACACCCCGTTCTGACAACCAATCCTTTAGCTGGGATACTGAGTTTGGATTTTCAAGTCCTGTAAGTTCATATGCTCTTTCTGTAGCTGCTACCGTAAACTGTCTATCACAGGATATTGCTTCATCAACTAATGTCATATCAGCTTTTATTCCTCTGTCGTTGATTCGTTGGTCCAGTTCGTAGAGGATCTGTTCTGATTTTGGTATTGGAAAGTCTTTAATCTTCTTTCTGATTTCAAGTTCCACTTCCACATCTCTGATGTTGTACTGTTTAAACAGGTCCCACTTGTCCGGTGCATCCGAGGGAAGGTTTCTGGATCTTCCGCCATTAGCTGCAGTTGCTTTGCATGGAAGACAGAAGTATCTTATAAGGGTCTTTCCTTCAGACATCTTCTGTGCATCAAGACTTAGGACCTTGGCAACTCCCTCAAGATGAAGAGGAAGTCCAAGCATTGCCGCCTGAACCTCGCTGCACCTCCATGAAGATGGGTCTAGATAAATCTCTTTTTGAAGTAGTTTGCTTAGGTATTTCATAAGAGCTACCCTTTCAAAGTTTGCATTGAAGGCTGTTTTGATAACATTACTACTGAGAACAGCTTCTATTATCTTCTCCGGTATCTCTTCCCCACTAGTCAAATCAATTAGTTCTACCGAACCTTCATCTATGCTGTAGGATAACAGCAGGATGTCGAATTTTGGGCTATCAGTATAGCGGTAAACACCACACTTTCTTAGATCTACATCCGAGAAGGTTTCAATATCTATTGAAAGTATCTTCATATCTTTACACCTTTCTCTTATTTAAACTGTTAAGCCAAGAAATCATCGTCTTCTTCAACCTCAAAGTCATCTTCGGCTCTGCTCTTTCCGCCTAGTGGTTCTCCGTCATCTAGCTTCTGTAGATTTGCCAAGTAACAAGCTAGCCCTTTATTTCCTGAGGCTGAAAATGGATAAATTGTAAAGCTTGCTCTTCCGTAGCAGCCTGAATAAAACTCACTTCTGTCTGTAATAGGTCTAACTCTTTTATCAACTACATGTGGTGGTTCTTTACTGTTAATGTTGATAAAATAGCAATCCTTGTATGCAGGATCATCTGGTCGGTCAATGTTTCCATCTCTTAAGGGTCTTTTGAATCCAGAACCACTGTTGAATTTCGAACCGTATTTAGCTACCCCTGCTTCTTCAGCTTCTTCCATTGCTTCTTTTATCATAGATAGAGTCTTCTTATCACTTTTATCAATTATCAAGCTTACTGAATATTTTGCTTCTCCTCCATTAATTGACTTTGGCTCCCAAACATTACAATATGAAAACCTTACTTTCTCTGTTACTACTTTTTGTTTTTTACTCATGATTTATCCTCCAATTATTTTTTATCAATAAATGCAAACTCACCGAATAGTTTTTTGCGAGCTGCATTTGCAACTTTTACTGCTTCATTGATATTTCTGTAATATCCAAAATGTCTGCTTTTTCCATCTTTTCTTACAATTACACGGTAAGTATCTCCAACCGCATAAATATTTTTACGCCCTGTGCTTTTATTTGATTTGTAGGTAGCTGAATTAGCACAATTTTCTCTATTTAATGCAAATCTCATGTTCTTCTTCCTGCAGTCTTTTTTGTTTCTGTTGATATGATCTATTTGTAAACTTCGAGTTTCCGCACCCATTAATAATCTATGAAGTTTCCCAATATTTTTAGATACAATATAACCTTTTGCATCTACATACCAGGTGTAGCCACTTACTTTATAGAAATCATCCTTGTCAAACATGAAGATTTCTCCTTTGAATGTAGTTCCTTCATAATAATCTCCTTTGTTTACGAAGGTATTTCTCGGACAGTTGCCACAACTTTTTGTGTGCCTGTTGTAAGATGGTTTATAGTTACTTCCGTTAATTTTCCACAGGAGCATTTGCATAACCACTTGCTCATACCTTTGTTTTTTTCATCAAGTCTTTTAATAGCAATTAACTTACCAAATTTTTGACCTTTTATATTTTTTAACTGGGAGCATCTTCTACAACCTTTTGTTCCTGATCTTCCAGTTAATTGGTTTCCGTAGATTATCAACCACTTTCCACAGCTGCATATGCAATCCCAAAGCATATGACCACTTTTAGAAACACCATTTGGTCCAACTACTGTTAACTCACCGTATTTGTTACCAGTTAAATTAAGTCTTTTTCTTCCCATAGGATTACTCTTCCACCTTAAACTCTGCTTGGATGGGATCTACAGCTTGACGCTTGTCTGTTTCCGGTACAAGGGCAAGTTTGCCTTTAGGCTTTTCAACTAAGTTTCCCAGGATTTCTTTAAACTTCTTCTTGCTCATTAGCTTCTCCATTTCTGTTATGGTTATAAGACTCTGTTTGAAGATATCTGTATATCCTGATTTCTTTGCCGTGTCAGCTACTGCTGCTTCATCTGTATACTTTCTTCTGGTTCTACCTTCTACCAGTTTAAATCCGTCCCACTGTCTGCCTTCATTTATTGCTAGAGCTGTAGCGTAGGTGTAGATGTCTCCTGCCCACTTAGATAACTCAGATGCCAGGCCTATGATTTCTGCTATCTCTTTATCTGTTAAAAGCGCCGGGTCTTGGAATTCATATTTTAACAGTTCTAAGTTTTTTACAGCTCTTTCTCTGCACTGGTTCTTAGCTCTGCAAAACCTACAGTGATCTCCGGCGCAGAACTCTCCACCGCCTGTGCTAGCTAGTAAGGCTTTAGGTTTTAATTCTTCCTCCGCCCATTTGAGAAGTTCTTCCACGGTTATCTCCCAAGTGGAGAAGTTGTCTACCCTTGGCTGAACAATTGCCATTGATACCTTTTTAATATCGTAGAGCATGTCGAAAAGGGACAGTGCGCCTAATGCATAGAGCATCATCTGCGGGTTTTCTTCTGCTGAAACAATGACACCTCTTCCGTACTTCAGATCCACAACATGAAGAGTTCCATTTCCAACGACAACTAAATCTCCTGTCCCGTATCCTTCAGGCACATAGTCGCTGAAGTCCAGCTTCTGCTCTATTAGAATTTGAATGTCCTTGCAATTTTCTTTTGATTTCTCAATTAGCTCCATGCAATACTCCACGTAAAGGCCTGTCATGTCATCCATTTCATCTGAGTGGTATGGACTTGTCGGCTTTTTCGACCGCATCCTCAGCGCTTTTTTTAATTTGTGTTCAGCCAGGTCATGGGCGGCTGTTCCTTCCTCTGCATAGGTGCTTGTTTCATTGGGAAACTGCTGTTCCAATTGGGCTGAAGGAGGGCAAGACATCCAACGGTGCGCTCCTGATGCGGAGTAGATGGAATGGGCATTGTATGAGCCACTCATTTAATCTCTCCCACTTCCTTTAAGGCAGCTGAATAATACTTAGAATCTAGGGATGATAGGTTGTTTGCACCATATTTTGTGATGATGGCTTTCACCGCGTCTCTGTGTCCGTCTCTGCTTTTATCTGCCATGGCTACTCTGACTTCTTCCAGGGTTGGTTGCTTTACTTCCGGTTCTATAATTTCTTCTGGTTTTGCTTTTACTTTTGATTTTTTCTTAGATGTTTCGTCAGCTGATTCATTAGTAGATGCCTTTTCATTCGTTTCCATAGCATTAACCAAAGTTTCAATGCTTGCAGCCAGGGACTTAAGATCCTCTACAACTTCAAGGGCCAATTTGATTTTACTCATCCTTTATTTCTCCTTTTTTTAAATTATTTTCTTTATCAAGGTCAATAATCTTTCTTGCCAGTCTTTTTGATACGATGCTAATGGCTGTCAAGACACCGACCATTTCTTCTTGAATTTCCTTATTTCTATTCATTCTGCTTTCCTTTCTCTTTTTGATTTTTTTAAAAACAACCCTTCACTTAATAGCCAATGAGGAGGTCCTTTTGGTAACCAGAAATTTAAAAGAACTTTCTAAGTTTTTCTAATATCTTGTCCCTTCTCTTCATAAGAGCTACGTGGGAGATTTTTTCTTTTCTTGCTGCATCTCTAACAGACATGTTTTTATTAAACAAATTATCTATTAATTCTTTTTCCTGTCGGGTCAGTTCTTTCATGGCTTCCTGCAGAATGTAGAGCATGGCTTTTTCTTCAGCGATTTCTTCCACGTTATGTTCATCGGCAAAGTCTTTACCTTTTTCCAAGAGCCTCTGTAATGAATCTTCCTTACTGGGTTTATATCCAACAACTGCTCCGGTTTCCTGGTCCACGATGCTGGCACCAACTTTTACATCTTCTTCAAGGTACCTTTCTCTGCGCTTCATCTTGTAGTATTCTTTGTAAATTTCTTCTCTTACCTCAACTGACAGCTTTCCTATCTTAATTTCTCTTTTCATGTTTCTTCCTCCTAGAATTTTTTAGAGGAAGTAGGTGCTAAAAATAAACATAAAAAAAGACCCTAGCACCCATTACAGGTACTAGAGCCTCTCCTTTTGAGCAAATAAATAGCCGCTTCAGTTATATTTTAACCAAAGCGGCTATTTGCCCTGTTATTTACTTTTACACATACTTCTCACTATACTAATTATAGGAGGATTAAACTTTCAAAACAATTTCAAAACCCTGTCAATTCACTTTCATTTTACTGTCATTTCACTGCCATTTTCCTTTCATATTATTGGAAATTTTTTTTACATCTTGTCCCAATAATCTTTTAGGGGTGGTATTATGTAACCCCATAGAGCAATTCCCATTAGTTCTGTCGCCTTCTTTTTATATCTGTAATATGTAGACTGGGTAAGATTAAGTTTTCTCATAATTACATCATCAGACAGAGCTTCCCTATCTATGTATGAATAGGTTATTATGTCGTGGTAAACCTGTCCCTGCTTTGGGTGGGTTTTAAGATGATTAAGAGCCTTATCTATTATTTCAATCATCTGCTTTGTTTCAGCTATACACATCAATCTTTCCTCAACTTCTTTTTTATCTTTGATTAGATCGTATTCATCTAACTCCAGACTTAAGAAATTTATTAAATCTGTTATTCTCTTCCCACCATAACTATCTGCAACATCCTTAACTTCATGAATTGAGCTTTCAATTCTCCACACTACATTTCTGTAAATAGACAAAAGCAGCTTTGTCTTGTGAAATTGCTCAGTGTCTTTTTTCTGGCCTTTCTCCATGGTCTTTACCCCTCTTACAGCTAAGTTTGAACTAATATATGCTCCGTATGTTTCCATAAACAGCCTCCTTATTAAAATTATACGTGGCGTAAAGGCTTATTTATATTATACTATCGAACATTTGTTCTGTCTATAGTAAATTTACAATTATTTTATATTTCATTATTAAAGTTTTTAATACCAGATTCTCTCTTTAAATTTAAAACTAATAGGACTATATGCTTGTCTATAATAATTTAGCATTTGATATCTATTTGTTTTTTTTATGAAACTTTTTTCATCTATGTATTGAATTTTACCATCAAGCTTTGACAATTCTCCAAATAACCGCTCTTTTGGATATAAAACCAATATAATTTTGTTATTTAATGGAAATATAATATCTGTTGTTGTTAAAGCTAAGCCATTATCACATAATTCTAAACTTTTTTTATTTGTGTTATAT
>Ga0182239_1000158_pt1 | contig 24890 bp, 26 predicted proteins | sample hydfrate6_PW_210_FD_132456 | JGI IMG/M metagenome (GOLD analysis project Ga0182239, IMG submission 132456) | Subsurface microbial communities from deep shales in Texas, USA - hydraulic fracturing test 6_PW_210 | ecosystem: Environmental > Aquatic > Deep subsurface > Shale gas/oil reservoir >... | reverse complement strand
GGCCAGATATGAGGGGCGTCCGGTGGTTGCAGTGGGCACGACTGCTGTCCGGGCCCTGGAGACTGTCTTTGCCCGATTCGGGCGGATACAGCCATATTGGGGCTGGACTGACCTTTACTTGTATCCGGGATCACGATTTCAGGTGGTTGATCATATGATCACCAACTTTCATCTCCCCCGCTCGTCTCTTTTGTTGATGGTCGCCGCCTTCGCCGGGAGAAAAGAAGTCCTCAATGCCTATGAACAGGCTGTGGTCCATGGATACAGGTTTTTTTCCTACGGAGATGCAATGTTCATTCGTTGAGTCGGCTCAGGCGTTCATGGGCTGTCAAAGCCTATTGACAAATAAGGCGGAAACTGATTTGTACCAGAGTTTGCCGTAAAATTATCGGTCTTTAATGCTGAGCGGAGAGAATATGTCCAGAGTGGAAATTCGGGAAGAACGGTGCAAGGGCTGTCTGTTGTGCACAACGGTATGTCCAACCGGCGTTTTGGAACAATCCGAACGCATGAATGCTTTGGGGTACAAGGTTGTACACATCGGGCCAGCTGGTCTGGAGCAATGCAAAGGGTGCGCCTTTTGTGCTCAAATATGCCCGGATATGGTCATCCGGGTCTTTCGCAGTCAAAACAACGGGGATGGACATGAGGACTGATCGGATACTGGTCAAGGGCAATGAAGCAATTGCCATGGGGGCCATGGATGCTGGGTGTGAGTGTTATTTTGCCTATCCCATCACCCCTCAGAGTGATATACCTGAATATCTTTCCACAGCCTTGGTACAGGCGGGGGGTGAATTCATTCAAGCCGAAAGCGAAATCGCAGCTGCCAATATGCTCCTTGGGGCAGCGGCCTGCGGCAAGAGGGCCATGACCTCGTCCTCCAGCCCGGGAATCTCCTTGAAGCAGGAGGCCATCTCTTATATGGCCGGAAGCGATTTACCTGCGGTCATTGTCAATATAAGCCGCGGTGGTCCGGGCCTGGGGAGCATCGACCCCTCGCAGGGAGATTACTACCAGGCCACCCGGGGCGGCGGACACGGTGACTACCGGACTCTGGTCCTGGCTCCTTCCACCTGCCAGGAGGCCTATGACTTGACTGTTGGAGCCTTTGATCTGGCCTTCACCTACCGCAATCCGGTTGTCATCCTTGGAGATGCTATTTTGGGCCAGATGAAGGAGCCGATCCGGACCTGGCGGTCCAGGGGGCGCCCCGAGGGCGAGGCGGAAGATTGGGCCTTGAGCGGGGCCAGGGGGCGTGCTCCCAGGTTGTTGAAGTCCTTATATCTCTCAGAAGGGGCCCTGGCCGAACATCATGCCCATTTGGTCTCCAAGTATGAGCAGATGCAGGCCGAAGCCAGAGGAGAAGAGGTCCAGACCCAGGATGCGGAGCTGGTGGTTGTGGCCTATGGATCCATTGCCCGGATTGCCAAAAATACGATTCGCAGCCTGCGGACAGAGGGATATCGGGTAGGACTGTTCCGGCCGATTACGCTCTATCCCTTTCCAGCCCCTGCCCTGGCCGATCTGGCCAGTCAGGGGAAGCGTTTTGTGACCATAGAGCATAATACCGGGCAGATGGTGGATGATGTGCGTCTGGCTGTCAGGCGCTTTGCAGACTCCGAGCTTCTGTCCGTGTATCCCGGCAGACTGCCAAATCCGGAAGATTTTGAACACCCCATCCGTCAACTCATGCAAAATGAACAGCAGACGGAGGAGGCTTAACATGCGTAATCAGGAACAAGCCGTCTTTTCCGTTCCCGAGGTCATGGTGGACACGCCCATGCATTTCTGCCCAGGCTGCCACCACGGAACGATCCACCGGCTGGTGGGTGAGTGCCTCAGTGAGCTTGGACTTGTGGATTCCACTATCTGTGTGGGTTCAGTGGGCTGCTCGGTCTTTATTTACAATTACCTGCGCCTGGATGCAGTGGAGGCTCCGCACGGCCGGGCTGCAGCTGTAGCCACTGGCGTCAAGCGGGCCAGACCGGAAAACTTTGTCTTCACCTATCAAGGAGATGGAGATTTGGCGGCTATCGGGCTTTCAGAGATTGTGTACGCCGCCAACCGGGGAGAAAAAGTGAGTGTGGTTTTTGTGAATAATACAGTGTATGGCATGACCGGGGGACAGATGGCCCCCACAACAATGGTTGGCCAAAAAACCACCACCTGCGCTGGAGGAAGAAGCCAGGAGCGGGATGGGGCGCCCTTGAAGATGGCTGAGATGCTGGCTTCCCTGGAGGGGACCTCCTTTTCGGCCCGGGTGGCCGTGGACAGCATCGCTCATCTGAAAAAGGCCAAGAAGGCACTGAAAAAAGCCTTTGAAGTGCAGATTCAGGGCCTTGGACTGGGCTTTGTTGAATTCCTCTCCGCCTGTCCTACAAACTGGCACATGAACCCCCTGGAGGCCAATGCCCGGATAAGTGGTGAGCTCAGCGCATATTTTCCCCTGGGAGTGTATAAAGATCCCGGCCAGGCTGTGGAAGCAAGTGGAGGAGAGACGTGTATCAGGATGTGATTATTGCCGGATTCGGGGGCCAGGGTGTGCTTTTGATCGGAAATGTTCTGGCCCAGGCCGCTATGCAGGCTGGTCAGAACGTGACCTTTATGCCGGTCTATGGGGTGGAAATGCGGGGTGGCACAGCCAATTGCACCGTTGTTTTGGCTGATGAGGAGATTGGATCCCCGGTCATTCATTCGCCCATGAGCTTAATTGTTATGAATCAGCCATCTCTGACCAAGTTTTTGCCCCGGCTCCGGTCTGGAGGGGTCCTGGTGGTCAACTCTTCCCTGGTGGACACTTCACAGATCCAGGAGCAGGGAATTCATATGGCTCCGATTGCGGCCAATGATATCGCCGATGATCTGGGTACAGTGAAAATGGCCAACATAGTGGCCCTGGGAGCCTGGATAAAAGCCACAAACGCCCTGCCTCTGGACAGTGTGCGCGAGGTGGTGGCCTCCTTGTTTGCAGCCAAGGGCGAAAAGCTGATCCAGGCCAATGACCAGGCCTTGATCCGGGGGGCAGAGGCTGCAGTTCAAGCCGGACATGGTGCGCAAATCCAGGCAGAAGGCAAACTTTGATCGATACTTTATGATCTCAGGTAACAGTATGAGCCTGCCACTTTCTGTCCCAGGGCCTTCTTCGGCCTTATACGGAGTGATCGGGCACCCAGTCGGGCATTCTTTAAGTCCGATCCTCCACACCTGGGCTTTTTCCTGCCTGCAGCTCCCGGGGGCTTACCTGAAGTGGGACGTGGATAGTTCTGATTTTGCAGCGTTCACTGTTGCCCTTCGAGTCTTGCCCATACATGGCGTGAGCATCACTTTGCCCCACAAACAGCGGATCATCCCGTACCTGGATCATCTGACCTCTGAAGCCATGCAGATTAAAGCGGTGAATACAGTCTACTGGGAGCAAGGGAGCCTGTGGGGAACAAACACTGACTGGCAGGGAATTTTTCGCCCCCTGCACGAACGCTCCCTGGTTCCTGCTTCGGCTCTGATTCTGGGAGCTGGGGGGGCATCTTTGGCCGCTGTTGTCGCATTACGTCAGCTGGGATGCCATACGATTTCTCTTTCTGCCCGGGATGAGCAGAAGGTGAACCGGCAGTTCGCAGGGCAGGGTATCGTCAGTGTGCCCTGGGAAGAGCGAAGCGAATGTGAGCCCGATATGCTTATTAACAGTACCCCCCTGGGCATGGCCGGCGATCTTCAGAACCATTCCCCCTGGCCCGAGGGACACAGCCTCAAGGGGGTGTCCTGGGTCTTTGATCTTGTGTACACCCCAAAACAAACCAGGCTGCTTTCCGAGGCGGAGCAGGCCGGGTGCAAAACGATCAGCGGGCTGGAGATGTTTGTCTACCAGGCCTTGGGACAGTGCGAGGTATGGACCGGGCAGGGTTTTGATCCCCGGGCGGCTTATGATTTTCTTTCCGGTTTTGTATCCTGATTCTTTGTGTCCTCATCTGTAGATGGTCAGGGTGTCTCCGGGGCGGATGACATCACGGGCAGAAAGCTTGTTCCACCTCAGGACCTTTTGCGCACTGACTCCGAATTTTCTGGCTATGGACCAGACATTGTCCCCTTTCTTGACCTGGTAATGAATCCGGGCCTGTTGGGCGGACTGACTGGCCTGGTGCTGCTGGGCAGAACTCATGTCCGGTATGTACAAGTGAGTCCCGGCTCTCAAGGGCCGATCCGGATTCAGACCGTTGGCCTGGACCAAGGTGGACAGACTGAGATTAAATCGCCGGGCAATGCCCCAGAGGGTATCTCCGGATCTGACCTCATAGTTGGACCTGCTGCTGGCGATGCGCCGTGTCGTGGCTTGTCCGGGGAGATCAAGACTCTGCCCTACCGAAAGCCTGGAAGGATCTAGTCCCGGATTTTTTCGCTTAAGGGATGAGACTGCGATGCCCAGCTTTTGGGCAATGCCCCACAAGGTATCCCCGGATTGGACCACATACCTGGAGCCGGAGTAAACTCCAGGGCTTTGGGAACCACTTCCCCCCGCACCTGGAATGAGCACAAAGTCTCCAGGCTGCAGGGTGTCTGAAGATGCCTGATTAAACTTTATCAGCTCGGCCAGGGGGATATCGAAGCGCCTGGAAAGCTTCCACCAGGAGTCGCCGGACCGGATGCGATAGCGGTGGACACCTTTTGACGCCGTGTGTCTGACCTGGGATATGTAGCGTTGAGCCGCTGCCAATTTATTGTCCGGCAAATAGATGTCATATTCTTTGTCCGGCGGGGCAGCCGATCTTCGAAAGGCAGGATTTAGGGTCTTAAACTGGGACCAGCTGAGGCCGACGGCATCAGCTAATCCGGCCAGGTCTGTCCCTGGCTTAACAGTGACAGAACCCGGTTCGGCCGGTGCATCCCAATTTAAGGGCTCAAAGCCCAGTTTCTCAAGGTTGCGCACAATTTTCAGAGTAGCCAAAAACTTGGGTACATACCGGCAGGTCTCATTGTGTAACTGCCTTGTGGCGGCCAGGTCAAAGTAATCTGATTCTCCGCTCCGGCGCATGGCCCTGGACACATGACCGTCTCCGGCGTTGTAGGCAGCCAGGACCAGATACCAGTCCTCAAACTGCGTATAGAGTTTTTTGAGTAACTCAGCTGCGGCCCGCGTCGATTTGTATGGATCCCGCCGCTCATCGATCCACCAGTTGGATTCCAGGCCGAACATGCGGCCGGTAGCGGGCATGAACTGCCACATGCCAGCTGCTCCGGAATGGGAATAGGCCATGGGATTAAATCCGCTTTCGGCAAAAGGGAGAAAGACCAGGTCCTGAGGCAAACCTTTGTCTGTAAAAACCTTGCGGATATAGGGCAGATATTGCTCAGCCCTTTTCAACCACTTTTGGAAGACATGGTGATTCTGCTTGGAGTAGGAGATAAAATAGTCTTCCAGGATGTCGGTTTCCTTGATGTCCAATTCAAAGTTGATCTCCGGTTCTGTCTGCAGGGCCTGTATTTCTTCCGGAGTGAGGATGGTGGCCCGGGTGGTCTGTGAGCTGGGGGGATCAGTGACTTCCTTTTCCAGGGGCTGTGCCTGGTCTCTCCTTGAGGAAGGTGAACCCGGAGCATCTTGACGCAAACCGGGTGCAGAGGGATCGAGGTGGAAAGGGGGAGATTGCACAGAGGCGGTTTCCTGTTCACCAGAACTCTTCTCCTCCTGATGCGGGACGCTCTTTTTTTGTTCTATATGGGCACATCCAGCCAGAAAAAGGCAGATTACGAACGAACACAAGAGCACGCGCATAGAATCGTTCCTTTAAGGAGTTTGGTTGCATGATTGACAATGCCGTCTTTCATCTCATCGGCAGGCAGGCTGTTCTGGAAACCCTCCAGCGGGCACCAGAGACCCTGGAGACAGTCCTCATCCAGGAAAACCGGAAAAAGGATGTCCAGCCAGTGGTTGCATTATGCCGCAGGGCAGGGGTGAAATTTCAGTTTGTTCCCAGATCCAAACTGGATGAATTAAGCCACGGTTCCCATCAGGGATATGCAGCAAGATGTTTCCAGCCCGGATTTTGTTCCCCGGAATGGCTCCTGGACTCTGTGTCCGACGTTAGCTTTCCGATTATAGTTGCCCTGGACCAGGTCCAGGACAGCGGAAACGTAGGCACTCTGGCCCGGACGCTCTATGCCCTAGGCGGAGCCGGGCTTGTTCTGATGCGCCACCGGGGTGCATCATTGGGTCAAAGGGCTCACAAGGCCGCTGCAGGAGCCCTGAGCCACCTCCCGGTTGCCCGAATTCATAACATGGCAAGATTTTTAACGACTTGTCAAGAACGAAATATCACTCCCTATTATGGTGGAACAGGCCAGGACTGCCAGAATGTGTTCCGGACCCAAATCCTGTGGCCGGCGGTTTTGGTCCTGGGCAATGAAGAAAAAGGAGTGCGACCTCTGGTTGCCCGGTCATGCCTGACCGGTCTGACCCTGCCTATGCCCGGACAGTTTGATTCCTTGAATGTGGCCCAGGCCGGGAGCATGCTGATGACTGAATTCTTGCGCCAGCACCTGGCAGCACAGATGACAGATAAGTGAAAACAGAAGACTGAAGACGGAAGTGAGAACCAGTCTACGATGCTCCAGGCCTTCCGGCCTCAGCCCAAATCCCTGTGCCCGAAGATTGAGGTCCCGATCCGGAGCAATGTGGCTCCTTCCTCTATAGCCGCCAGGTAATCTCCGCTCATACCCATAGACAGATGCCTCAGTTCGATTCCCAGCTCATCCTGCAAGCGATCCCGTTCTTGGGCCAGGCGGGTGAAGAAAGGCCGGGCCCGTTTTGGATCATCAAAAAAAGGAGGCATGCACATAAGTCCCTGTAAGTCGAGATGCTCTAACATGTTGATCTTCCAGGCCATACTGCTCAGTTCGGACACTGGGATACCGCCCTTTTGCTCTTCATCAGCCAGATTGACCTGGATAAGAACGGTCTGGACCACTCCGTGGGGGGCACAGCGTTGATCCAGAACCTGGGCTGTTTTCAGGCGGTCCAGGGAATGGATGAGATCAAAGCGGCCGGGGAGATATTTGGCCTTGTTGGACTGTAAGCGGCCGATGAAGTGCCAGCGTACCGAGATATCTGCCAGTTCATTCTGTTTGTCGACAGCTTCCTGCACATAGTTTTCCCCAAAATCCACGTGCCCGGCCTGAGCGAGGATCCGAACGGCCTGAGCCGGATGGGTCTTGGAGACAGCTACCAGAGTGATTTCATCCGGGTTCCGGTTGCATCGCAAGGCAGCCTGGTCGATCTCAGCCCGGATCTCCCTCCAGCGGGTGATGATATCCTGGGCCTTATCCATACTTCCTCCACATGTCTTTGCAGATTCATTATTTCATGTTTCGTTAGCAAAAGCGTGCCTGCCGCTTCGCAGGCATGAGGGTTAGGATGCGCTGAGTTCAGGCAAAAAGCGAAGGACAAAACTTTGATCCTCGGTCCATTTGGGTTTGACCTTGACCCACATCTGCAGATTGACCCGCATGCCCAACAGGTCTTCTAATTCAAGCCTGGCCTTTTGCCCCACCTCTTTTAAGCAGGCTCCGCGGTGCCCGATGACGATCCCTTTGTGACTCGATTTGGGGACATAGATCAAGGCATGGACGGTGACCAGGCCCTGGCTTTGGTCCTCTTCCCAATGCTCGATGGCAACAGCCACTGAATAAGGCAGTTCCCGATCAAGGCTTAAGAACAGTTTTTCCCGGATGATTTCTGAGGCCAGGAAACGGACCGGGAGAGTGGAGAGCTGGTCCTCAGGGTAGAGAGGGGGACCATGGGGGAGATACGAACACGTAAGGGTCAGAAGGTCACGGGTGTTTTCCCCCCGGGCGGCAGAAACGGGGACGATGTCGGCCTGCGGAAAGCAGGAGCTCATGTTTTGAATCACCGGCATGAGTTCATTTTTATTCCTGATCAGATCCGTCTTGTTCACCGCCACGATCACAGGCAGGGACAGGCTGCGGATCCTGGATTGAATGAGCTCCAACTGAACCCGAAAACGGCCCGGCTTGGTCACTGCCAGAGAACCATCTAAGACAAGCAGGGCCAGATCTGCTCCGGATAAGGCCTGCCAGGCCACCTGGACAAAAAGGGAATTCATGCGTGATCCGGGACGGTGAATGCCCGGGGTATCCAGGAACACGACCTGCAGTCCGGGGCGGGAGAGAATGCCGCTGATCTGGTTGCGGGTGGTTTGCGGTTTGGGTGTGACTATGGCCAGCTTGTGACCCACAAAGCAGTTCAACAAGGTGGATTTACCTGCATTGGGAGGGCCGATGATGGCTACCACGCCGCTTCGATGTTCATTTTCAGGTGCTTGCATAAAAATTTGCCAGGTTGGCACCGGTTGTGCTTTGGGATGCACGGATACATTTTTCTGTTTGTAACAAATAAAGATAAAATAATCAATGTGTTGAATGAATGCTTGCACTTGATGCAGGAAGCACGTATAGCCCCGGGTATTATGAGTAAAGACTTAATCATTGTCGAGTCCCCGGCCAAAGTCAAGACCATCTCCAAGTTCTTGGGCCGGGATTATATGGTCGAGGCCTCAGTGGGGCATGTTCGGGATCTGCCGGGAAGCAAGCTGGGAGTTGATGAGACACATGATTTTCAACCTCAATATCAGATTTTGCCCGGCAAGCAGAAAGTTGTCAATAAACTGAAAAAAGCTGCCAAGCAAGCGGAGCATGTATATCTGGCTCCTGACCCGGATCGGGAAGGAGAGGCCATTGCCTGGCATGTGGCCGAGCTGATCAAAACTGCGAACACTAGGATCCACCGCATTCAGTTTAATGAGATCACGGCCAACGCGGTCAAAGAGGCTCTTTTACACCCGAGGGACCTGGATGAGCGTCTGTTTCAGTCCCAGCAGGCCAGGCGGATTCTTGATCGTCTGGTAGGATACAAGATTTCTCCTCTTTTGTGGCAAAAGGTGAAGCGAGGCATATCCGCAGGGAGGGTGCAATCCGTTGCCCTGCGGTTGATCGTGGAGAGAGAGAAAGAGCGCCAGGCCTTTGTACCAGAAGAATACTGGGTCTTTAAGGCTCAACTCATGGCCAGTGATCCCCCAGTTTTTGAAGCCGAACTGTGGAGAATTGGGGGGAAAAAGGCTGTAGTGGGCAACAAGGAGCAGGCCGATGGCCTGGAAGCCAGGATCAATCAGGCCAGTTTTGTGGTCCAGGAGGTGACGGAAAAAGAACGGAGCAAACAGCCCAAACCTCCGTTTATCACTTCCAGTTTGCAGCAAGAGGCCAGCAATCGACACAATTTTTCAGCCAAACAAACCATGGCCCTGGCCCAACAGCTTTATGAAGGCGTGGATTTAGGCAGCAAAGGGACCACAGCCCTTATTACTTACATGCGTACCGACTCGGTCCGGGTGTCCAACGAAGCCAGGGAAGCTGCCAAAAAGTGGATAGTGACCAATATGGGGGCCGATTATTATCCTTCCAAGCCGCGGATGTTTAAGAGCAAGGGATCGGCCCAGGACGCTCATGAAGCCATCCGCCCGGTGGATGTATCCCTGCACCCTGATCAGGTCCGGTCCCACCTGAGCCGTCAGCAGTATCAGCTTTATAAGCTCATCTGGCTCAGATTTGTGGCCTCCCAGATGGCAGCGGCCAGGTTCTGGGATACGACAGTCATTGTACAGGCTGAAAACACCCAGTGGCGGGCCAAAGGAGAACGGATGATCTTTCCTGGGTTTATGAGCCTTTATGTGCCTGAAGATCAATCCAAAGAACTTCAGCTGCCTTCGCTGGCCAAAGGAGAGGAGGTTGGCCTTCAGGCCCTGTCCAAAGAGCAAAAGTTCACCCAGCCCCCTCATCGATTTACTGAGGCGTCACTCGTTCGCAAACTCGAAGATGAAGGTATCGGACGGCCATCCACCTATGCCCAGATTATCAGTACTCTGCGGGACAGGGATTATGTGCGCATGGAAGGGCGCCAGTTTGTACCTACAGAGTTGGGATTTACGGTCAATGACCTTCTTGTGGGTCATTTTTCCAGACTCATGGATGTCGGATTCACTGCTCAGATGGAAGACCAGCTGGATCAGGTGGCCACTGGAGAACAGGACTGGATGGCCCTGCTTCATTCCTTTACCCAGGATTTCAATCCCACCCTGGAAAGGGCCAAACAGGAAATGTCTGAGGTCAAGGCCGGCATCCAGACTGATGTTGTCTGTGAGCAGTGCGGACGGCCAATGGTCATCAAGTTTGGAAAGAACGGTGAGTTTCTGGCCTGCAGCGGCTATCCGGAGTGTACCAATACTTCCAATTTCACCCGGGATGAACAGGGAAAGATTCAGCTGGAAGAAAACTCGGTATCTGATCAGCCCAAAGTGGGGACATGCCCCCAATGCGGATCAGATCTGGTATTGAAAAAAGCCAGGACCGGGAGCAGATTCATTGCCTGCTCCAGCTATCCGCAATGCAAGTATGCCCATCCTTTCAGTACCGGTGTATCCTGCCCACAGGAGGGTTGCCCCGGCCAGCTGGTAGAGAAGAGTTCAAAGCGGGGCAAGGTCTTTTATGCCTGCGATCAGTATCCGAAATGCACCTATGCCCTGTGGGACTACCCGGTCCCTGAGGCCTGTCCCAAGTGCGGGAGCCCGGTTTTGGTCAGAAAAGCGACAAAGGCCCGGGGTGAGCATCTGGCCTGTCCCAACAAGAAGTGTTCCTATTGGCGCAAGCTGGAAGAGGACGCGGGCAGTCAGGAGACCGGGGGAGGCAGCCAGGAATAAAGGGGAGCGAAATGTTCTTTACATTTCAATTCGTCTGTTTCTTTCGTGATCAACCTGGCAGGCCGGGTGCTTGTGCCCGTGCTTGATCAGGATCGTGGTTCCCGGTCATTCACGCAGGGCTTCCTGGTCTCTCAGGCCCAGAAAGTAAAGGATTCCATCTAAACCCACATTGCTAATGGACTGCTTGGCCCCTTGTCTGACCAGAGGTTTGGCATGGAAGGCAATGCCCAGTCCCGCCGTGTTCAGCATAGGCAGGTCATTGGCCCCGTCGCCCACTGCCACCACCTGATCCATGCTCAGGCCCTTGGAATCAGCAAGTCGCTGCAAGAGTTCAGCCTTTTTCTGCCCGTCCACGATGTCCCCTTTCAATCGACCGGTAAGAACACCCGCTTCGATCTCCAGCTCATTGGCAAAGACGTAATCCAGACCCAGACGCTGCTGGAGATAGGATCCGAAATAAGTGAATCCGCCGGAGATAACGGCTACTGTATAGCCCAGGCGCTTCAGGCTGGAGATGAGACGATCTGCCCCTTCAGCCAGGGGCATGCGTCGAGCCACCTTGTCCAGGACCTCGGCATCCAGTCCCTTGAGTAAAGCCACCCTTTCCACCAGGCTGGTCTGAAAATCAAGTTCCCCGTGCATGGTCTTTGAGGTGATGTCCGCCACTTCCTGACCCACTCCAGCCTCCAGGGCCAGTTCATCGATAATTTCGGTTTGAATCAGAGTAGAGTCCATGTCAAAGGCGATCAGCCGCCGTTGTCTGCGAAACGGACTCTCTTCCTGCCAAGCCAGATCGATTCCGTCCTGATGAGAGAGATGTATGATGGCGTTGCGAACCATGTGCATGTCCAGTGGATGTCCGTGAAGGACAAATTCAATGCAGGCCATGCTGGGATGAAATGTTCCGGTGAACGAGTCAAGTGCCGACAGTCGCTGGATGGATACGATATCCAGGCCATGTTCAGCGACCAGTTCGGCCACCTGGTGAATATGCTGGGCGCTGACCTGACGGCTGAGCAAGGTAATAATGCTGCGGGAACCCTCCTGAGCCTGAACCCAATTTTCATAGTGCTCAAGGGATATCTGACTAAATTGCATGTGCAGGCTGTCTCTTTTGGCCATGTGCAAAAGGGATTCAAAGAGCTCATCTGGATAGGACTCAGTCTTAAGCTCAATGATCAGGGCCATGCTCAGCCAATCGTGGATTACAGCCTCAGAAATATCCAGGATGTTGGCCTGATACCGGCTGAGGGTCCTGGTCATATCTCTGACCAGCCGGGTTTGATTGGGCCCGCTGATGGAGATGGAGTACAAGAGTCCTGACATTTTAGTGAATATACAGCATCAAATTACGTTCATGGTTTATGCGCTCAGAGTGGCCAGGGCAGCTTTGATTCGTTCCAGAGCCTTGATCAGAGTGGCTTCATCCAGGGCGTACGATATGCGCAGACAACGATCGTCGCCAAAAGCCACCCCAGGTACCAGGGCCACCTGGGCTTTTTCCAGCAAATAGGTGCACAGGGCAGTGGAATCGGGTATATCCTGGGTGTAGACTCCATCCATGCGGGGGAAAAGGTAGAAAGCTCCGTCCGGCTTGGGACATTTTACTCCGGGCCAGCTGGATATGTGCTCCAGCGTCATGTCCCGTCTCTTTTGAAAAATATCCCGGTGATGCTGTAAAAAGTCTGTTGGACCCAGCAAGGCAGCCTCAGCCGCCTTCTGGACCAAAACACAGACATTGGAGGTGCTTTGTCCCTGCAGGGTACTCAACTTCGTGATCAGATCCTGATGGGAGATGACATAGCCCATACGCCACCCGGTCATGGCAAAGGTCTTGGACAGACCGTTGCAGACGGCTATGTGTTCCGGATGGCGGGTGAGCCATTGACCGGCACTTGCCGGCTGCGCAGGGGGGTAGACCAATTGATCGTAGATCTCATCGGAAATGACGAACACATCGTTTTTTACCGCCCACAGGATGAGATCATCAAGCTCGGCCTGGGAATAGTGGCTTCCAGTCGGGTTGGAGGGAGTATTCAGGACCAGGATGCGGGTCTTGTCCGTGAGATGGGCCTGAAGGTCCGCTGGGGTGATCCGGAACCCGTTGTCCGGGCTGGAGGGTATAAAGACCGGAGTCCCCTGGGCCAGAGTGACCATGTCCGGGTAGCTGACCCAGTAGGGAGCGGGAATGAGCACCTCGTCCTGGGGATCCAAAAGGCATTGAAACAGGTTGTACAGCCCTTGTTTGCCTCCGTTGGTAGCAATTGTCATATTGGGGGTAATATCCTGGCCGTACTGGGTGGAACTGGCACCGGCTATGGCCTGACGTAGTTCGGGCAGGCCCGGGACCGGAGTGTAGCGGACAAATCCTGCATCCACAGCCTCTTTGACTGCCTGCAACACATGCCTGGGGGGGTGAAAGTCCGGTTCACCGGCCGCCAGGCTGATCACCTCTTGGCCCTGGGCCTTGAGCTCAGCCGCCTTGGCATTAATGCTCAGGGTTGCCGAGGGCTTGATCTGGAGGATGCGGCGGGAAAAATGCATACAGTCTCTCTCCTTGGGTTTGGCTTCGCCGATTTCCGTCTGGCCGTCTCATATGAGAACAGATTACGTGCATATGTTATTTCAAGCAACAAATCCAGTCTTTGTTTGCCAGCCAAAATCGCTTATGCTACAGCCCCACGTCCGGGTCAACATTTTAAAAACAAGGGGGGACCATGGCCTGGATCATTGTATTTTTCGGGGCCGGCATAGTTCTTGGGACCAGAATTGGACACAAAAAGCGTCTCATGCATGGCATTGCCCAACTCAGCGAGTTCCTGGTTATCATTCTTCTGTTTGTCCTGGGGGCGGCCATTGGGTCAAATGCTGAGATTATGAACAATTTATGGTCTCTGGGCTGGGAAGGCTTGATGCTGGCTGTAGGGGCCATTGCCGGCAGCCTGTTGGGGGCTAAACCGGTGGAAAGGCTTTTGCCTGGAGATACATATGAAAGGTAGCCTGCTGTTATTGGCCGCCTTTGGAGCAGGCATCCTGGCCGGCTGGGGAAAAGTGTTCCCTTCAAGTCTGCTGCAGGCCGGGCATGAAATGTATGTTCTTTTTGCTCTCTTGACCTGTGTGGGGATAGGGATCGGAGCTGATAAGCGTGCGGTGCAGAGTTTGCTGCGCATAAACATACCCGGACTGCTCCTGCCAGCGGCTGTGGTTCTCGGGTCTTTGCTGGGAGCAGGAACAGTCGCTGTTTTGTTCAATATTGCCCACATGCGCGAAGGTCTGGCAGTGGGGGCCGGATTTGGCTACTACAGCCTGTCCAGCATCCTCATCACTCAGATGCACGGTGAAGAGCTGGGAGTTATCGCCCTGTTGTCCAATGTCTTTCGAGAGGTAATAACCCTGTCCCTGGCTCCGGTCATGTACAAGTATTTGGGCCGTCTGGCGCCCATAGCTTGTGGCGGGGCCACCAGCATGGATACAACATTACCCGTCATTCACCGGCTGGTGGGGACCAGGCTCTCCCTGCTCGCGGTAGTCAACGGAATCGTCCTCAGTTTGCTGGTCCCGGTCCTGGTCCCGTTGCTTCTGGCCTGAGCCCGTATCTGCCTGGTCACCATTTGCATGGCCAGGGGCATGGGAATGCGGTGCGATCGGTCCGGAGAGCAGGATGCGGCGGATATCCAAAAGCTCAATGTGAATGTCGGTGAGCATATTCAGCCATTGATGGTCCTGATCCAGCTTGCGGCGAGCTCCGTCAATGGTCAGGCCGTGCTCATACAGCAGGGTCTTGATGCGGGCAATAAGGCGCAAATGGGCCTCAGTGTAAAGTCGCTGGCCCTTTGGGGTGCGGATTGGCCTGAGCTGGGGAAATTCGGTCTCCCAAAAGCGGAGCACATACGGCTCAAGGTCCAGGAGATGGGCCGCGTGTCCGATCTTATAGGTCCGCTCTTCCCGACTGGGCATCGGTTCCCTCAACTGGCCGGAAAGCGCACCGGGAGTTTGGCGGTTAATGACTGGCCCAAAGCAGAGTGCAGAGCATCCACTTCCCTGTCGGTCAGCGTCTTTTCTGGATCCCGATAGCGCATGCGCAAGGTCAGGTGCCGTTCGGTCTGCTCTGAGGGTTGGTACAGATCGAGCAGACGGACTTCTTCCAGGCAGCCATGCCTTGTTTCCTGTTCAATGACCTCCTTAATCTGCGCAAAAGCCACCTCAGGACCAGATATCAAGGTCATATCCCGATGGACCGGTGGAAACTTGGGCCACGGACGATATTCAAGGTTCTGATATTGAAAATGACCGGCCAGGGAATCGAGACATAATTCTCCTACCCAGATCGGTGTTCTGGCATGATACCCCCTGGCCAGCGTCGGCTTGAGCCGGCCTAAAAAACCGATGTCGGCCTGACCGAACCATATACCGACCCCGGGATCCAGAAATGGATGTTCTTCCTCCTGGAGAAAGCGGCAGCCATTTAGACCCAAGTGTTGGAACAGATTTTCAATGATTCCCTTGAGGTCCAGGTAATCTGCCTCTTCCTGCCTGTAAGGCCAGGTTTGGGGGTGCCTTGCTCCAGTGAGCAAAAGGCCCAGGCGGGTGTGCTCACTTACAGTGGTTTCTGATTCGGGGTCTGCGAGGAAGATTCTGGACACTTCAAAAAAACGGCAGCTGCCGGCCCCCTGGTCAATGTTGATTCGCACGTTGCGCAACAGCCCGGGAGTTAAGGCAGTCCGCAGGGTATCCTGGTCAGCACTTAAGGGGTTGTGCACCAAAACCCGCTTCTCTTGGGCCATATTCAGCTGATCCATCTCCTGACCACTGACAAAGCTGAAGTTGATGGCTTCACTCAGACCGAGTCCCTGGGCCCAGGCTTTGATTTGGCGCAAAAAACCATATCCGGCCGCTTCCAGTTCCGGCTGGAGGGCCTGGTGCAACGACTTATTGATTCGGGGCAGGGTTGTAGGAATAGATTCCAGGCCATAGACCCTGCCTATCTCTTCGATAAGATCGACTTCCCGCAGAAGGTCAAGGCGATAACTCGGTGGTGTGACCTGCCACTGCGAATCGGCTTCTTCTACCCGGCATCCCAGGTTGGACAGCGTCTGACGGCAAAAATCGTCATCCACATCCAGGGCGAGAAGGTTTCGGGATCGGTATGGACGGAAAGGCAAATTTATTGCCTTCCAGGGATGAGGCTCGGATCGTACTTTATTGCGCAAGATCCGGCCTCCAGCCAGGGAATGGACGAGCTGGGCCGCCCGGTCCAGGGCAAAGGCAGCCCCAGGCTGATCCACCCCGCGTTCAAAGCGATAGGCGGATTCACTGGATAGGCCCAGCCTGCGCCCCGTCTTTCGGACAGTGGCTGGATCAAAGACAGCAGACTCCAAAACCAAAGAAGTACTCGATGCGGTGATCTCGCTGTTCGCACCACCCATAACCCCGGCCAGGGCTATGGGCCGCTTCGCATCCCAGATCAGCAGGTCGTCCTGGCTCAGAATACGATCCTGTCCGTCCAGGGTGGTAAAATTGAGTTCCTGGCTGGCCCGGGCCACTCGGATCAGATCTCCGCCAACCTGACGGCGATCAAATGCATGCAAGGGTTGGCCCAGTTCGAGCATGACGTAATTCGTGACATCAACAATGGTGTTGATCGGTCGGATGCCCATGCCCAAAAGGCGGTACCGCAGCCAATCCGGACTCCGATCCAGGGTGAAGTCTTCAATAATCCTGGCCTGGTACAGAGGGCAGAGATCTGGATCATCTATGCGTACCTGCAAAACGGTGGAACAGTCCGGATCTTCTTCAGAGAGAGAAACCCGGGGTGGAATGAGAGGAAGGTTGCAGGCGGCGGCCACCTCTCTGGCTACCCCCAACACGCTGAGGCAGTCCGGACGATTCGGGGTTATGCCCAGATCAAAAAATACAGAGTCCAGCCCAAGGGCTCGGGCTAATGGGGTACCCGGGCTGTGGTGAACATCCAATATCTTTATCCCGGAATGATCATCGCTTAAGTCCATCTCTTTTTCCGAGAGGATCATGCCCGCTGATTCCTGGCCGCGGATGCTGACCCTCTTTATGGGCTGTCCTCCGGGCAAGACGCTCCCTATCATGGCCACGGCCACGCTTTGGCCCTTTGCAACATTCGGTGCGCCGCAAACGATATCCAGCATTTCCCCCTGCCCCACATCGACTGAACACAGCTTCAGCTTGTCCGCATTTGGATGGGGCATGCACTCTGTGATCCGGCCGACGACAAAATCGTCCAGGTGGGCAAATGGATACAGGATCTCCTCGACTTCCAGACCCAGCATGGTCAGCAAATGAGCCAGGTTGTCCAGGGAACCGTCATATGGGGTGAGTTCAGTGAGCCAGTCGATGCTGAGTAGCATTGTATTCCTCGCACAGCATGGCCCCGCACATCCTTACATATTATGCAGGAAGAAATCTCGCAGGGCCTTTGCTGGGTTGAAAAGGATGGATTCTACAGCAGGAGTCAAGCCCAAGGCCTGGCTGAAATTGCGCGCTCTTAGACTCGGGGCAGACCTTGAAATTGGCGCAGAAAACGCAAGTCGTTATCAAAAAACAAGCGCAGATCGTCGATACCGTACTTGAGCATTGCTACCCGTTCAACTCCCAGACCAAAGGCAAAACCGCTCAAGGCCTCAGGATCGTAGCCTACAGCGGAAAATACTGCCGGATCAATCATTCCACAGCCGAGTATTTCCACCCAGCCGGTCTGCTTACATACCCGGCAGGGCTGTTCTTGGACCCATCCCGATCCATCACAGATGACACAGCTTATATCTACCTCTGCACTTGGTTCGGTAAAAGGGAAAAAACTGGGCCGAAAACGTACCCGGGTCTGAGGATCGAAGATGTGCTGCACGAAATAGGTTAATGTTCCCCGCAGATCAGCCATGCTCACCTGGGAATCAACCAAAAAGCCTTCAATTTGATGAAACATAGGTGAATGGGTCAGATCCGCATCCCGGCGGTAAACCTTCCCCGGAGCAACTGCAGCGACCGGGGGCTCACGGTTGAGCATGGTCCGGATCTGCAGGGGAGATGTATGGGTACGCAGAACTATTGCATCCGATATATATAAAGTGTCCTGCATGTCCCGGGCCGGGTGATCTTGAGGTATATTCAAGGCTTCAAAATTATAAAAGTCAGTTTCCACCTCAGGTCCGGTGACCACATCAAAACCAATGCTTTCAAATACCGAGCAGATCTCATCCAAGACCTGACTGATCGGATGCTGAGTGCCGGTCCACGGAATTCGCCCGGGAAGCGTGGGATCAAATGCAGCTCTTTTTTGGTCCTGGGCCTCTTGTTCAAGCCTGGATTTGGCTTCCTGAAGGGCTTGGGTCAGCTCCTGCTTGATGAGGTTAGCCTTTTGTCCAGCCTGGGGACGTTCCTCTGCGGGGAGTGAGGGCAAGGCAGCCAGGTGCTGAGCCAGTTTGCCTTTCCGGCCCAGATATGCAATCCGGGCCTGTTCGATCTCTTCCGGAGTAGAGGCCGTATGAATAGTCTGCAGTCCCTCCTCCCTGAGATCATCCAAACACTGCACAAAATCTGAGCCGAAATTATTCACCTTTAATGTTCCTTTGCATTGACCATGGTCACCAGCTGAGCAAAGCCACTTTGATCGAAAACAGCCATATCCGCCAAAACCTTACGATTGAGCCGGACATCATTGGCCTTCAGTTTGGCCATGAATCGGCTGTAGCTCAGGCCGTGCTCTCTGGTGGCTGCATTAATACGCATAATCCACAGCTTGCGAAATTCGCGTTTTTTGCGTTTCCTGTCCCGGTAGGCGTTGCACAGGGCATGTTCCACGGTTTCCCGGGCAGTACGAAAGAGTTTGCTCCGGCCTCCCCGGTAGCCCTTGGCCATCTTCAGGTATTTTTTGTGGCGTTGATGCGCAGTCTTGCCTCGTTTAATGCGCATGGATGAACTCCTTGGAATCGGTTAAGGGTTTTTCGCCAATGGTCAGGATTGTGTTCTATACCAAAAGCTGCCTGCGAACGGCCTTGATGTTGGCTTGATCCACTGTAACAGGTTGACGCAGGTTTCGTTTCCTCTTCGGGCTTTTCTTGGTCAAAATATGGCTGTGAAAAGCTCTTCTGCGGCGGATGGAGCCGCTGCCAGTGACTTTGAACCGCTTGGCTGCTCCGCGGTGTGTTTTCATTTTGGGCATATTCTATTCTCCCTTTTCCAGTGTGTTGGATGATAATACGCTGTGCACACTCACTCTATGCTTCCTTTTCAGATGCCAATAAAAAAGGACGGACGGAGTCCAGCAATGAGGAATCCACCGCGTCCGTTCAAGCCTGAGCGCCCTGGCATCTATTTTTTGGGAGACAAGGGAGCGACAATCATGTGCATGGTACGACCTTCAAACTTTGGTTCCTGCTCAAGGCGGGCCACATCGGAGATCTCTTGCAGCACATTGTCCAGAATGGCCTTCCCTTGTTCCTTGTGCACAATCTCCCGGCCCCGGAAAAAGAGGGTGATCTTGCACCGGTCTCCTTTGGATAAAAAGCGGCGCACATGATTGAGTTTGGTTTGCAGGTCATGTTCGTCCGTTTTGGGCCGAAGTTTGACTTCTTTGAGCTGGACCTGAACCTGTTTCTTTTTTGCTTCCTGGTTCTTTTTGCGCTGCTCGTACTGATACTTTCCAAAGTCCATGAGCTTGCAGACCGGTGGTTTGGCCTGCGGGGCGACTTCAACTAAGTCCACCCCCTGTTCGTTGGCCAGCCGCAAAGCTTCCTTGGTGGCCATTATGCCGAGTTGTTCGCCTAAATCGCTGATGACCCGTACTTCAGGGACCTTGATTTGATGGTTGCGGCGGACATTAGTTGGTGAAGCTATAGCGCATTCCTCCACGGTTGAAGGGTTCTTGGCAATCTGTCTGAATCATGTCCACTGTCGCGGATATCGATTTGGCTCCAATCTGTTGCCCGTTTCGAAAACGGATATTGACCACCTGTTCTTGAACTTCACGATCACCGATGACCAGGATATAAGGGATCTTGGACAGTTGAGCTTCCCGCACCTTAAATCCCAGTTTTTCATTCCGCAGATCTGTTTGAACCCGGATTCCTGCATGGTGGAGTTCTTGTGCACATTGGGCCGCAAAATCATTATGGGCTTCAGTCACTGTAACCAGAACCGCCTGAACCGGTGCCAGCCAGGTGGGCAGGGCCCCGGCGTAGTGCTCGATCAAGACACCCATGAACCGTTCTATGGCCCCCAAAATGGTGCGATGGACCATGACCGGCCGGTGCTTTTCGCCGTCCGATCCAATATAACTCAAATCAAAGCGTTGGGGCAAGGTAAAATCACATTGAATAGTGGCACATTGCCAGGTTCGGTCCAAAGCATCTTTGAGTTTGACATCAATTTTGGGGCCATAAAAAGCACCATCTCCGGCATTGATGGCATACTGCATATCCATGCTGTCCAGGGCCTGGTGCAGGGCAGTGGTGGCCCGGTCCCAATCCTGGTCAGACCCGATGGATTTTTCCGGGCGCGTGGAAAGCTCCACTTCGAATTCAAAGTCGAATACGTTCATTATATCCTGGACAAAGCGGATGATGCCGGTGATTTCCTCCTGGAGCTGCTCTGGACGGCAAATAATGTGAGCATCGTCCTGGGTGAACTGGCGTACCCGGAGCAACCCATGCAGGACGCCAGACTTTTCATGCCTGTGCACGGTACCCAGCTCAAAGTACCGGATGGGAAGATCCCGGTAGCTGCGCAAGGATGATTTGTAAATGATCATATGCGCCACACAGTTCATGGGTTTGAGCCCATAGACCTGCTCATCTATCTCCGAAAAATACATGTTGTGGCCGTAATTCTGGTAATGGCCGGACTTCTGCCACAGATCCCGGCGTAGGAGCTGGGGGCCGCGCACCAACTGGTATCCGCGGCGCAGGTGTTCCTTTGTTTCAAAATCCTCCAGAATGGTCCGGACCAGGGCCCCGTTGGGATGAAAAATAGGCATGCCCGGCCCCACTTCGTCGGAAAAGCTGAACAGGTCCAATTGGGGACCAAGGCGGCGGTGGTCCCGCTTTCTGGCCTCTTCCAGGTGAGCCAGGTATGCTTTCAATGCCTTGGGGTCAGCAAAAGCTGTGCCGTAAATTCGCTGGAGCATGGGCCTGTTTTCATCACCGCGCCAGTATGCCCCGGCTACGCTGGTCAGCTTGAAGGCCTGGATGTGTCCGGTGGAAGGCAGGTGCGGCCCGCGGCAAAGATCAGTAAACTGATCATGGGTATAGATGGAGACCTGGTCATCTTCCATTTCATCCAGGAGTTCCAGTTTATAGGTTTCATTGATCCGGGAAAAGAACTTTCGGGCCTGGTCCCGGCTCAACTCCTGGCGCTCAAAGGGCAAATCAGCCTCTATACTCTCGGACATCACTTTTTCGATCTGTTCAAGGTCCTCAGGGGTGAAACTGCGCTCAAAGTCGAAGTCATAGTAAAATCCGTTTTCAATGGCCGGACCGATGGTGACCTTGGCTGTAGGAAAAAGCTTTTTTACGGCCTCGGCCATCACGTGGGCTGCACTGTGGCGCAAAATTTCCAGACCCTGTTCGCTGTGAATGAAAACAGGTTCAATCTGGCCGCAGTCCGGGGGAACTTTGGCCTTGAGATCCAGTAACCGGCCATTGCAGAGACAGGCCACGCTCTGTTTGAATTTTTTGCCGCTCAATGCCTGGGACAGGACCTGTTGGCAGGTTTGACCCTCAGTAACTTGTATGTCTTGGCCCAGGCAATCCACCTGCTGCACGTTCTATTCCTCCAAATAAAGGGTGTCTGAATGCAAATAGGGAGGCCCGGGGCCTCCCTAGCTGCAATGTTCTGTTAATGGTAGGCGCGAGGAGATTTGAACTCCTGACCCCTTGCGCGTCAAGCAAGTGCTCTACCCCTGAGCTACGCGCCTTTGCGGTGTTGCTCTCCATAGCAGGAGGTGCTCTGGCCTGTCAAGTGTCCATGGGCTGGGAAGGAAACTTTTCTGGCTCAAATACTCATGCGGGCAGGAAGTTTTTGACTTCTATCTGCCCTACACATCAGCCCAGGACAGGATGAATGCCAGTTCGCTTGGGACGCGAGTACCGCCTGTGGGTCCAGTTTGACCGGGAGGACAAAATAGCCATTGTCTCTGTCCATACCTGCATGATAACATCTTTTCCGGGGTCAGAAGTCTAAATTTTGAGATATTTTTTTCGTTCCGCCGGATGGAGAAGGCAGAAGATTCTTTTCTGATCTTTTTGGGCATGGAGGCTTAGCAGTATGCGCGTGGGACAGGAAAATGCACAGATTATGTTCGTCACCTCGGAGATCTTTCCCTTTTCCAAGACCGGCGGCCTGGGCGATGTGATGGGCGTATTGCCACTTGTGCTGCAGGATCAAGGGGTCCAGGTAGCCGTGATTACTCCTTTTTACGGAAGGCTGTACACTGCTGATTTTCAAATTCGCCTGGTGCTTGAGAATTGTCCTGTAGGCTACCCTTGGCCGGAGGTGACTGCCGATATCTATGTGGCTGATTATCACGGGGTACCAATCTATTTTGTCGATCGTCCGGAATACTTTGACCGCAAAAATTATTATTGTACCTATCATGGTGAATTCTTTGACAACTGCGAGCGATATATATTTTTTTGCCGGGCTGCAGTGGCTCTGGCCAGGAAGCTTGGAGTGCCCCCGGACATCTTGCATGCCCATGACTGGCATTCATCCCTGGTTCCGGCTTTTGTGCACTATGCCCGGCGACTGGATCCCTTCTGGCGCCAGACCAGGACGGTGATGACTATTCACAATCTGGCCTTTCAGGGTCAGTATTCGGCCCGCCTGTTCTGGACCAGCGGCCTGCCAGCCGAGGCCTGGCATATGGATGGCGCAGAGCATTACGGTTCATTTAATATGCTCAAGACCGGGATTGCATATGCCCACAGAATCACCACGGTCAGCCCAACGTATGCTCAGGAGATCATCACCCCTGAGTTTGGCTGCGGTCTGCATGGAATTTTGTCCAGGCGGGCGAGTGATCTGCGGGGTATTCTCAATGGCGTGGACTATTCTTTTTGGGATCCACGGCACGACCGCTTTCTCATGTATCCTTATTCTCCGGAGAAAGTGCAGGGAAAGGAGGAGTGCAAGAAGACCCTTTTGTATATCATGGGCTTTCATCCCCGGTTTCTTTCCCGGCCTTTGCTTGGTTTTATCGGCAGGCTCAGAGAACAGAAAGGGATAGATCTGCTCCTGGAAATAGTGGATGAACTCATGGCCATGGATGTGGGCCTGATCATCCTGGGCGAGGGAGATCTAGGCATTGAAACCCACCTGGGCAATCTGGTGGAACAGTATCCGGGTCAGCTGGCAGCATGCATCGGCTATACTGAAGAAACATCACATCAGATCATGGCGGGAACCGATATTTTCCTCATGCCATCCAGGTATGAACCCTGCGGTCTGACGCAACTTTACAGCCTGCGGTACGGAACCCTGCCAGTGGCTTCCCAGGTGGGAGGACTTCTGGACACTGTGATCGGATATCCGGCCCAGGGCTGCACGGGATTTACCTTCAGTCCCATCCACGGCCAAGCCTTGCTCCAGGCCATACAGCAGGCGGTATCTGTGTGGAAGGATGACGGTCAGTGGCGTCAGATGCAGAACAGGGCCATGCATCAGGACTTTTCCTGGCAACGTTCGGCCAGAGAATACATGAGTGTCTACCGGGAGATCGGGCTGCGGTAGCAGAAGGCAGAGGACAGAAGACAGAAGACAGAAGGCAGAAGCTAGAGATAAGGAGGCAGAGATCAGGGGGTCAGCCCTGGGGCTGTGACTGCAAGTTTGAGCGAGAATGAAACTCAAGGAATGGAGGGCTTTTTGATGCACGAAATAAGCCTGGGATATACAGTACAAGACTTTATCAGTGGAGAGCATGTTCAGGCCACCACATACGAGGACGTTCGCCAGGACATAGCCAGGTTTCTGGTCGAGGACAAAAAGGTACCCAAGGCGTACATCCAGACCAAGGCCCGGGCAGTAGCGGTGATAGACGGCAGGCAGTATGTCCAGCACCTGGATCTGGTCATAGGCCGGGATCCAAAAGATCCGATTCTGGCCTTGAAATTCTGCGCCGGGCAGGTGGAGACCTACGCGCGGCAGGTCCTGGCCGCAGCCAGACTCCTTGCGCAGGGGCCGGCCAGGCTGGCCGCGGTGACCGACACAGGCAAGGCGCTGATCCTGCAAGTGGCCGATGGTCAGCTTCTGCGGGAATGTGCGTATGCTGAGCTGCCCGATTGGCAACAGCTGCAGGAACTCATGACCTCTGTCCCGGCGTATGCCGTGACCGAGGACAAGAAATCCAAGGAAGCACGATTGCTATATGCTCTGAGTGAGCTGAGCTGCTCCTGTTCTCAGGACTCGTGCTCTGTTCCCGGAGGGGACAGAAGCGCTCAATAGCGATCCTCCCGGTCCATGAACCGGAAGTTGATGGCCTCGGCCAGGTGGTTGACCGTTACTCTTGGGGCCTGTTCCAGATCGGCGATGGTCCGGCTGATGCGCATGATCCGGGTATGGGCCCGGGCAGAAAGCCCCAGCTTGTGCATGGCATCCTCCAGGAAGGTATGTTCAGGCTCGGCGAGCTGGCAGCAGTCATGCAGCCAGCGACCGGACAGCTCGCTGTTGATGGCACAGGGAAGGTTCGCATACCTCTCGGCCTGAATTTGTCTTGCAGCTACGATTTGGGCCCGCATGGACTCTGAGTCTTTGCTGCTCTTTATCTCCTTTAAGTCCTTATAGGGCACAGCCGGCACATCGACCTGAAGGTCGATGCGGTCCAGTAGCGGCCCGGAGAGGCGGGAGCGGTAGCGCTGTATCTGTCCAGGGGTACAGGTGCAGGGGTGGCGATCATCGGTTAAAAATCCGCACGGGTGTGGTTTCCATTTTTACAGACAGGAAGACTAAATTTGGTGATCCCATCCGGACCTATATAAAAGGATGGCTTCAGGATACTTAAGAAGCTCCTCTGTTCTTCTCTCCCCCAGAACGGGAACTCGCAGAAGGCCTCTGAGATCTTCTCCACGCTTTCCCGGTAGTCCTCGGGCCGCAGTTCTTCGGTCGCTT
>Ga0182239_1000157_pt1 | contig 24925 bp, 18 predicted proteins | sample hydfrate6_PW_210_FD_132456 | JGI IMG/M metagenome (GOLD analysis project Ga0182239, IMG submission 132456) | Subsurface microbial communities from deep shales in Texas, USA - hydraulic fracturing test 6_PW_210 | ecosystem: Environmental > Aquatic > Deep subsurface > Shale gas/oil reservoir >... | reverse complement strand
TATCGGCAAGGACTTGTTGCTTTCAGAGTATACCGCTTTTTACAAACGATTGCGAAAACTTAAAGTCCGGCCCACTCTGAAGCAGCGAGGCAGATATCTTGGGCAAAAGATCAACCCGGAATCCCATGATATTGAAGAAATCGCCGGAATAATTCAACAAGGGACTTTACATTCACTCGAATTTGAACCCATTTCCGATATCATTGTGTATATGCTGATCCAGTGGATTTTTGACTATCCAAGCCAATCAAGCGGATATGGCTTTCCTTTTGACCGGCCGCATCTCGATTTTTATCGTCATCTCCAGGAAGTTTATCAGATACTGGGAAAATTAAAGGATGCCGACATGGACAAAAAAGCGAAAAAGCCGGCTATTCAGATATACAAAGTGCTTGCAGAATTTGCAGAAGACCAGCGGCTCAATGATCTATCCAAAGAGCTGGAGGCCAAATCAGCCGTATTCGATAAACTTCGGGACGCCATGCGCATCGCCCTTCCTGACGGTAAAGACGGCATCAATGACGATGGCGGTTGCTCAGATATGAAAACCATCAAGGAACGAGTGACTGCTTTCAGAAAATGGTTGCTCCTCAACAAGCACAGAGAGAAAACCTATGCCGGCATGATTAAACAGATCGATAAATACTGGGAGAAGCTGTTTGCCGACCCCATATCGATACAAACCCCTCAGGGGACAATAACAGTTCAGCCACAGAGAACAAACAATATCCTGGAAAGGTTTTTTCGCGATGAAAAAAGACGGGGGCGCAAAAAGACCGGTACGGCCTCATTGAACAGAATGCTGAAGTCAATCCTGGCAAACACGCCGCTGGTCAGGAATCTCAAAAATGAGGAGTATCTAAAAATCATCTTGAATGGATGTTCCAGTCTCGAAGAAAGGTTTTCCCAAATCGATGCTCGTCTGGTACAAGAGGAAATGAACAGTAGCACACAAAACAAGGATGAAATTTTACCTGCGATCAAAAAAATGATAAAGGATGTCAAGTTTACGGAAAAAGTTTCCAAACTGTTTTGTCCGTGTCCGTGTTGAAGCAAAACTTATGCCAACCGGCATTTGCGGTTATAGGTTATGAATAAAAAATACAATATTGGAATCTGTTTGTTTCTGCTTGTTTTGGTGACTGCATGCGCACCCAAGGACAGGCCGTTTCGCGATATTTTCAAAGACAGGCAGCCGGGGCAGGTCCTGTTTGAAAAAGCCGAGCAGCAATACGGGCAATCGGCTTATTCAGAGGCCGCAGAATTCTATTCCCGGTATTTGGAGAAATATCCGGACGGGGACCGGGTTGCTGATGCCCGTTTCAAACTGGGCATGATACAGATGCACACCCGGGATTACGGCCGGGCGCGTGAGTTGTTTCGGGCATTAATCCGGGAACTGCCCGATAGCGATGCCGCCGGACGTGCACAAGTGGCTGTGATGCGCTCGTATATGGAACAGGGAGACTTTAAAGAGGCCCTGGCGTATCAAAGCAGGCTTTCGGAAAAGCGCCTGGATGCCGGCCGGCAGCTGCGTGTGGATCTGCTGGCCGGCGATGCCTGGATGGCCCTTGGCCGTTTTGACAGGGCATATGAAATGTTTTTGTCTGCATTTGACCGAGCCGGAAAGCCGCAACAGCAAAAGGTGGGCAGGCGTTTGCTGGCTGCGGCGTTTCACATGACCCCGGAACAAATCCAGGCTGAACTCGACAGTCTGGAGGGAAAACCGCCCAGTGGATATCTCATGTACCAGCAGGCAGTGCGGATGGCCGCAGAGGCCCGCATTGGCGATTCTTTGACGGTTTTTCAAAAATTTGCAGACCAGTTTCCGGATCACCCCCTGGCTGCGGAGGCCCGGCAGGAAATCGAGCGGATCAGTGCCCAGGCTTTTTTCAAAGACAACCGGGTGGGCTGCGTGCTTCCCCTGTCCGGGCGATATGAGGTTTTCGGCCAGCGGGCGCTAAAAGGCGTGGAACTGGCGGTTTATCAGGCCGGAAGCCGCATGGATGTTTCCCCCCCGGTACAACTGCTGGTGCGGGACTCCGGATCGGATCCGCAGACCGCAAAAAAAGCGGTTCAGGAGCTGGCTGAGCAGGGGGTGGCGGCGATTATCGGCCCAATGACCGGCGGCTCCGCGCCTCTGGACGAGGCCCAGGAAAAGGGGGTGCCCATTATTTCCCTGAGTCAGAAGTCCGGCGTGACAGAAGCCGGGGCTTACGTGTTTCGCAATTTTCTGACCCCGGAGATGCAGGTGGATGCCGTGGTCAGCCATGCCGTGGCGCAGCTGGGCTGCCGTCGTTTTGCCGTGCTTTACCCGGATGAAGCTTATGGAGAGACTTTTTTTCACCAATTCTGGGATCAGGTGCTGGCCAGGGGCGGTCGCATTGTGGGGGCGGAATCCTATGATCCGGATCAGACCGATTTTGCCGAACCCATTAAAAAACTGGTGGGGTTGTATTATGATCTGCCCGAGGATTTAAAGCCCCTGGAGCCGGATTTGGCCGAGTCTGAAAGTCTGATCCGAACGGTGATGCCTGAGCGCCAAATGCCTTCAGAGACCCAATTGGCCGGGATTTCTCCATTGGCACCGGAAGCCGCCGGAGACCGACGCATCCGGCCCGATCCTGAAGAGGACGACAAACCGCAGCCGATTGTGGACTTTGATGCTGTTTTCATCCCGGACAGCCCCGAAAAAGCGGGTTTGATCATTCCCCAGCTCCGGTATCACGATATCAATGAGGTGTATCTGCTGGGCACCAATCTGTGGCATTCCCCCAGGATGATACAGATTGCCGGAAGACAGCTGCGAAGGGCTGTGATCCCGGAGGGCTTTTTTGCCCATAGTCAAAATCCGGCCGTAACAGCGTTTGTTTCTGATTTTGAAGAGATTTATGATGAATCCCCGGGGTTTATTGAAGCGGTGGCCTATGATTCGGCCATGATAATCTGCCGCCGGCTGGCGGAAAAAAATCTCGCCAACCGGCCCGCCCTTCAAAAAGCCCTGGTTGAGATGCCCGCCCATGAAGGGGTGACCGGAAAAACACGGTTTTTATCTTCCGGCGAGGCGGAAAAACATCTGTACCTGCTGGATGTCATTGACAGCCGGTTTGTGCAGATTGCCCCTTAAACCGGCATTTATGGATTGACCAGGCTGCCCTGGCCGGTTGCCTCCAGCACGGTTTGCCACAGCTTGTCGCCGGCAAATACATGCTTTCGCTTGCCGGCGGTCAGCGGTACCGGCACGTGGACGAAATGATCGTTCCAATGGCCGATGATCATGTTGGTCTTGCCCGCAATGCCGGCATGGACCGCATCCCTTCCCAGAAACGTGCAATACACGTGATCATTGGAATTGGCCGGCAGGCTGCGGATCATGTAGCTGGGGTCAATATATTTCAGCGATATGTCCATGTCCCTGGCGGCAAAGTATTTTTGGATCTGTTCCTTTAAAAACAGTCCGATGTCATGGAGCTTGATGTTGCCGGAAGGATCATATTCCGCTTTGTGGGATTCGAAAAATTTCTGGCCTGCACCTTCTGCAATCAAAATGACCGCGTGCTTGCGCTGGGCCAGGCGCTCCCGGAGCTTTGTGATCAGGCCGTTTGGTCCTTCCAGGTCAAAATCGATTTCCGGGATGAGCACGAAATTGACATCCTGCTGGGCCAGGGTGGCCGTGGCTGCGATAAACCCGGAGTACCGGCCCATGAGCTTGATCAGCCCGATGCCGTTGGGATAGCCTTCAGCCTCCTTGTGGGCCCCTTTGATGGCGCCGGTGGCAATGTCCACGGCGGTGTCAAACCCAAAGGACTTGGAAACCATGTGAATGTCATTGTCAATGGTTTTGGGCACGCCGATAACGCTGATTTTCAGGCCTCGCTGCCGGATGGAGGCATCGATTTTGGATGCCGCCATCAGGGTGCCGTCGCCGCCGATCATAAACAGGATACCGATGTTCATCCGCTCCAGGCAGTCCACAATGACTTCAATATCCTGGGGGCCCCGGGAGGAGCCCAGTATGGATCCGCCCATTTCATGAATGTCCACCACGTTTGCCGGGCTCAGATCCCGGACATCATGCTGGTATTCAGGTATAAATCCCTGAAGGCCGTAGCGGACTCCGTAAATATGTCTCACCCCGTAGGAGTGATACAGCTCCAGGACAATAGAGCGGATGATGTTGTTTAAGCCCGGGCAAAGACCGCCGCAGGTTACCAGGGCGCATTTGAGCTTGCTGGGATCAAAATAGATTTTTTTCCGGGGCCCGGCCAGTTCAAATGATGGCGGGCTTGTGCCTTCCTGAATGGCTTCTGTGATTTTTCTGGCTTCCAGTTCGATTAATACCCGCTCATTGTCATCCTTGAAAATCTCCTGTCTGGAGCCGTTTAATTCCTTTGCAATGGGAGATTCGATCTTGGCCTCGCCAAGTGTGTCAATACGGGTGTCCATGTCCATGTCAATATTGGTGTATATGGTCATTTTGCTTTTTTCCAAACCTGTCTTTGTTTTGTATACAACCCCGGTTTTCTGCGCTGTGACGCAATCAGACCGGGTTGAATTTCAGTGCGCCTTTTCCCAGGATGTCATGAAGATGAAGGGCCCCCACGATCGTGCCGGTTTCATCAATTGCCGGCAGCACGGTGATCTGATGGGTTTCCATGATGTTTAAGGCCTCGTAAAGCGGCGTTGCTGGATGCACGTGTTTGGGGTTAGGCGTCATCATGGTATCTACGGTGTTTTCATACACCGATATCTTCTGCACCACCATCCGCCGGATATCCCCGTCTGTGATAATCCCGGCAAGCCGGTTTTCCCGGTCGACAATAAAAATGACCCCAAGCCGGCACCTTTCCATGTCTGCCAGTGCCTGTTCCATGGATGTGCCGAAGGCTGCCATGGGAACCGCCTCGCCGGTGAGCATGATATCGGCCACCCCGTAGGACAGCCGGCGGCCGAGATTGCCGCCGGGGTGAAATTTTTGAAAATCACTGGTGTTGAATTTGCGTTTTTCCAGCAGCACAACAGCCAGGGCATCGCCCATGGCCAGCTGGGCCGAGGTGCTGGCCGTAGGTGCCAGTCCCAGGGGGCAGGCTTCTTTTTCCACGCCCACGTAAATGACCAGGTCGCTCTGGGAAGCCAGGCTTGAGCGGGAATTTCCGGTAAAGGCCACCACCGGGCAGCCAACACTGCGGATGCTGGGAATCAGGATGTTGAGTTCATCGGTTTGCCCGGAGTTGGAAAGGGCGATAAACACGTCATCTGCAGACACAATGCCCAGATCCCCGTGCATGGCCTCCACCGGGTGGAGAAACAGGGATCGGGTGCCGGTGCTGTTTAGGGTGGCCACGATTTTTCGGGCGATTAACCCGGATTTTCCGATCCCGGCCACAATCACCCGGCCCCGGGACTGATAGATCAGGTCCACCAGCCGGTTAAACTGGTCATCAAGATGATCGGCAAGTTTTTCAATGCCTTCGGCCTCGATTCGCAGGACTTCGCCCGCCCGTTCTCTATACATGGCAAAGCCCTTTCGGACCGGGATTGGCGGATAAGCACATCAAAGACAATATATTGATCCTTTCAAAAGGTAAATTATATTCATCCTGTCAGTTTTTCAAAGAAAAATCAACCCTGCCCATCTCCGGGGGCGGATTACGGCGCCTGCTGCTTGAAGACGGCCCCGGATTCGGCCATTTCGGCCATTTTATGAATACTGCGGCTCAGATGCCATCTTCCCTGGGCAAAGACCCCGTAATCCGCCCCGCCCATGGCAGAGGCAAACCGGACGGAGTTGGCGTAAAACAGCCAGGTTTCGGCCCACAAGCGTTCAATGGGTTCGTCAAACGGGCTGGCTCCGGATTGCGGGCCCCGGGCGGCACCTGTTTGCCAGGCTTTTTCCAGGATTTGCGTGGCTGTGCGCACCTGGTCATTGGTTGTTTCAACAGTGTTGGCCAGGCGATTGAAATGGCCTTCAACCCAGCCGGTGCTGTGACAGCTCAGGCAGACCTGCTGCAGGGTCCTGGTGCGCTTTTGCTGCTCCTGTTTGCTGATGAGAAATTCTTGTGCCGGCGTGCCGTCAAGGGCTGTGGGCAGGGGCAGGCCGTCCTTGCTTTGGATTTTTGTTGTGTCGGCTGACTGCGGATGGGCGTGGGCATAGGGCAGGCCGAAAATCCGCCGTCCCAGGCGGTCGTTCATTTGATGGGTTCTTTCGGCAATCACCCGGTCGTTTGCATCCGTGAGCAGGCTCACATGACATGTGGCACAGGTGGGTGCTTCCAGGTCCTCTCCCACGGTCCAGGGAACTGCGGAAAAGTCCCATTTTTCCGAAGATTTGCCGGCGTTGTAAATGTTGCCGTGCTTGCTGACGCTGTAGACCTTGTAGGCGGGCACGTCCGGTCCTTTGTGGCATTGGGAGCAGGTTTCGGGTTTACGGGCCGTCTCAATGGCAAACCGGTGCCGCGGATGGCAGGCCGAGCAGGACCCCCGGCTGTTGTCCGGGTTGATCCGGCCGACGCCCTGGTTGGGCCATCCCCGGATCACCGGAAATTCCATGGGGCCCATGGATGTCTGCCGCTCGGCGGTTTCTTCCACGGTCAGCTTTGTACCGTGGCAAAACAGGCATGAGTCTGCGTTTGTCTGTTTATCCGGTTTATGCTGGGAAAGGCCATTGTTATCATCTATGGAAAGCGGGCCGTTGACGGCCGTGATCAGGGCGTCATAAAGGGAATTGTCCATGAGGTTGCCGTGGGCTTCGGCCATGAGATTGTTGGAAAATTCTTCTCTTTCCCGGCTGTGGCAGACCGCGCAGTCCTCCGGGGTGACAACGGTGTGAACCTTCTGTCCGGCATGGGCAAAGCTGTCGGCATGGGTTTCAGGACGCAGGGTGTGGCATTCCGCACATCCCACCACAACGGTTTCCAGATCCCCGGCAATCACATCAGCAGAGATCCGCCGCTCAAGCTTGTCTTTTTCCATGGCCTGTGCCGGTGTGGTTTGTGACATCCGGCTGTTTTGCCAGTCGGCCACAATGGCCGGGGTCGCGGTTTTATGGCAGCCCAGGCAGGACCGGCTCTGCGGACTGATTTCGGCTTTTTCCCGGGCAAAACCCGGAATGGTGAAAACAAGCAGCATTCCCACGGCCGCCCATATAATCCAACCTGTTTGTTTCATTGCTTTTTTCCTCGCCTGCGCTGGTGTTCAGAGTGTTTTGTCCGGATCACTACGGTCAATCCTGTATGCTTCTAGGGGTTTTCTTACTGTAAAATACAGTCCTCCCCCAATGTATCTTCCCGGATGATTTTTCTATACCTGAACTCAACAGTAAGCTCCAAGATTTTTTTGGCAACCGTGTCTTTTAGGTGACAACCCGTTTTGCATCAAGGAGGTTTTACCATGTTTCATGATCCTGCATACAGCCCTGCCGCCCCGTCCCGCAGCACTCATGCGGAGCCGTTATACGCAGATATCGAACAAACCGTGGAGGCCCGCAAAGCTGCAGAGAAAAAATTTAAAAGCGGCAGAAAGAAATTTGATCCGGTCCAGCAATACATGGCTGATATCCGCAGCCACGGGCTCATTAACCGGGATCAGGAACGCTACCTGGCTGCAAGGGTCCAGGATCACGATGATGACCAGGCCGCATATGAACTCGTGGTTTCCAATCTTCGGCTGGTGGTCAAGATTGCCTTAAAATTTCAGCGGTTCTGGAACCGCAATCTGCTCGACCTCATCCAGGAGGGCAACGTGGGCCTGATGCAGGCAGTGCGCAAATATGATCCCAATCGCAACGTCAAGTTTTCCTATTACGCCTCCTTCTGGATCAAGGCTTATATCCTGAAATATATGCAGGACAACTGGCGCATGGTCAAGGTGGTGACCACCGAAGGACAGCGCAAGCTTTTTTACAAGCTCAAGCAGGAACGCAGAAAACTTTCGGCCATGGGTATTGATGCCGATTCCAAACGCCTTTCTCAGCGTTGCGGGGTTGAGGAAAAAGATATCGTGGATATGGACCAGCGCTTGCTCAACCGGGATATTTCCCTGGATGCTCCGTTAAACGAGGATTCGGATACGGATTGGGTGGATTTTCTCAGGGTTGATGAGGACAAGTCCATTGAAGAGGAGGTTTCCGAGCGGCAGATCGATAGTATGGTAAATCATAAGGTGAGGGAATTCAGGGAAAAAATTCCTTTCCGGGAACGTGAAATCCTGGATTTGCGGATTTATTCCGACTCACCCATGACCCTGCAGTCCCTGGGCGATCGCCTGGGACTTTCCAGAGAGCGGGTCCGCCAGCTTGAAAAACAAATCATGGAGGAACTCAGGCACTACCTGAGCAATGAAATCCGCGATTTTGAGGAATACGCCGCCTTTGCCCGGGTAGCGTGACGCTTTTTTCGCTTGTATTTTCAAAGTATTGCCGCCGCAATGTCGTTTGTGTTGACATGCGGCGGTTTTTTTTATAGAAAATAAGAGAGTATGGCCTATGATCATTTGCATTGCCTGCCATTTATGATCCACTCCGGGATGAGGGACGGAAAAAGACCTCCATGGGAACCAAAAAGATCGTTATTGTTGAAGATCATCAATTGTTTCGCGACGGCTTAAAAGCCATGCTGGACAGCCGCAAGGACCTGGAGGTAATCGCAGAGGCCGAAGACGGTCTGCAGGCCCTTGAAGTCATTCGTGAAAACACGCCGGATCTGCTGCTGCTGGATCTTTCCATGCCACGGCTCGGCGGCATCAGTGTGATCAAGGAATCCAAGCGTCTGTATCCGGAGGTTGCGGTTCTGGCGCTGACCATCCATGAATCCGACCAGTACGTGCTTGAGGCGTTTAATGCCGGGGCCAACGGCTACTGCATCAAGGATGCCAGCCGGGAGGAACTCCTGGTGGCCATCAACAGCGTGCTCAAGGGCCGAACCTACATTAGTCCGGGCATAGCCGATAACGTCATGGAAGGCTACATTGAAGGCCGCAAACAGATGAAAACCCGTTCTGCCTGGGATAACATCACCCAGCGGGAGCGCGAGGTGCTCAAACTTCTGGCCGAGGGGTATCTGAACAAGGAAATCAGCAGCATGCTCCATATCAGCGTAAAGACCGTGGAAAAGCACCGTTCCAATCTCATGGGCAAGCTGGATCTGCACAGCGCCGCAGCCCTGACCTCCTTTGCCATTGAACAGGGCCTGGTACACAAAGACAGTTACCCCGGTTAACAGGCACATTCCCGGGCTTGTTGGGGCAGGTTGACAATCACCCGGGTGCCTTTTTCCGGCCGGGAGTGGATTTCAAAATTTCCCCCGCACACGCTGGCCCTTTCCTGCATGCCCTGAATGCCGTGCCCGCTCATGGGATCCGATTCGCGGAGCCGGGCATCCGAATCAAATCCCTTTCCGTCGTCAGAGACCGCCAGTTTGATGCGGTTGCCGCTTTTCTCCAGCAGCAGTCGGATGTTTTTCGGATTTGCATGGGTTGCGGCATTGTTCATGGCTTCCTGCAAAATCCGGTATATCACGATTTTTAACGGCTCATCGATATTTTCTTCCTGGATCCGGATTTGCTGCTCCACCCGGATATGGGGGTAGAAATATTGAAATTCCCTGCAGAACCAGGTGATGGTGGCCAGCAGCCCCAGGTCATCGAGGATGGTGGGGCGCAGGTTGGCGGAGATGCGCTTTGTCTCCTTGATTGTCGTCATTAAATAGGAAACAATGCTTTCCAGAGACATGATATGCTCGGGCGGATCCGGGGGCATCTGTGATAATTTTTCTTCCAGGCTGAACTTGATGGCCGCAAGGCTCGCCCCGAGACTGTCATGGAGTTCCCGGGCAATTTTTTGACGGTCGGCTTCAAGTGTGTGCAGCATTCTGTGGGAAAAATTCCGAAGCTTTTCCTGGGATTCCTGAAGCCTGGCCTCAATTTTTTTGCGGTGTTCGATTTCTTCTCTCAAGGATTCCACCGTGTGGGTGAGTTCTGCGGTACGTTCCGCCACCCTTTTTTCCAGCTCAGTGCGCGCCTGCTCCAATTCCAGGCGATCCTGCTTGCGCTGGGTAATATCATGGAATACCCCCACCGCACCGGTGATATGTCCTCTTGGATTGCGTATGGGAGCGGTGTTGACCAGCACGTGCCGGCATTTTCCGTCGGGAAGGCCAACGGCCAGTTCATGGTCCACGATCATCTCTCCCTGGAATACGGATCGGGCCAGGGGCAGGTCCACAGGATCATAGGGCGGAGAGTTGTCGTGGTATCCGGGTCCCATGGTTGCGGAGATCCCGTTTGCAGGGGTTTGCTGGTAAAATTTTCTGGCCGCGGGATTGGTCATGACGATGCGGCATTCTTCATCCACCACGATGATGGCTTCCGGAGCGCTGTGAATAATGGCCTGCAGGGCCGTGCGTTCGGTTTCCAGCTGGTCCATGAGCCGGCTTCGCTCGGTTTCGTCCCGGGCCACAGTGACCGCGCCCGCAATTTGCCCCTGGTGGAGCAGGGGCACTGCGTTGAATTCATAGATCCGTTCCCTTCCCTTGGAATCTGTGCGGATAAATTTTTCATCGCGCACCTTTTGCCCGGCAAGGGCTCTGCTGCAGGGTAGTTGATCAAAGGGTACCGCACGATTGTTGGGATAAAGCAGGACTTTTTTTTGAATAAAGATCCGCCAGGGCATACCCGTGGGATCAAAACCCATCATATGGATTGCCGCCGGGTTGGCCATGACCGGGGTGCCGGCCCGGTCATAGACAATCACCGGCTCGGCAAGGGAGGAAAACACCTGGGAGATTTCTATTTGCTGCAGGATACCGGCATGTGCACTGCGGCCCGGAGCTTTGTTTTCCCCGGCAACACCGGTTTGCCCATCCGGCTGTTGCTGCATCGGCCCGGGTTGGAAATCGGATTTTTGGGTATCGGGGTGGAGCTGGTAGGAAAAGCCCCCGATACGGCCATCCTGCGCATGATGGGCCATGATTGAGCCGAAAATGGGCCGACCTTCGGGCCCTGGTTCCGGCACACCGTCATCAGAATCCGGGTTTGCGGAAAAACCGTTGTTGCCGCTGCAGAGGACTGCATGAATGTGCTGTTTCGTAACGTCGGCTTCCGGAGCCACCCCCAGCAGCCGGCGGGCAACGGGGCTTAGATACAACAGATTCCCGGATGCGTCGGTAACCGCAGCCAGATCCCGGAAACGATCAATAAGTGTAGCGATCAGATCATGCATATGAATTGTTTGACATCAAATCTGTGAGGATTTCACATTCCGTCCAATGCCAGCCGGGCGCAGGGCTTTAAACAGCGCTTTGCCGAATCACCCGCCGGGACTTATTTGAAAATATAATTCTTTTTCCATGGATCGCGAATATTTGTCCGGGCATGGGCAAGGGCCCGGTACAGCGCCCCGCAGGACAGTTCCGCACAGTGGTGCGAGGATTCAGGCAGTGTCCGGAGATAATCGATAATATCCCGGGGAGTTATGGTCCAGGCATCTTCCAGTTTCCGGCCATGGACCATGCGGCCGATGGTATTGGCGCATGCCCGGGTATTGATGCATCCGTCGATCTGAAAGGAAATTTCCTGGATTCGGCCCTGGTCAACGGACAAAAACACTTCAACGGTGTCACCGCAGTCGCCGGTGTTTTTCCCGTAGCCGTCCGGCCGGGCCGGGCGTTCCAGGTAGTCGGGGCAAAAAGCCATTTCCAGAAAGGCCTCAGAGTGGTCACTGAAAAAATCAAATTCCTTTTCCATGAATCGGGTTCCTGCATTGCTGTGAATTGATTTGCATTTTTTCGGCCACCCAAACAATTTGTTTTCACTTGTCGGGGCGGCCGGGGGCTTTGCATTTGTCAAAAAATCTTTATAGCAAATTTTTGACGCATTGCAAGCACGGGCAGGAAAAGGAAAAGCGGCTGCAGGTTATTTTGCTGGGGCGTTGTGCCGGGTGTGGCACCGGGCACACTGGACCGGCCCGGCGCTTTTTTCCAGGTGGCAGGTCTTACACATTCGGTGATAGGCCCGGGTTAGTTCCATGGGCCCGTTGTTTTCGGACAAATGGCACTCCGAGCATTCCATGCCCACCGACATCTGACCTTCGCGTTTTTCACCGTTTTCATAGACATGGTGGCACACGGCACAATCATAGATTTCTGCTTTCTGGTTGTGCGCATCATGTTCAAAGGCGACCACGGGCCGGGTGCGCTTTTCAAATCCGCTGTCTTCCACCGTGGTGACATGGCCCTGGGCAAAAACTGCGGAAGCGGTGAACAAAAGGGCCATCAAAGCCAGACGGACCGGACGGGCAGCTGTTTTGTTCCGGGACTGCATAAGCCTTTTTATTCCTTTTTCATGCATTCGTAGATGATGTCTCCCAGAAATTTCAACTCCAGGCCAAGCTCATAATGGTCAATAATGTCTTCAAGACCGCCGTGGCAGTTGTGGCAGGGCGCGATGAGCACCTCTGCTCCCTTGTCCCGGGCTGCAGCCAGTTGATCGGCCTTGACCCGGTTGCTTTCCACCCGCTTGTTCTTAAAAGGCGGGCCGCAGTTGATCACCCCGCCGCCGGCACCGCAGCAGAAATTGTGCTCCCGGTTGGGTGTCAGTTCGATAAAGGTGCTGCAGGTTTCATTGACCACATACCGGGCCTCATCGCCAAGGCCCCGGCCCCGGACGATGTTGCATGGATCATGGAATGCCACAGGCCGGTCAAATTTTTTCGGAATTTCAATGCGTTTTTCCCGAAGGATTTCAGCATAAAATTCAATGGCGTGAACCATGGGCAGCGGGGGCATTTTCCAGCCAAGTGTCCGGTTGCCCACGTCATAGACAGAGCGGAAGGCATGACCGCATTCACCCATGACAATGCGCTTGGCTTTCAAATCCATGGCCGCCTCAAAATGGACCTTTTTCAACCGTGCGGTCATTTCCATGTCTCCGGTGAACATGCACATATCACTGTTGTCCCATCCCGGCGCGGAGGGCACGGTCCAGTCGGCACCGGCCATATGGAAGATCACGGCCATCTGGTAGATCAGCTGAGCCCGGAATTTGGGCTCCGGGCCGATGAGCGAGTAGAAGATATCCGCGCCTTTTTTGTCAACGGGGATGCGCAAATCCGGGATTTCATCCCGGGCTTCTTCTTCCTGCCACTGGAGGGTGTCGATCCATTCGTCATCGCGGACCCACATCTGGTTAAAGGTCGAAGCGTGGCTGTGGGCTGTGTCCTGTATATACTGGGGAACCACGCCAAGCTGGTGGCAGCCCCTGCGGACAAACAGCATCAGGTACGCCACATCAATGCCAAAGGGACAGTAGATCACGCATCTGCGGCAAAGATTGCATTCGGTAAAAACCGTTTCACAGGCCTGTTTGACAAAATCCACATCCAGTTTGGCTTTTTTGTTTAAAATCCGGGAAACGGTCTGCTTGACCTTGCCTGCCGGCGAAAGCCGGGGATCACCGTCTTTGGACAAAAAGTGATGGCAGGCATCGCTGCACAGGCCGCAGTGCACGCATGCATTTGTGTAGGCTCTCAGACGTGCTCCGCCTTCTGCTTCCACCAGGGCGTCAAAGACTTTCCGGATTTTTTCCGGGGTCAGCCGGCTGGCGCCCTTTTCAATGCCGGCATCGTATATGCCGTTTTTGTTGTTTGCTTCTTGTTTCTGGTTTTTTGGGTTCATATTGTTTCACCTGCAAGGTCAATTGGCTTTTTTAAGGGCTACCAGTCCCGGGATTGGCGCAAACCGCCGAATTCCGAGCCTGCATATCCCCGGGTAAACGGCCACAGGGCCATATGAAACAGCCGGGTAAACGGCAGGCACAGGAGCATCAGCTCGCCGCTGAGCATGTGAAGAATGCCCGCGGTTTCATATCCGTAAAATTGGTGATAGGTCCAGAAGCCGGTGACAAAAGGCGCGGCAACCATGGCGATGATTACAAAATCGCCCGGGGTGCTCAAATATCGAACATTTTCCTTCACAATCCGGCGGACCAGGAAAAACAGGCATCCCAGGATCACCAGCACGGTCATCACATCCGCGGCCGGATCCGGCAGGTGCCACCATGACACGTTCCAGGACTCCATGACCAGAATCACGTGGGCTGCGGCAAACAGCGGCGTGACAATCAGGCAGGCGTGGAATACAAACGCCACAATAGTGATGACCGGATGGGCGCGCATACCGGTGCTGGCAAAGGGGATGATCCAGTGGAGCATCGAACGCAGGGCGTAATAAAGGCTGAAATACTGGTAGACCACAGGATCTTTTTTCCGGGCGGTTATGGCCAGGTGGACCAGCCGGCCGATCATGCCGGCGGCAAAACCCAGAATCGCTATCCAGACAAAAATTCCGCTGGCAAGCTTGTATAACTCATGCATGCCCGGGCCTCCTTTCCGACAGGGCCGGAGAATCCACATTTAGCACGATCCGGCAGTAGTGGCCGCCCTGGCCTTGGGGCAGAACGGCCCTGACCAGAAGCTTGCGGCTGTCCGGACTGAAAACCGGCTGCCAGGCATCGGCAAATGTCATGTCAATGGGCCGGCCGTTTAGCAGGATGGTGAATCGTCCGTTTTTTTCCACTTTGGCTGCCGCATGGGCGCCGTCCGGGCTGAAAACCGGCTGCCAGGCCATATCCTGGCCCGTGTCCCATATCTGGTCGTCAACTGCCACGTACCATTTGCCCTCGGTTTTGCCAATGCAGCCCACCCGGTCGCCTGCAGGGCTGAATACCGCGTCGGTGACCAGTTCGGTAAACCGGATTTTCCAGGGCCGGTCATCAACGGTAATGGTCCATTTGCCGTATTCCGGGGCGGTAATGGCAGCAATGCGGGAGCCGTCAGGGCTGTACATGTGGTGCCAGAGCTGCACGTATTTGGGGTTCCACAATATTTCATCGTCTTTGGCAAGCCCCCAGCCGCCGGCCATGCGTACCGGTGCGGTCACGGAATGGTCCCGGGGATGAAACCGGGGAGCCCATACACCGGCATAGCGTTTTTTCCATGCCTGGTCATCCACGGCAATGGTGTAATCATAAAGGCTGGTGCGCAGTTCAGCGGCCAGGTGGGCGCCGTTTGCGGAAAAGGCAACCTCCCAGATATTGACATAATGATTTTCCCAGGGCTTTCCGTTTATTGCCACGGTAAATCCGCTTTCCTGGAATTTTTCAATATCAGCTTCCGGCAGCCAGGTGTCCTGGACCACCGCGGCTGCAGTTTGTCCGTCCGGACTGACAGCGAGATGGGTCAGGGCGAAAAATTCGTTTTCCCATGGCACGTCGTCGGTCACCGCCCGGTAGCGAAGCTCCTTTTGGGCGGCAACGGTAATGTGCGGGGCGTTTTGGGCAAAGCAGGGCTTCCAGACAAATTCATACCAGTTTTCCCATGCCGTGCCGTCAACAGCCACCGTCCACATGGCCATGTCCGAGACCAGGGCCAGGGCCCGCTGATCCGGGGTAAAGCGCAGATGCCAGAGTTTATCATATTGGTTCTCCCAGAGGGTGCCGTTGACGCAGGCCGTAAAGGTCTCATCTTCTGTTTTGACAATGGCGGCAATTTTTTCCCCGTCACTGCTGACATATGGTTCTTCCATGTATGAAAAGCGATCATGCCAGGCGGGAAAATCGCCGATTTTTCTTTGACCGGCTGTCCAGTCCCATTCTTCTTGTTGCTGATCCATTGGTTTCTCTCCGGATATTGCCAGATCATTTTGTTAAATCAGCTTATAGAGTAGCGTATTTGCAACGGAGAATCAACCCCCGGTGTGAAAAATGTTCATTAAAGAGTCACCTGTTTACTGTTCGGCCACGGGTTATGCCGTCTGCGAGTTTTCAAAATTTTCCGGGTCAGGCCAGCAGGGTGGCCAGAAGGCCGGATAAGACGATGCCGTCAAACGTGCCTGCCCCACCGATGCTGGCCACACCGGTGTTGAGTTTTTCGATCTCTTTTAAATGAAGCAGGTCCGCACCGATCAGCGGGCCGAGCACGCCGGCGCAGAACGCGATGGGGGGCGCCAGTTCCCGGTAAAGCAGAAGCGCGCAGGCCGCCGCTGCAATGGCCGGAACCAAAGCGGGCATGGCAATGCCCACATTGGCAACAGGCCGGGCTGTATGATAGCAGATAAAGACGTTTATGCCCACGGCTGTAAGGGCAAGTCCCAGCACCCCCGGTCCGTGTCCGGCGATGCGGAAAAGTTCGTATGCGGCAATGGCGCATGGAATCAGGCAACCGCCAACATTGACCGCCAGCACGGTATGCTGCTGCCGGCAGGTCTGGTCTGCAAAAAAACGCTGCAGGCCGAAAAACCGGCATGAGGACGCATCAAAAGGCTGATTTCTTTTAATTCGCCGGACCGGGATGTTGATCATGCCGCCGATAAATATGCCCATGACCGCCAGCAGGGTCACGCGGGGGCTTAATCCAAGCCGGCCCAGTGCGGTGAGCATCACATCGGCCAGAAACAAGGGAAACAGAACCACAAATACTGCAAAAAGAAAAAGGGGCAGACATCCCTGGGTGTTTCCGGATTGCATGGTTTTATCTCCCTGCCAGATAATCTTTTAAGCGCCTGAGGGCCAGCTCGATGTTTTGCCGGCTGTTGCAGTAGGAAAACCGCAGAAATCCGTGGCCGCCCGGCCCGAAATCCCGCCCGGGGGTGACGGCCACCCCGGTTTTTTCCAGAATGTCAAAGGCCAGGCGGTAGTCGTCGGCATCAATATGGGCGCAGCTGGTAAATACATAAAAGGCGCCTTTGGGCTCCACGGCAATGGGAAACCCCAGATCCCTGAGCCCCTGGACCAGCAACTGTCTTCGGGTGTCATAGATTTGCCGCATTCGCGCCACTTCATCCCATCCGTTTTGGAGGGCCGCAATGCCGGCCCACTGGGCCACAGACGGCGCGCATATAGCGAAATTCTGGTGCATTTTCTGCAGGGGGCGAATAAAATGCGGCGGGGCAATCAGATAACCCAGCCGCCAGCCGCACATGGCGTAGCGCTTGGAAAAGCCGTCGAGCACAAAGGCATTGTCCGTATATTCCAGGATGGAATGCTCCTGTCCTTCGTAGACCAGGCCGTGGTAGATTTCATCGCTGATGACGTAGGGGCCGCCCGGATTTCCCGGGGCCATTTCAGCAACGGCCGCCAGCAGGTCAGGGGGCATCACCTGGCCGGTGGGGTTGGCCGGGCTGTTGATGAAAATGGCACGGGTATTGGCGTCCATGGCCGACCGGATTTCATCTGTCCGGAACTGGAAGCCCTCCCGGGCGCGGACTGGAATTCGGGTCGGTACGCCGCCGGCAAACTCAATAAAGTTGTCATAACAGGCATAATGGGGGTCCGAGAGGATCACCCGCTGGCCATCTTCGAGCAGGGCGGAAAAAAGCAGGAGCATGGCCGCGCTGGTGCCTGCGGTCACCAAGACCCGGGCCGGGTCCACTTCCACGCTGTAGCGCTTCCGGTAGTTTTCGGCAATGGCGCAGCGCAGTTCCATGATGCCCATGGAATGGGTATAATGGGTTTCTCCGCGGGCCATGGCTGCGGCGGCCGCCTTTGTAATCACCTCCGGGGTGGCAAAGTCGGGCTCGCCCACCTCCAGGTGAATGATTTGGCGTCCGGCAGCAGCCAGTTCCTGGGCCCGCTCCAGCACATCCATCACAATAAAGGCCGGAATCCGGCCGGCCCTTTGGCTTACACCCATGGGTCCTTATCCATACATGTTTTCGATTTCGTTCTGGTAATTTTTGATCACTTCCTTGCGCTTGAGCTTCATGGTCTGGGTGAGCATGCCGTTTTCCACGGTGAAATCTTCGGTCAGGAACTTGAATTTTTTAGGAATTTCATATCCCCCAAAAGTTTTTTTCAAATGGCGGGTGATTTCATTTTCAATCATTTCCGTAAAGGCCGGGTTGGCAATCAGATCCTCAGGAGCCGCTGATGCGCCGTTTTTGTCAGCCCAGCGGGCGGCTGCCTCAAAATCCGGCACCACCAGGCAGACGTTATAAGGCTTTCCCTCGCCGTAGATCGTTGCATTGGCCACGGGCGCAAGCAGCTTGATTTCCTCTTCAAGAACGGCCGGAAATACGTATTTGCCGTTGGAAAGTTTGTACTGCTCCTTGATCCGGCCGGTGATCCACAAAAAGCCGTCTTGGTCAAACATGCCCCGGTCCCCGGTGCGAAATCCGCCGTCGGCCATGATGACCTCTTTTGTGGCCTCGGGCTGGTTGTGGTAGCCTTTCATCACATTGGGGCCGTAGACCACGATTTCTCCGTCCCCGGCGTCTTCTTCAACCACGGATTTGTCAATGACCACCTTCTGGCCTTCGAGCACCTTGCCCACGCTGCCGATTCTCCATGCACTGCTGCAGTTCATGGAAACGGCCGGGGCGGTTTCGGTCAAGCCGTAGCAGTCGTAAATGGGAATGCCGATGTCATAGAAAAACAGAGCGATTTCTTTGTTCATGGCCGCACTGGCGGTCAGGGCGCCGGTGACGCGGCCGCCCATGGCCTCGCGGACCTTGGACAACACGGCCTTGTCAAAAAATCTGTGCTTGATGTTGAGCCACAGGCCGGGGGACCGGCCCTGTTCGACCAGTTCGTTTCGCTGCCGGGCAATTTGGCAGGCCTTGTCAAACAAGGCTTTTTTTGCCTCTCCGGCATCTGTCATTTTGGCCTGGATGCCGTCATAAATTTTGTTGAAAACCCTGGGCACGGATACCAGGTATGTGGGCCGAACCAGGCGCAGGTCATCGCCGAGGGTCTGCACATCTCTCATAAAGCCCAGAGACCCTCCGAACTGAATCCAGTTGTTGAGCTCGCCGCTCAAAGCATAAGAGTGGGCCCAGGGGAGCATGGACAGTCCCACCTGGTTTTCAGTGAGTTCCGGGTAAATGCGGTAGCCGGCCCTGGAACAATAGGTCAGGTTGCCGTGGGACAAAAGCACACCCTTGGGCGCACCCGTGGTCCCGGAGGTGTAGATCAGCACTGCAATATCGTCTGGATCCGGAATCAGGGCTTCGGCCGGATTGGCCGCACCATCGTTTTCCAGGGCGGCCAGGCTGTTTTCCCCATTTGAATCAATAAGATAAATGTTTTCCAGGCCCGGAATTTCTTCAGGGAAATGTTTGACCTTCTCATAAACCTCCGGCGAGGAGACCAGCAGAAACTTCAGCCCGCTGTCTGCGATAATGTATTTCCATGTGGCCACCAGCTCCTTTTCATACATGGGGATATACCTGGCTTTTCTGCCGTAAGTGGCAAAGGCCAGCACAGCCCACTCCGGCCGGTTGGCGGCGATAATGCCCACCGAGTCGCCGGGCTCCACTCCGAGCCGTGCCAGCCCGCCGCGGGCATTGTTGATGCGCCGGCCGATTTCCCCGTAAGACATCGAATCCAGTCCGCCGGCATCATTATGTACCCAGAACAGGATGTTGTCCCTGAATTTCTTTTCGCTTTCCTGCCACCACTCAACCAGGTTGTCCGGTTTTTCGTATGTCCACATATTTACCCCGATTTTTTAAATTATTGAACACGTTGTCAGTGTGATGATCACCATGACAATTTTTTGGGAAAACAGGATATATGGCACAAATTGACCGGGAAATCAATTCGTAAACCGTTTGGAAAATAAATTTATGCCGCCTTGTTTTGCCATTTGCTGCGGATCAAGCCCGCAAATGTCTATTGACGTTAAGTATAAGGCAAAAGGTCCGGCAGGCCTCCTTCGGCAATGGCATGATCAACGATTCCTTGTCCCATCGTGGTAATCAAAGGAGTATCTTTACAATTTGAACTCGGGAACCTATACTCTTTACACCAAAAACCGGATAAAATGAAAAATCCGTCAGTAACCGTTCATTGCGGCAAGGAGGTACAAAATGACCTGGCAGGACCTGTCTCTAACGTGGCATTACGTTGAAAAATGGGCGCAACAAACACCTGATGCAGAAGCGCTGGTTTTTAAAGAAGATCGTCTTACCTGGAGCGGCTTTAAATCTGAAATGGACAAGGCGGCCCGGGCTTTTCTCGATGCCGGCGTGGCAAAAGGGGATCGCGTGGCCATGCTTTCCATGGCACGAACAGAGTTTCCGGTGACCTACATGGCAGCCAATAAAATCGGTGCAATATGGCTGGGCATCAATCCGAAGTTCACTATTGATGAACTGCGATATCAGATAGGCGACAGCAAGCCCGCAGTATTAATTGCTGTCAGCGAATTCCAGGGGAACGATCTGTCTAAAAACATTCAGACACTGACAAAAGAATTTTCTTTTCTGAAAAAGGTTCTTGTAATTGGCAGCAGGGTTTCCGGTACGGAAGATTACCGGGATTTTCTGGAACAGGACCGCAGTCATGCAGAAAAAGAGTTTGAAGAAAGAATGTACGGGGTGAGGAGAGAAGATGACGCTCTTCTCATGTACACATCCGGATCCACTGGAAAGCCGAAAGGTGTGGTGCATACCCACAGAAGTATTATTGAAAACATCCGGGCAGAGGTTGAAAAATTTTACTTCCGCCAGGGAAGCCGTGCCCTGTTGCATTTTCCGATCAATCATGTTGCAGCCGACGTGGAAATCGGTTTTGCAGGTATACTGGCCGGCGGTTGCCTGGTCTGCATGGACCGGTTTGATCCGGTTGAATCATTGAAGGTGATTGAAAAGGAAAAGATCAACGTGGTGGGCCAGGTGCCGGTGATGTTTTTGCTCCAGATCCAGCAGCCAACCTTCTGGGAAGTCGATATAAACAATATCGAGCTTTTCGCCTGGGCCGGGTCAGCAGCACCGGAGTTGATGGTCAGGGTGCTTTCCGGAATTGCCCGGAATACCGGGGCAAAACTCATCACCGGTTATGGCAGCACAGAGACATGCGGATTTGTTACCTATACGGAAAAAGATGACGATACGGGGACTCTGCTGCACACCGTTGGTAAAATCGCATCACCCTTTGAACTCAAAGTCGTTGACAGCCACCGTGCTGAACTGCCCGATGGACAGATCGGCGAAATTGCCGTTCGGGGCCCTTTTATGTTTTCCAGATATTGGAACATGCCGGAAGAGACGGCCCGTATGCGCGATGAAAACGGATGGTATTACACCGCAGACCTTGCCTACAGGGATGAAAGGGGCTACGTCCATATAACCGGCAGGATATCCGAGATGTTTAAAAGCGGTGGGGAAAACGTCTATCCGCGGGAAGTTGAAGAGGTTATTGAACTCGATGAAACCGTTTTGTTTGCTGCCGTAATTGCCGTACCAGATGAAATATTCCAGGAAGTGGGCTGGGCATGGATCATGCTGCAGCCTGGTAAGGAGACCACCGAATCAGCGGTGGAAAACCTCTGCCGGGCAAAACTGGCAAACTACAAGGTGCCCAAGCGCTTCTTCATCCGTAAGAATCTGCCGCTACTGGCCAATGGCAAAATAGACAAAGCCGCCCTGCGCGATGAAGCAAAAAAGATCCTGGAACAACAATAGCCCGGAGGTGCCTCAATGGAACTCAATACCGGATTTGCCGGCACTCCGTTGCGAAGCCGGCGAACTATTGTCAACTGGCGTGATATCATGAATTACGCCGCGGCAGTGGGGGACAACAACCCTGTGTATTTTGATGATACACGGGAAAACGGCATCATTGCGCCTCCAATGTTTTGCGTGGCCCTTACCTGGCCCGTATCCGAACGACTGGGAGAACACCTTGAATCTGAATCTTTCCCGAAAGAAGTCATTTCCACCCAGGTTCATTACACAGAACATATCCAAATCCACCGCCTTGTAAAGCCGGAGGACCGGCTAACAATAAGCGGAAAAATAGCCGGGATTCAGCCCCATCGTGCCGGCACGCATGTTATTGTTCGATTTGATGCCACAGATGATCATGGCGCCCCGGTTTTTACGGAACATCTTGGCGGTCTGATGCGAGGCGTTCGTTGCACCGGTGATGCCACAGCACAAGAAAATGTACCTGAAATCCCGCGCCATCAGGCAGACATCGGTGCTATGGACTGGGTTCAGCCCCTGGACATTGATCCACTTATGCCCTATATATACGACGGTTGCACCGATATTTATTTTCCAATTCACACATCAATACAATTTGCCCGCAGTGTGGGGCTTCCAAACATTATTTTGCAGGGAACAGCCACTCTGGCGCTGGCAGTGCGGGAGATTACAAACGCCTTTGCCGGATGCGATCCCACCAGAATCCGGACCATTGCCTGCCGGTTTACAGACATGGTGGAACCCGGAACCCGGATTAGTGTAAAAGCAAAGCCCTCGACTGAAAATACTGGTGCTGACAGTATCTGCTTTGTGGTCATCAACGAAAATGAAAATAAGGCGATTCGCGACGGTCAGATAGCGCTTGAAAAGTAAACCCGATCTCCAGGTCATGCAGGGAAGCCGTATTGCGGATTCGGTGGATCCGGAAAACGGCGGATTCAAGCTGCAAAACCAGTTTCCAAGATATCTATCCCTGCTCAATCGCCTCCCTCACTTTAACCGCAAGATCTTTTACCGAGAGTGGTTTCTGAATAAATTGAACCCCTTTATCCAGCACCCCATGATAGGCGATCACATCGGCGGTATAGCCCGACATATAGAGGATTTTGAGCCCGGGCTGACTTCTGGCGACTTGCAAGGCCAGATCCCGCCCGTTCATCTCCGGCATCACCACGTCGGTTATGAGCAAGTCTATTTTTCCTTTATACTCTGCAGCAAGCTGAACAGCAGCTTCCGGTCTTTCAGCCGACAGCACCTTGTAACCGAGGCGCCTGATTATTTTCTTCCCCATCTCCAGTATTGCCGGCTCATCTTCAACCAGCAGGATGGTTTCAGAACCCTTCGGAATTTCAACAGCGGATTTTTCCGCAGCGCCTGAAGACAGTTTCCCGGCTTGCTGAGACGGAAGGTATATTGAAAAAGTTGTTCCCTGCCCGGGCTCGCTGTATACGTTTATAAAACCTTCATTCTGTTTGACAATGCCGTAAATCGTTGGAAGCCCCAAACCGGTTCCTTTGCCAATCTCCTTGGTTGTGAAAAACGGCTCAAACAAGAGATTTTGAACTTCTTTTTCCATGCCGCAGCCGTTATCGCTGACGGCCAGCATTACGTATTTGCCGGTGACTGCCTCCGGATTGCCATTGCAATAATCTTCATCAATTATTTTATTTTTCGTCTCTATGGTCAAGTTTCCCACATCGGATATCGCATCCCGGGCATTGACAGCAAGGTTTGCCATTATCTGGTCCACCTGGGAAGGGTCTATTTTTACCGGCCACAAATTGTTGCCGGGGTGCCATGCAAGATCAATGTTTTCGCCGAGCAAGCGGTGCAGCATTTTTATCATCCCGGAAATCGTGTCGTTTAAATCAAGCAGTACCGGACTGATGGTCTGTTGCCGGGCAAAGGCCAAAAGCTGCCGGACGATGCCTGCAGATTGCTGTCCTGCGGCGTGGATTTCCCGGATATTTTCATAAAGCGCTCCATCAGGCTCAATCATATCAATGGCCATTTCGGCATACCCATTGATGATAAAAAGCTTGTTGTTAAAATCATGGGCCACGCCGCCTGCCAGGCGGCCTACGGATTCCATTTTCTGGGCCTGGTACAATTGGTTCTGGAGTTTTTCCTGTTCCTCCTCCCTTTTTTTCTGCTCAGAGATATCGCGCGTTACGCCCTGTAAACCGACAAAGTTGCCGTATTCATCACGAATAGCGGAAATGTTCATCGACACCCATATGGTGGAGCCATTGGCTTTGTAATGCTTAAGTTCGATCAACCGCGATCTGTCTTTGTCACTTGCAGGGTCATTTTCCTTTTCAAGTTCTTCGGCAAGCACCTGGTACATTTTATTCAGATAAAACGGCGGAATTTTTTCCGCCATGGTCCGGCGCATGTGCTTTTCCGGGGTTTCACCCAGCAATTTTTGAACCGAAGCGCTTACAAACGTCGGATTCAGATTCAAGTCCGTGGTCCAGACCACGTCTGTTAAATTTTCCGCAATTCTCCGATACTTTTCTTCACTTTCCTTTAATTGTTGCTCGGCATGTTTGCGATCAGTTATATCTCTTGAACTGAATACGATTATCTGAGGGGTACCGCTTTCATCTCTAAGAAAATTTCCCACGGTTTCAAGCCAAAGGTAGGTGCCGTCTGCACATTTGTACCGATACTCGACTTTGCGGGGATGACCTGTTGCAAAAAAATCATTGGATTGCTCCAGTACACGCGGGAGATCTTCAGGATGCACAAAATCCATCACATTTTTTCCAATCAGGAAGCCCGGTTCGTAGCCCAGAATTTCATGGGTTTTTCCTGCAAAAGTGAAGTTTCCTTCCATATCGGTCAGCGCAATCATATCCAGCATATTTTCACTGATGATCCTGAATAGCTCAGCCTGATCATTTCTTTCTTCAAGCTGGCTGCGCAACTGTTTGACCTGCAATTCCGCCTCAATCTGCCTTACCTGCATCTTATAAACCATGTGCAGGATTTCTTTACGCGTCATGGAATCCAGGGCGGGCGGCTTTATGGTCCGGGCCTTTTGCTCGGCCTGGTCCCGGATTTGGGCGGCATCCTGGAACCCGGCTTTGCTGGCCGGGAAACGGGTCTTTTCGCTATTATCCCTTTTATTTCTCATACTTTCTCCAGGGCATGGGAAAACCCGCAGAGTATTACGGTATTGCCCATAATTTTTGAATCCCATCTTAAAATAACCTTATATGCTTTTCGGATGTTTTTATAAAAAATAAAACGCATTTCCGGTATTTTGGCCAAAGGCTTATAATGCGCCTATTGACGGTCCGGCAAATTTCATCAGACAGGGTTTGATGGCGCCGTAAAAAGTCCAATATCTGCGTTACGCGCAATTTCTCAGAATTTCACGTACGGCTAAGTACGCTGCATTCTTCGAAATTGCGCAAGCCTTGATCTTGAACTTTTTACGGCAC
>Ga0182239_1000154_pt1 | contig 25022 bp, 20 predicted proteins | sample hydfrate6_PW_210_FD_132456 | JGI IMG/M metagenome (GOLD analysis project Ga0182239, IMG submission 132456) | Subsurface microbial communities from deep shales in Texas, USA - hydraulic fracturing test 6_PW_210 | ecosystem: Environmental > Aquatic > Deep subsurface > Shale gas/oil reservoir >... | reverse complement strand
GGATCAAACCGGTGGCTTCTTGCTGATAACAAATAACTAATAACAGATAACCAGCCGTCAGAGGCGGCGCTGACCTCTGTCTTTAAAATCCCAAAGCCTCTTTTACAGCCTCCAGGGCATCACGCTTGCCGTCCGCGGTCTTGACCACGCCGGTCTGATAGGTGCCGCCATGATCGAACCAACGCTCTAAAAGTTCCGGCTTTTCCTTGATCAGCTTCACTCCGGCCTGGGCATAGTCCATGTCCTGATTCAAAACAGCATCGGCCATCTGAGCCTGCTCATCGACTGTAAAGACAAAATTCTCAAAAAACTGGCCGATGTTTGGATTCTTCCAGGCATACCCGGTCCGACAAATAGTTCTCACAGTAGCTGCCCCCTGATTTGGACCCCAGTAATCTTCTCCCCCGTGGAGAAATTCCATATCGATATTGAGGTTCATAGGATGCGGGGCCCAGCCCAACCAAACAATCCAGGGGTTGCCCCGGCGGATTTCCCGCTTGACCTGAGTGAGCATACCGGCCTCGCTGGAGGGCATCAGCTTCCAGTCCCCAAGGCCATAGGCATCGTCTGCAATCATGTCTAAAATGACCTTGTTGCCGTCATTTCCTGCCTCGATGCCGTAAATTGTCCCCCCGAATTTCTCCTTATACTTATCCAGGTCCTGAAAATGCTTCACCCCGGCCTCATAAGCCTCTTTGGTCACAGCCACAGTATATTTGGCCCCATCCAGATTCGTGCTCACCAGATCAATATTTCCTTTGACCATATATTCCCGGATCATTTCCCGCTGGGTCGGCAACCAGAGCCCCATGGCGACATCCCGTTGTTCCCGAGCCAGGCTTTGAAACATAAGGGGGACAGATGACGTGATCACATCAGTTTTATATCCAATTTGTTCCAGAAGGTAGGCCGCAGTTTCGGTCTTGGCCGTCACCCCGGTCCAATTGACCTGAACCAGTCGGATTTCCTGATCTTTTTTGGCCCAGGCCGGACCAGACACACCGAGTACCACCAATGCGAGAGCAAGCAAAAATACTTTTTTCATCGCCAGTCTCCTCCAGAAATGAAGCGCGGGTTTGCGGCATACGCCAACACTCGCAAGTGAAACAATTCTGCCCTTGTATTTGTCCACCTGCATCCTTTAAACATCACGAATTACTATTCATTATCACTCAGGCGAAACACCTGTCAATAAAATTCCGCTCGAACTTACAACCTTTCGTTCTTGACAAGCATGGATTGTACGTTTCACAATATTTTTCATTATGTTTCATATGGTAATCCAATACACGTCTTCTTTTGTTTCAATATGATTCACTTGTTCTTTTCTTTTTCGCTGGAGATAAAAACCTATGATTACATTAGCTCATATCAGCTTGATATCTCTGTGTTTATGGACAAGAGCAAAGCATCATTTCATTTGGTATGCTGTGTGCAAAGCTCATTGTGAAAGATATCACGTAATGGATGATATACCAAAGCAGACAATAAGGAGGATCCCATGAAACGGTTTATGCAAAAGATCGACAATCTGTTGATGGCCAGCGTCATGGCGGAAGCCAACGCCCACGATCTTGGTCGGGAATATCTTCAAACTGAATCGCAATGCCAACGTGGCTCGCAGCAGGGCGGACTCAATGATTTCTTGCGCACTGTGGGGCTGGATAATGTCAAAGTCTATTACGGTGTTGCCCAACTATAAATTTCTTGATTGGAGCATCCTATGAAAAATATCAAAGTATTGCTGGTCGATGATGAGAAAGATTTCGTCAATTCTCTCTCTGAGCGGATTCAGATGCGGGAGTTGGATTCTAAAATCGCTTATGATGGAGAGCAGGCCCTGGAGTTGGTCACTGACGAAATCCCTGATGTGGTTGTCTTGGACCTGCGTATGCCGGGAATCGATGGTTTGGAAGTCTTGGATCGACTGAAAAAGAATTACCCAGATGTACAAGTCATCATACTGACCGGGCATGGTTCCGAAGAGGACGAAAGGGTATCTAAACGCCTCGGCGCATACGACTACCTCCAAAAGCCGGTCAACATAGATAAGCTCATCCGATCTATCAAGGGCGCGTACCAAAGCCTGCAAGATACCATGAGCGCAGCAACATACGCTGAGGCCGGCGATATGAAGTCTGCACGGGAAATGATGGAAAAAAAACGGAAAAAAAGGTCCTAAACTGTCCACATGGCCACAGGTGGTGAGGCATGAAGGTGCTTCTGGCTGGAACAAACCATGGATTTCTTGATCATATGGCCCAGATTCTGGCTTCCAAGGTTGAAGAGACTCGGCAGGCCACGAACGAGATAGAGCTGGAGGCCTGTCTGGCTGACGGTACAGATGTGGTTCTGCTTGATCTCTTCGACCTGAAAGCCAGAGGCATTCGATTCATGAAAAGAATCAAGGAAGTGCTGCCTTCGACACAGATTATCTGCTTCATACCCAAGGGCGAGATCAAGCTCTCTATAAGCGCCATGCGTCATGGGGCATTTGATGAACTTCAATCTCCCTTTTCCTGGCCCGCATTCCTCTCCAAGTTGGAGGCGGCCGGCCAAGAGAAGGCCCGGCAGGATACGAAACAAGGCTTTTGGCGCTCAATGGAAGACCATTTAGTTGCCGGGAGCCTGGCGCAAATTGCCGGCCCCGATTTCGGCCGGGATTGGTTGCAGGAAAGGAGAAAATCACAGGTGAGGACAAAGATTTCACCACCGTCCTTCAAAACACGTCTGCGCTCCGGGCAAAAGGAGGAAAAATGAAGAACATTCAGATAAAAGACCTCATGATCCCGCTCAAAGAATATGCCACAATCCATGAGGACGACCTTCTCCATCATGCGGTTGAATCATTGGAAAAAGCCCAGGAAAATTTTTTGGCTGCCTCACAGGATCGACGATACCCGCACCGGGCGGTCCTGGTCGTCAATCAAGCGGGAAAGGTTGTTGGCAAACTGAGCCAACTTGATGTCCTCCGTGCCCTGGAACCAAAATACAGTGAACTCTTCGACTCCAGGGCCATGAAGCGGACAACTATCAGCGGATTCAGCCCATCCTTTTTGCGGAATATGATCACCAGCTACGGTCTTTTTGATCGTCCACTGGTCGACTTGTGCCGCAAGGCGGCGTCAATTAAAGTTAAAGAATGCATGTACACGCCTGACAATGGAGAATACGTCCAGGCAGAAGATACATTAGAGCTCGCTGTCCACCAACTGATCATAGGTCAGCACCAATCCCTTTTGGTCCTTCAGGACAAGGATATTACAGGTATTTTGAGATTGGTCGACGTATTTCATCAAATTGGAAACCTTATCAAATCCTGTGCCATAACTCCTCCCTCAGGAGAATAGACCATGAAAATACGCGTTTTTATCGTAGATGATGAAGAGCAGTTTGTTCAGCAGTTGGCTGAACGTCTCCGTCTCCGGGAATACGATGTAACCACGTCCTTGAATGGAGAACAGGCCCTGGAAACAATCAAAAAGTATAATTTTGATGTGGTCATCCTGGATGTGGCCATGCCCGGGATAGACGGCATTGAAACCCTGCAGGAAATGAAAAAAATCAAACCGTTAACTGAAGTCATCATGCTCACCGGACATGCTACTGTGGAGTCGGCAATTGAAGGGATGAAACTCGGAGCGTTTGATTACCTGCTCAAGCCAACCAATACTGAAGATCTGGTCATGAAGGTCAACAGTGCCTATGCCCGAAAGGCCAACCAAGAAGAGCGCATCCGCCAAGCGAGAGTAAACGAGCTCATTTCTTCACCACTTTCGGTATTTAAAGAAATATAATCAACTATAACAATATGATAAGCTGGAAAGCTGATCCAGAACAGGTGAGGTGCGTCCAACAACCGGAATATTTGGACATTCATTGCAGGAAATTCAGACCAATCAATTCAATGTCCATGAAGAATGGAGGAAACACGAGATGAGTCATGAAATGGATAATGAAAACCAGGGTGGGATCCTATCCAATAAAATCCTATGGCTTTGCATAGGTGCGGGCATTTTCCTGCTTATTGGATTTATTCTGCCCACGCCGCAAAGCCTGGTGGATATAGTTACTGAAAACGGGTTTGCGGCCCAGATGCAGGAGTGGGGTATTGCCAATAACCCCGCGGATGCGGCGGACAAGACCATGACTGTCTTGGGCATTATCCCCATGGCGGTCATTTTTTTTGCCACAGAGGCCATTCCTATCGGGCTGACCGGGATCTTGATGCCTCTTTTGGCCTATTTCCTGGGTTTGTTGCCCAAACAAATGATTGGCGAGACCTTTGCCGGAGACGCGCCTCTTTTCCTCCTCGGGGTCCTGGCCATGGGTGTGGTGGTGGTGGACGTAGGGCTGCATAAACGTCTGGCCACCTGGATCCTGGGGTGGACCAAGGGGTTCTACGTCCCGGTTTTTGTGCTCTGCATCAGCATGGCCATGCTCGGGTCCTTTATTTCCGCCCACGCCATGTGCGCCTTCATGACCCCGGTGATGATGGCCGTGTACTTTGGGGCCGTATCCCACAACAGCCCCCAAGGCAGAATCGAGCACGATCCGGCCCTGGCCAAGTTTCTGCTGTTTGCCTTGTGTTTTGCCTTAAATGTTGGCGGAGTAGGCTCCCCGGCTGCCGGAGGACGAAATGTGATCATGATGGGTTTTTGGGAAGGATACAACGTGCCCATGGATTTCTTCACCTGGATGAAATACGGCTTTCCCATGGTGCCTATTTTGGGGTTAGTGGTCGCTGTCTATATGCTTCTCTTCTTTTCCCGCAAAATCAAGCACAAGGACCTCACTCCCGGTCTTCAGGCCATGAAAGACGAGACCAAACGTATGGGACGGATGAAGTATTCCGAGTTTGTCACTCTTGGCATGCTCCTGCTCATCCTTTCCTTATGGATATTCGGAGGGCATAGTCTGGGATTAGGCGGTCCGGCCCTTTTGGCCCTGCTCATTCCAGTCATTTTCCGGGTCACGGAATGGCGGAAAATATTAAACGGCATTTCCTGGGACGCTTGGTTCATGTACTGCGGAGCCTTGACCCTTGGCGCTTTGCTCAAAGAAAGCGGCGCGGCACTCTGGCTGGCTCAGAGTGTGCTCGGAGCTCTCAATGCCGTGGGCATCAACCAGGGCTTTGGTCTGTGGGCCGGCCTATCCGCCTTTTCCGGCCTGATGACCAACTTCATGTCCGATGCCGGGACCACGGCCTTGCTGGGACCCATTGTCATCCCTATGGGCATAATGTCCGGGCATATGGCCGAACCATGGGCCTCGGGGCTGGCTGTAGCCTTTGCCACCTCCTTTGCCCATTTTCTGATCGTCGGCACCCCGAACAACGCCATTGTCTATGGTCTGGGAACCTACCCGGATACTGGAGAACGGGCCATAGCGCCCTTGGATTTTGTCAAATACGGACTTTTGCTGTGGATCATTTCCCTGGTTGTGGTCTGGTTCATCGGCTTTCTGGGCACCTATCAGGTCGTTGGCTTTCCTCCAGGCATCCTGGAAACCGCACGGCAGGTTCTGGAAAGTGGAGGAGTATAACTCGATGCCCTGGAGTCTATAACACGCTTTGCCTCCGGCAAATTTGACTTTTTTTTTGGACCAAAAGACCAAAACGAGAGGAGTAAAACCCATGACTGATGCATATATATTACTCGTGGACGACGAGGTTCCTTTTGTGGAAACCATGACCAAACGCCTGACCAAGCGGGGACTAAAGGTCGCATCCAGCCTCAGCGGCGAAAAGGCCCTGCAGATGATAGATTCCCATCGGAATCTGGATGTGGTTATTTTGGACGTCAAAATGCCTGGTATGGACGGTGTGCAGACATTGCAGGAAATAAAAAAGCGGTTTCCGCTCATAGAAGTCATCATGCTCACCGGTCACGCAACTGTAGAGTCGGCCGTACAAGGGATGAAGCTCGGGGCCTATGATTATTTGATGAAGCCCTGCGATATTGACGAATTAATCTCCAAGGTGCAGGCAGCTGTGAGTAAAAAGCGTGAACACGAGCAGCGTATCAGGGATGCAGCGGTGAAAAATGCCTTATCCACATCCTTTGACTAAAGCCCGTATGAAACGTGATTCACCCGAACGAGCCCGCCAGAGACGGGGCTCGTATGAAACGAGATCCAACCCCGGTCGCTGGCTTGGCCGTCCGGGATCGCCAAGCTCCAGCTTGGCCTCAGAAGTGCGAGCGCCGCTCGCCCCTTGTCAAACCACAGTTTCATACTCGATCAACCCGGCAATACGTTTTTTGGGCGCTTTGGCCCAAAAATATGTCAGATTTGCCGGAGGTAAAGCTGATATCTGGAATACTGGCCAATGCATCTCAGTTTACGTCAAAAAATCTTTGCCCTGATCACCAGCATGGGCCTGATCACTGTTGTCTGCGGCGGGGCCATCCTCTGGTATACTATGCGTATCGACGAGGCAGTGAGCACCATGGTCCATCGGGAAATTACAGCCTACAGGGCGGCCCAGGAGATGCAGGTCGCCCTGTCCAACCAAAAGGGATTTTTGACCTGTTACTCCCTGGACAGCGAACCCAAATGGCTCAAGGAGCTGGGCACTTACCGGCAAATATTCCAGGATTATTTTCAGCAAGCCCGGAATCTGTCACAAACGAAGAAACAAAAAAAGGTCCTGCGCCAGATTGAACAGACCTACGCCCAATACATCCGGTTTAAAGACCGGGGCATCCACACCTATAAAAATGAGACCACGGCTCAACATATTTCCAATCTGCACCGGGAGCAACGCGATCTCTTTTTTCAAATCCTGGACATGTGCGAAACCTACAAACAGATTCAATGGAACCGCATTATGCAGGCCAGGCAGGAAAGCCAGGCCCGGGCGGAATCCTTGCGCATCATTATGGTGTTTGCCGTGAGCTGCTTCGTCTTGCTCTCCGGTTTTTTGGCCCTCATCCTGTATCGACAGATTCTGGATCCCATCCGACAATTAGCCAATGAAACCGGCGGACAGTCCGGAGAAACCGAACAAAATGAGGTCCAGTTCCTCAGCGCCAGCCTGCACCGTTTTCTTGAAGACTTTGATCTCGCCCACAACGAACTGACCAAGAGCAGGGAGCACCTGGAGCAGGCGGAAAAAATGGCCCTGGTGGGCAAGCTGGCTGCCGGCATGGCCCATACCATCCGCAATCCCTTCACCTCCATCAAAATGCGCCTGTTCTCTTTGAGTCGCAGCCTGCACCTTTCGGAGAACGACCAGGAAGATTTTGACGTCATCTCGGAAGAGATGAGCCGCATTGATACCATTGTCCAGAACTTTCTGGAATTCGCCCGCCCACCAAAACTGAAGATGCAGGCCTGCCGGGTCCAGGATATCATCGATTCCGCCCTGCAATTGCTCAAGTACAGATTGCAGTCCCATAATGTCCAGGTCCATATCCAGACAACAAAGGAACTGCCTTTGGTGTGGACTGATCCGGAACAGCTGAAAGAAGCCCTGATCAACCTGATCATCAATGCCTATGAGTCCATGTCCAACGGAGGGTGGATTCAAATCAGTCTCAAAACGCGAGGCACAGGCTCAGGCCGCCAATTAGTCATCTGGGTCCAGGACAATGGCGAGGGGATCTCCTCCACTATCCAAAATCGGGTCATGCAGCCTTTTTTTACCACCAAGGAGGAAGGCACAGGCCTGGGCTTGAGTATCGTCAGCCGGATTGTGGAAGAACATGGGGGGACTCTTCAATTTGTGTCCAGACCCAGTCAGGGAACAACCTTTGAGATTGTCCTTCCGGTCAAGGAGGGAGAGCATGAGCCGGATTCTGATAATTGACGACGACGAGCAACTCAGCAAAAGCTTTGCCAAGATCCTGAATCAGGAAGGGTATACAGCTGAACGGGCCCACTCCGGGGAAGAGGGACTGGAGCGGATCTCCGAGCATCCCCCGAACCTTGTGGTTCTGGACATCCGTTTGCCGGGCATGAGCGGCATCCAAATCCTGGAGGGCATTCATAACCAGGCCCCCAAGCTGCCGGTGATCATTTTCACTGCCTACGGAACCACGGAAACCGCCATTGAAGCCATGAAGATCGGTGCCTTTGACTACATTTTCAAGCCCTTTGACGTTCCGGAAATGCTCAAGACCATTGCCAATGGACTGGAAGCCGGACGCTTTATGGCCACGCCGGTGGACATGGACCCTGAACCGGCTCACACCCGGCAGGATGCCATAGTCGGGCGGAGTTCTGCCATGCTGGAGGTGTACAAGGCCATCGGCCGGGTTGCACCCACCGACGCCACCGTGCTCATCCGGGGAGAATCCGGAACTGGCAAGGAACTGGCGGCGCGAGCCATTTATCAGCACTCCAAGCGCTCAGAACGGCCCTTCATGGTCATCAATTGCGTGGCCATCCCGGAAAACCTCTTGGAAAGCGAGCTTTTTGGTTATGAAAAAGGGGCCTTTACCGGGGCTGTGCATCGACGGGTAGGAAAAATTGAACAAGCAAACAAAGGGACGGTCTTTCTGGACGAGATCGGCGACATGCCCCTCCCCATCCAGTCCAAACTGCTCAGACTGCTCCAGGAACGAAGCATTGAACGGCTTGGGGGCAGGGAGGTCATCCCGGTGGATGTGCGCATTCTGGCCGCCACCAACCGGGACCTGGAACAGGCTGTGGCCGATGGACGATTCCGGGAAGACCTCTATTACCGCTTGCAGGTGGTCACCGTCGTCCTGCCTCCACTGCGGGAACGCCTGGAGGACATTCCGGCCCTGACCGAGTACCTCCTTTCCCGCTTCTGCCGGGACATGCGCCTGGAAAATCCTGGCATCAGCCAGGAGGCCCTGCAAAGGCTTCAAGCCTACCACTGGCCGGGAAACATCCGGGAATTGGCCAATACCCTGCAAAAGAGCCTGATCTTTAATCGCGGCATGCCTATTCAGACCGAGGACATTTCCTTTCCGAGCCGGGACCGAATCGCACCGGAGAAAATGGAGGATATGGAACGGTGTGTGCAAAACTGGATTCAGAACATGCTTGAAGACAAAGCGGACAATGTCTATGATACATGTATGGAGCACTTTTCAGCCATGGTTATCAAAGAAGCCCTAATCATGACCAAGGGCAACCGTTCCCAAGCAGCCAAGATCCTGGGTATGTCCCGGCCCACACTGCATTCCAGGATGGAAAAGCTGGGGATAACGGTTCAGTTCACTGTCAACGACGGATGATGGCCAAGAAATAATACACGGCTGCAATGAGAGAATGCGTTTCTTCCTGTAAAATATTTCGACACATGATATGACTTTTTTCGATCGCGACCCATGACGAAATTCCTGATCCAGCGCCTACAGGAGTTGCCCCTTCGCGTGTTAGCCAGCGGAACAGTTCTCCTCGTTTTGCTGGTCACGGCCCTCTGGCTCTCAGTGTGGTACGCCAATGAAATGAGGGCCGTGGTCAGCAAACAATTCAATCAGGAACAATTGGCTTTAGCCAAAAACGTCTCCAATACCCTGGAACGGCACTGGTCCCTGCTCCGGCATGAAATTCTCCTGACCAGCTCCCACATCAGCTCCACCCCAGCTGCATTACGACAAAAAATCATCCGCTTCCTGGAAAGCACTGGCCTTCACAAAGGCGTGACCCAAATTGAGTTGGTTGCTGAAAAAAGCCCTGTGTTGGATGAATTGCACTTACCCTCTCACCAGCACATTTCCCAAGGCCTGATCTCTCTTTCCCCTGTGTTTGAGAGGGAAGGAAAACTCTATATGGCAGCGGCCGTTGGCTATGATCAGAACTCTATTCTAGCCTACACAATCCGCTTGGAGTTATTTATTGCCCCTTTTATACGCCCCATTCGATCCGGAGAAACCGGGTACGCCTGGCTTATCGATAACAGAGGCCGTTTTCTCTATCACCCGGATCAAAGATTTATCGGCCAGAATGCCTTTGCTGTCCGGACTGAGCGCGACCCGGACATATCCTATCGCAAGATCAATTTCATCCAAAAAGAAAAAATGTTGGCCGGGAAAACAGGTACCAGTTGGTACACTTCTGGCTGGCACCGGGGAAAAACCGGACAAATGAAAAAACTGATTGCATATGCTCCGGTTACATTGTCTGCTGCCAATGCGACCCAATGGTCCGTAGCCGTAGTGGCTCCGGTATCCGAGGTGGAAAATGTGGTCAGCAGCGCTTTGCACCGTCTTTTTTGGCTGCAGGGATTCCTTCTCTTTCTGATCTTGTGTGCCGGCGGAACGTATGTATGGATGGAACGCCGCCATTCCAAGCGGCTGGGCTTTGAAGTGGCTGAACGGACCAAAGATCTGCGCAAGTCCGAAGAAAAATACCGCAGTCTGGTGGAAAGTGCCGAAGATTTGATTTTTACAGTAGATAAAAGCGGGAAAATACTTTCCTTAAACAGTTACACGGCCCACTTCTTTGGCGGCAGCCCAAGTGAATTCATCCATCGGTCCTTGGCCACCTTGTTTCCCCAAAAAGCCGCCCACCATCAACTGTACCTCATCTCTTTAGTCTACAAAAACAGAAAAAGCATCAGAGAGGAATTTCAGATCCAGCTGGAAGAGCACCAATACTGGCTCAGTACCCACTTTATGCCTTTGCGCGACGATTATGGGGCAGTCAGGGCCGTTCTGTGCATCGCCCGGGATGTAACTGAAAATAAACGACTGGAAAAACAGCTGATAAATGCAGAGAAGCTTGCTTCAATGGGCACCCTGGCCGCCGGAGTAGCCCATGAGATCAACAACCCCTTAGCTGTTATGCTCGGATTTTGCGACCTTCTGCTGGAAAAGCATCAACCCGGGCATCCCTTGCACGACGACCTGAAAACTATTGAGCGACAAGGATTGCATTGCAAGCAGGTGGTGGAGAATCTTCTGAGTTTTGCCCGGATAGAGGAGAGCGAGCAGGCCTCCTGCAGCCTCCGGGACTGTCTGCAGCAGATCCTGCAGGTTGTCCACCATACCTTGGAGATGCAGGATATCGAATTAAGTGTTGAGTTAAAAACCCATCGGGAGGTGCGGGGCAGTTCCCGGGAACTGCAACAAGTCTTCCTCAACCTGATCAACAATGCCATTGCCGCCATGCCCTATGGAGGTTCCCTGTCCATTCAAGCAATGGACGACAGGCAATTGGGTAAGGCCCTGATCATGATTGCAGATACCGGACCAGGAATCCCTGAAGAAAACAGGGACCGGATATTTGAGCCCTTTTTTACCACCAAGCCGGAGGGAGAGGGAACAGGACTGGGACTCTTCGTCAGCTACGGTCTTATCGCTAAATACGGCGGGAGCATTGATTTTGAATGCCGTGCGCACAGCAGTGGAGACCAGGATGCAGGAACGACTTTTTTTGTCTGGCTCCCACTCATGGGGGAGGTATGAACTTTCAGGTTCAAAGTTCCAGGTTCACGGTTAAATCCTGTCTTCGACAAGACCGCACATCAATACATAACTTGATTCTCGGTCACATGAACAAAAAGCTCTCAAAGAACTCTTGCCTTTCAAGGTATGAACATGGCCAGCAAAATACTCCTTGTGGACGATGAGAAGGATATGCTTCTCTTGCTCCAACGAATTCTTGCCGAACGAACGGAACACGAGATCATGACCACCACCGATCCGCGCCAGGCAGTAGGACTAGCCCGGAGCCAGGAGCTGGATCTGGTGCTCACCGACCTGAAAATGCCCAAAATGAGCGGATTAGAACTCCTTCAGGAGCTCAAACAAATCGATCCTTACATCTGCGTAGTTATCCTTACCGCCTACGGGACCATTGAAAACGCGGTTGAAGCCACGCACAAAGGGGCATTTGACTATATTACCAAACCCTTTCGAAAGGAAAGGGTCCTGCTCACTGTGGAAAAGGGCCTGCAGTGGAGGGCTGTGCTGCTCCAAAACGAGCAACTGAAGGCAACTTTGCAGAATCAGAAGGAGGGCTCACTGATCGGAGTCAGCCCTCAAATCCAGGATATCATGTCCCGAATCAGGCAAGTTGCTCCGACCCAGGCCACTGTGCTCATCACCGGGCCAAGTGGAACGGGAAAGGAAGTGGTGGCCAAGGCCCTGCACCGGCACAGCGGCAGGCCTGCGGAAAAGCTAGTGACCATCAATTGTACGGCCATACCGGAAGAAGTCATGGAAAGTGAGCTCTTCGGACATGTCAAAGGGGCCTTTACCGGGGCCTGGCAGACCAAAAAAGGCTTAGTGGATGAGGCCGATGGGGGGACCTTGTTTCTCGATGAAATCGGGGACCTCAATCCCAACATGCAGACCAAGCTCTTGCGCCTTTTGGAACAAGGGGAGTTCAAGCCTGTGGGCAGCGTGGTCACCAAGCAGGCTGATTTACGGTTTATTGCCGCTACCAATCAGGATCTGGTCCAGGGCATTGACGATAAGAAATTCCGGGAAGATCTGTACTACCGCTTAAATGTCATCCGTTTGCATTTGCCCTCCCTGGCCGAGCGCTCAGAGGACATCCCCCTCTTGGCCCAACATTTCTTGAACAAGTTCAGACAGGTCTATGCCAAGCCTATTGAAGATATCTCCCCGGAAGCCCTGAACATCCTCACTCAGCACCCATGGCCCGGCAATGTCAGGGAATTGGAGAACGTTATTGAGCGGGCGGTCATTTATTGCCGGGGCCAGTCTCTCTCTGCCCAGGATTTGGCCTGCCAAAGCGAAGGAAGAAGTGACTCGGTTCAGGCTCAAAACATGGAGGAGCTGACCCAGATCCCGTTCAAAGAAGCCAAGGAGATCTGGATGCGCCGGTTTGTAACCTTCTATATCCAGTCGCTCCTGGAACGCTGTGATGGAAATATCAGCAAGGCTGCCGAAGAGGCCGCGGTCAATCGCCAGTACCTGCATCAATTGCTCCGGGACGTAGATATTTCCCCGGAAGCTTACCGTAACCGGGGATAGTGTCGGTTTGGCCAGACACAAACCGGCAATACCTGCACCAACTGCTCCGGGATGTGGACATCACTCCGGAAGCCTGCCGTAACCGTGTTAGTGTCGGTTTAGGCCGACAAGTCTGTCGCTTTAACACGACACCAACCGGGGCAATACCTGCATACATCTCACTGATCATTCAGGGAACTTCCATTTTTTGGCGCTTTGCCCCAATAAAATATGTCAGCTTTGCCGGCGGAAAAGCTGACATGGCATTCTCCATGCATGCTTTTTTTCAGAAAAGGTTCATTGTTGTAACTGCCAATTCCCCCTTTGCTGGCAGTTACACTGCAGTCCCGCCCCTCCTTGCAGAGATAAGGGGTGGAAACGTTTTCCACCCCTGTCTCTGCCAAACCAGTCATGGAGAGTGACAGATGAATACCGCAACGGCTTCGAAAAATGCTTCTTCATCACCCCGCCCTCCACAAAATATCCCCGACAAGCGCCTTCGAAAGATTGATCGAACCATGCGCCTGAACGGTTATGCGTCTCATGCCTTGATCGAAACACTGCATACTGTTCAGGAGACATTCGGCTTTCTGGACCCAGACATGATGAAATACGTGGCAAACAGCCTGACAGTCCCCTTGAGTCGGGTATACGCGGTAGCGACATTCTATCATTTTTTCACCCTCAAGCCCTCAGGTGAGCACACCTGTGTACTGTGCAAAGGCACCGCCTGCCATATTGGTGGCACCGCCGAAATACTTCGAAAGGTCGAAACGATGCTGGAGATACATCCGGGCGAAACCACGCTGGACGGGAAAATATCCCTGATGACCGCCAGGTGCCTCGGTTCCTGTGGACTCGCTCCCGCCGGGGTGTTCGACGGCACCATTGTCGGCCATCTTACTCCGGAAACTGTAGGAAACAAACTTCATGAATGGAGGAAAGATGACGCTGACCATTGAAAAACTGCAGGACATCGCCAAGGCTGAAAAAGCCTCCCTGGAGTCATACAGGTATCAGATCAACGTCTGTGTTGCGGCCGGATGCCTCTCCTGTCAGAGTGATGCGGTGAAGGCCGCGCTGGAAGAAGAGGTCAAACACCAGGGGAAGGAAAAGGAGTGTATCGTCCGGGGTGTGGGATGCCTTGGTCTTTGCGCTGTCGGTCCCCTGATCAATGTCTCCCCGCCCGGTGCAGTGTATCAGGCCGTACAGGTATCCGATGCCTCAGATATTATCGAAAGCCTCACCGGAAACCCTGTTTCCAGGCTGGAATTGCCCATTGACCAGCCGTTTTTCAAGTACCAGGAGAAAATCGTCCTGGAAAACTGCGGCATCATCGAACCCGAACGTATCGAAAGCTACATTGCCGAAGGGGGATACGAGGCACTTTACCAGGCCTTGCGGCAGATGAGTCCAAAGGAAGTCATAGACGAAATCTCCACCAGCGGTCTCAGGGGCCGCGGAGGCGCCGGCTTCCCAACCGGGCTGAAGTGGACGACTGTTTACAAGGCACAACATCACGAAAAGTACGTTGTCTGTAACGCCGACGAGGGAGACCCCGGTGCGTTCATGGATCGAAGTGTCCTGGAAAGTGATCCGCACCGGGTGATCGAGGGAATGGCCATCGCCGCCTACGCGGTGGGCGCCTCCCGGGGTTATATTTATGTGCGTGCCGAATATCCCCTGGCCATAAAGCGATTGCGCAAGGCCATAAAGCAGGCCAAACATTTGGGGATTCTCGGGGAAAATATTTTCAATACCACCTTCGCCTTTGACATCCAGTTGCGTCTGGGCGCCGGCGCTTTTGTGTGCGGCGAGGAGACCGCCCTGATCGCATCCATTGAGGGACGTCTCGGAAGACCCCGTCCCCGCCCTCCCTTTCCCGCCGAGTTCGGCCTGTGGGGAGCACCCACCATCATCAACAACGTGGAGACCTTCGCCAATGTCGCCCCCATCATCCGGCGGGGCGGCAACTGGTTTGCGGGTATCGGTACCGAAAAAAGCAAGGGAACCAAGGTCTTTGCCCTTGCTGGCAGGGTAAACAATACCGGGCTGATCGAGGTGCCCATGGGTACCACGCTCCGGGATATTGTATTTGATATCGGCGGGGGTATTCCAGGGAACCGCAAATTCAAAGCAATTCAGACCGGCGGCCCTTCCGGCGGATGCATTCCGGAACAGTTCCTTGACATGCCGGTGGATTACGAGTCCCTCAAAGAGGTGGGCTCTATCATGGGTTCCGGCGGCATGATCATTATTGACGACACCGCCTGCATGGTGGATGTAGCCAAGTTCTTCATGGAATTCTGCATGTCAGAATCCTGCGGAAAATGCGCTCCCTGCCGCATCGGAACAACCCAGCTTCATAAGCTGCTGGAGCGCATCACCCTGGGCCTGGGCAGATCCGACGATATCGAGACACTGAAAAGTCTATGCGATCTCATCAGCACAACCAGTCTTTGCGGCTTGGGGCAGACAGCCCCAAATCCGGTCAAAAGCACACTTCGCTACTTCGAAGATGAATACACGGCACATATTCAGCAGCAACACTGCGCCGCCGGGGTATGTGCTATTCAGACCGCCAAGGAGGCAAAAGCATGACACCCGCCACGTCGCAGACAATAACACCGCGAACGGATGTCAATCCCGCCCGGATCTTCACCCTGACCATCGACGGCAAGGATGTCAGCGGACGGGAAGATGAAACTATTCTGACGGTTGCGCGGCAAAACGACATTTATATTCCCACCCTGTGTCACCTGGACGGTCTGGCGGAACGGGGAGCGTGCCGCCTGTGCATCGTTGAAGTCAAAGGGAGTCCGAAACTTTTTGCAGCCTGTGTAACCCGTGTGAAGCAGGATATGGTGGTCATCACCAATTCCGAAAGGGTCAGGGACTATCGCCGGAAAATACTGGAACTTCTCTTCTCGGAGAGAAACCATGTCTGCTCGGTCTGTGTGGTGAACGGCAATTGTGAACTGCAGAACCTCGCAGTCACCCTTGGAATGACTCATGTCCGGTATGAATACCTGAATTCACCCCACAGGGTAGATGCCTCCCATTCGAAGTTTTCCGTGGATCATAACCGGTGTGTTCTCTGCATCCGGTGCATTCGTGTATGCAAGGACGTCGAGGGTGCCCACACCTGGGATATTATGGGTCGCGGCATCCATTCCGAAATCATCTCGGATCTCAATCAACCCTGGGGTTCCTCAGATTCCTGCACCGGCTGCGGCAAATGTGTTCAGGTATGCCCCACAGGCGCCCTGTCGGAAAAGGGAAAGTCCGTGGCGGAAATGACCAAGCATCCAGAGTTTTTGCCCTATCTTAAACTGATGAGAAAGGAAGCGAAACCATGAGCGATCCCCAAAAGGAACCATCGAAAAAGCTTCGTATCGCCACCATCTGGCTCGACGGTTGTTCGGGCTGCCACATGTCGCTTCTGGACATCGACGAGCGTCTGGTGGCCTTGGCCGATCGCATCAATATTGTTTACAGTCCCATTGTCGATACCCGAGTCTACCCTGAAGCCGTTGATGTCTGCCTTGTGGAGGGTGCGGTCAGCACCCGGGAGGATGTCGAAAAGCTTCATACGATCCGAAAAAACACCCGGCTGGTCGTCTCCTTTGGAGATTGCGCCGTCACCACCAACGTGCCGGGAATGCGAAGTCGCTTCAAGCTTCAGGATGTGCTCTCCCGCGCTTACCTTGAAAATGCGACGTACCGCCCGCAAATTCCGGGAAACGACATTCCGGCACTTTTGGATACAGTCCGCCCGGTCCACGCACTTATCGATGTGGATCTGTTTTTGCCGGGATGCCCACCGGCGGCGGAGGCAATTTTTTCGGCCATTGCGGCGCTTCTGGAAGATCGTATGCCTGATTTGGCCGGTATGGTCCGTTTTGGATGACTTTTTTCTCCCAGGAGACTCACTATGACGAAACAAATTGTTATCGACCCGATTCATCGAATTGAAGGGCATGGGAAAATCACAATTAGGCTTGATAAAGACGGCCAGGTTGAAGATGCCGCTTTCCATGTCACACAGTTCCGGGGCTTTGAAAAATTTTGTGAGGGCCGGCCCTATTATGAAATGCCGTCCCTGGTTGAACGAATCTGCGGCATCTGCCCGATTTCCCACTCGCTTGCATCCGCGAAAGCGTGCGACGCTATCGAGGGCGTAAGGATACCGGCAGCGGGGAAAAAGCTTCGTGCCCTTCTGAATTTCGGAGAATTTATCCAATCTCATTCCCTGAGTTTCTTTCACCTGACCTCCCCGGACCTTCTCCTCGGATTCGAAAGCCCGCCCGAGAAACGAAACCTCCTCGGCGTACTCGAGCACCACCCCCAAGTGGCCGCAGACGGCATCAAACTTCGCAGTATCGGCCAGAAGATAATCGAATGTCTTGCCGACAAGCGGATACATCCCGCCTGGGTGGTCCCGGGCGGGGTCGGGACTGCGCTTTCGAAGGAAAATCTCGATAACATTGCCGGACTCCTTCCTGAAGCCAAAACGATAGTACTGCGCACAATAGACTGGTTCAAAACCTCATTTGAAAAGTATCGCGAAGAAATAAAAACATTTGCAAATTTTCCGACGATGTTCATGGGACTTGTGAATGGATCCGATAATCTCGAACTTTATGACGGCACACTGCGGTATATCGATTACCAGGGCAATATCGTTGCAAACCAGGTGCCCCCTGACCGCTACATGGAATATATCGGGGAAGCAACGGAAGCAAATTCCTACCTCAAGTCTCCCTTTTTCAAGCCACTAGGATACCCGGAGGGAATATACCGTGTCGGGCCTGCCGCACGACTCAATGTCTGCAACGGTTGCGGCACGCCTTTGGCCGATCAGGAATGGGCCGAATTCAAAGGCCTTGAGAAAGGCCCCGTACTCAGCTCTTTCTACAACCATTATGCGCGGCTCATCGAGATACTCTTTGCCGTTGAAAAAGCGGAAGCACTCGTCGCTGATGAGGAAATACTGAACTCAAAGGTAAGGTCCCATGCCCAGCCGAATTTCTCCGAAGGCATCGGAGTTGTGGAAGCCCCCAGGGGCACACTGTTCCACCATTACCGCGTGGATGACAACGGCCTGATCACCTGGGCTAATATGATCGTGGCAACCGGAAACAATAATCTGGCTATGAACAAAGGGGTGCTGCAAGTGGCCAAACACTTTATCCGGAACGAAACGATATCCGAGGCAACCTTGACAAGACTTGAGGCGGTTATCCGGGCCTTCGATCCCTGTCTCAGTTGCTCGACGCATGCCTTGGGGAATATGCCGCTTCATGTGCAGATGCTCTCGGCTGATGGAAGGTTGATAAATGAAGCCTTTCGCTGAATGTTATACGTATCCAGTGTCGAATTTTGGTCAATTTGCATACCGATGGAACAAGAGGTTCACATAACGAGGCCTCAGCATGGAGGAGGAAGAAAAGATTCACATCATCGCTTATGGAAATCCCCTCCGGCAAGATGACGGCGTGGGGTGGCGGGCCGCACAACATCTGAGAGAATTTTTTCAGGATGACCCGGTAGAGGTTATATTTCGTCAGCAGTTGACCCAAGATTTGGCCCTTGCCGTGAGCAATTCATACCATGTGATTTTCATCGATTCGGAATTCGGCAACACCCCCGGAACTATCACTCACCGCAAGCTCGTGCCTGCACGTCACCTCAGCTCCACCATCACGCACCATTTGACCCCTGCCGAGCTTCTTGCATTGACAGGAATCCTTTGCGGCCAAGTACCACGTGCAGACCTGGTCACAATCACCGGTGCCGCCTTTGACGTCAATGAGTTTCTGTCACCTCCGGTTGAGGCGGCGCTCCCTGCCCTATTTAAACTCATTGAAGGCATTGTGAATCCGTTGCCGAACAAGTCCATATAATGTGTTTTATCCGTTAGACGGCCTCGTCTTATGCCCCTACGTTCAAAGAATTCTGAGCTAATCATCTATGGCCAGCGGCAAAAGCTCGCATCAATCCATGGGGATAACCTGCTGCGCACTCGAGTTATCGTCTCCACTGCCGTGTATTGCTCTGCCTCTGCTTACACCCGACCTTTCAGGCTGAAGTCTCCTGGACGCCTCCCTATCCTTTGCGTGGTGACTGAAGATACTTTTCCCTGTCATTTGCTTGGTGGGCCGATCAGCCTTGTCCGTATTCCCCACCAGGGCGACCAGTTCCATGACTATATTCCTCAACTCTTCGGCCTGGGACGAAAGTTCTTCCGCCGCACTGGCAGATTCTTCCGAATTGGAGGCGTTTTGTTGCACCACTTTGTCCATTTCCGCCACAGCGGTGTTGACCTGTTCGATACCCTGGGCCTGCTCCTTGGAGGCGGCCGATATCTCGCTGATCAAGGTGGTTACTTTTTCTGCCCTGTCTTGGATGGAACCTAACTGCTCAGAGACCTCTCCGGCCACCTGCACCCCGTTTCTGGCATTTTCCTGAGATTTTTCTATGAGGTGGGCGGTATTCTGAGCCGCTTCAGCACTGCGCTGAGCCAGGTTACGCACTTCTTCGGCCACCACGGCAAATCCTTTGCCGGTTTCTCCGGCTCGGGCCGCTTCCACAGCCGCATTCAGGGCCAGTAGATTGGTCTGAAAGGCAATATCGTCAATGGTCTTGATTATTTTAGAAGTTTCGGTGGAGGATTCCTGGATTTCATCAATGGCCTCGCGCATGCGGTGCATGGAATCAACACCTGTTGTGACCACCCGGGAAGTTTCTATGATCGCCTGATCAGCCTGCTCGGCGTTGTCTGCATTCTGTTTTATCTGGGAGGATATCTCTTCCAAACTGGAAGAGGTTTCTTCCAGGCTGGAGGCCTGTTCATTGGCCCCTTCGGCAGAGGACTGACTGCTGGCTGAGACCTGGGATGACGCTGACGCCACCTGTTCCGCATTTGCTTGCAATCCATGCGCTATCCGCTTGACCGGTCCAGTTATGGACCTCGTTAATATCCAGCTCAAAAGAACTCCCAACCCCAATGCACATCCGGCAATGGTGAGCATCAAAAAATTCATATGACCAGTTGTCGATTGTATGGTCTCTTGCATATCTTCATAAAACTTTCTGGAATTGGAAATAACCTTTCTTGCCGCGGCCACCATGGATTCAGACCCCTGGGTTTTGCTTTGCCATGCCTGATGCCACTGCAACCCGATCTGCTTGTATTGCTCAAGTTCCGTTTGCAAAGTGGCAACAATATCTTGGAGCCGATCCTGATTTTGCAGCGTTTCGGTCCACGCAGTAAGACCCATTTTTACCCGATCTAATTGTTGCTCATATTTTTCCCACTGCTCTTTATTCGGCTGGTCAAACAGATCGAAGGTGGCAATCCGCAACAAGGAAAAAGGCTGGATATATTGACTATTCAAGTTACTTTTCAGCGTCAACCACGTAATCAGCTTGTCACCAGCCGCTTCCTTTCTATATTCTGCAATTTTCGGTTTGAATATTTCCGCCTGCAGCATACGAATATCCTTTGATATTTTGCTTCCTTGCTCTTTCCATTTGGCCTTGGCTTCCAGTCTGGGACGAAGGGACTCGACCACCTGAAAAAAACTCGTCTTATACGCCTTAGCACTTTGAAGAGTATTCGCAACCAGTTCCTGTTGCTTTGCAGATAGCTGATCCGAAGATTGGAACGAATTGAGGACAGCGACTAATGCGGCATGATCATCCTCCCACTTTTGGACACTGTTTTGGGTGTCGTTGCCGTACTTTTCAAATCCCCTGAGCATGAAGTTTTTTTCTTGCCGTCTGGCTTGCAGAACATGCTCTATGCATTTGTTTGCCTTGTCGCTGACTGCCTGTAACTGGTGCAGCTTCGCAAGGGCGAAATAACCCACAACTGCAATCAATAGGGTCAGAAAAATTAAGACACTGCTCAAAATACATATCCTGCCGCCTATTTTGACCTTGTCCAGCATGAGTTGACCTCCTCCATTGTCATACATTTCCTGCTATACACCGAAAAAGTTGGCCCCATATTTTGCTGCGGTGAACAGGATAATACCAACCAGCATTCCCTTAATCTTTCTGGCCGACACGAACCTCTGGCCCCTGGCTCCCAGATACATCCATTTTATCAATCATATCTTTGTATTCTCACGACAGCATATGCCCATGAAAATGCAATAGCTAAAAAAGCCATCATTTTGTTGACCACTGCAAGGTCGAGCGGGAGCAGATCGGGAGATATCGTTTGCACAAGTTATCCACTGCCAGAGCCTGTTTCATACTGTCAGCTTCTCCCACTTCAGGATGTGAGCCACGATCAGGCCGGATAGAAACCCGGCGGCCAGATTGGAGGCCAGGGTTATGCCCAAGATCAGGGCAGCCACAAAAAAGTCTTTGCGGCTGTCCAGATCCATAACAGTCAGGGTCAGCTGGGATCCGGCAAAAAGGAGCAAAACCCCCAGTACAGCCATTGGCAGCAGGTTGAGAACGCTCATGACATTGTTGCCCAAGAAAAGGGCCAGGAGGAGAAAGATCAGTCCAATCATGAGGTTCGAGCCGGCCGTTCGGGCTCCGAAGCGGTAATGGGCAGCCAGGCCTCCAGCCCCGTGGCATAAAGGCATCCCCCCCAGGAAGAAGCTGAAGAAATTGGCCAGGGCCATGCTGATGCAGACCCCCCTATTGGTCACTTTGTGCGAGCGGTCTGCAAAATACTGATTGGACAGATCTGTGTAAGCTAAAACGGCATTGCCCAGGGTCATGGGCAGCTGGGGCAGGACCAGGGCAAACAGGGCAAAGGATAAATCCACTTGTCCCGGCAATCCAAAGGGAAGAACGGACGGCAGATGCAGACCAAGGCCCTGGCTGTGCAAATCAATCCGGGCGCCCAGAACCAAACCTGCAACCAGCCCGCCAATCACAACGATCAGGCCGGCCGGAAAGCGTTTGTTGTCCAGCAAGAGGAGAGTAACCACAGCTGCGGCAATGCCAATAACCAGACTGATAGGCACCGGACCCAAGGATTGGAAGGCCAGATAGGGTTCTGCTGCCTCCTGCATGGCCTGAAATTTGGACGTCCCTATTATGAACTTGACCCCGCTAGCCATGAGCAGGGCTCCGGTGGACAGTTGAACTCCGCGGATTACGGCATGTGGGGTGGCCTTGCGAATCAGATTGATGGCCCCGGTCAGACCGATAATCAAAAGAAAAGCCCCCATGAGCAAAGAGGAGGACAGGATCTGGTCCGCTGTCAAGCCCGTGGCAATGGCATAAGCGCCGATGACCTTCATGGGCTGAACTGGGACTGTGACTCCGAAGTACACGCCGGACAGGATGTAAAAGATCCCGACACTGAAGAACAGGCCCAATGGGTCAAGGCCGTTGACCAATACCATGGCAATGGCAATGGGCAGAAGGGTACCCAGATCGCCGAGCGAGCCGGCAAGTTCAAGACGGTTGAAGCGAAACCGTTTTTCCATCAATACCTCCTATGCTTGTATCCCGCGGGCCATAACGAATGAGGGCAAAAAGTCTTTTTCTTCGTTCCCAGGGTTCACCCCGTTAAATCTCTTCCATTTAACTGGGGTCCTCCCTGGGGACGTTTTCTTCTTATGGCTCCAGCCATCCTCTTGTTGCTTTCTTCTCGGGTCCAGCTGGCAGCGAGATCACGAAGAGAGGGGCTGGAGCCCCAAGATAGGACGTTACGAGGGCAAAGCCTCGTAACGAAGAGAAAGAGAGCAAAGTTTTGGGAGATCAAAGTATCGCTTTTGTGCTACACTTCTCCAGTCAAAGCACCTATATCCTCTTCCATTTTCTGCCTGTGTTCCAGGCGCAGGGACTGGTTGTGCATGACCATATCCAGCTGGCAGGTATGGATAAGCATGTAGCCGACAATTTTCAGCCGCTGCAGGACAAAGTCCCTGGGCACGTTTTCCAGCCTGGCGTGGAGCAGATCCTGGCGCACGTCCACCTGAAAGTCCTGATCCTCCAGAAAGTCGGCGATAAACCGGACCCGTTCGTGCCGCCGATCCATGTCCGCCGCCCCGCCCTTGAACCGGAAGCTGAGATAGTTTTCTTCCGAAAGCTCGCAGACCCTGGTTTCCACGGTGCAAAAATGAAATCCGAACTGGGCCTGCAGGTTGCAGAAATCCTCGCTGATCATAAAATAGTTACGACGTTGAGTTATTGACCCCCTTCCACTTTCCAATTCCGGATTCATGCCCGCCTCCAACATCACAGACATGAGCCCTTTGGAATCCATGTGCACCGGTGCCTGCCTGGCGACAGCGCACATACCGTCCCATAAAGCCAGCATGGGCACGGAAGCGATATCATCCAGCTTGACCTTGGCGCCGGAGACGGACCGCTTGAATCCTCCTCCCAAATCCAACACCCAGTACTGCATGCGCACTCCCTGGTAGACTAAGCGTTTGCCGAAGTGTTCGGGCAAAGCTCCGGTTTGGGACAGGCCGAACATCTCTTGGACCGCTTTTTCATGGCAAAATCTGGTTATATCATGATACGTCGTGCAATTTTGGGGCACAAAATCCTGGGCATCAGGGTCCAGGAGATGAAGGGGAACGATGTGCTCGGCCACCTGGCTTAAGACCTTCATCACCTCAGTCCCCAGCATGGGAGCGGTCTTTTGCTTGTCGGCCCGTTCGAGCAGGGGCTGTACGCAACCGGCATACACGCAGCGACTGTCGGCATCCACAGTCACTTCTTGGTCCCTGGCCAACAACTCAACCGCCTTGGGCACCCCGAACAAAGCCGGAACGTGAAATTCCCGGGCCACATTGGCCAGATGACCGGTATATCCTCCTATCTCACTGATGACAGCGCTGGCCCGCCCCAAAAGGGAGGCCCACCGGGCTTGAGGGGTACGGCAGAGAAGGACTCCTCCTTCCGGGAAGGTCAAGAGATCAACATCCCTGCGCACAAGTCGGATCGGCCCGGCCCCCACCCCGGGGCTGGCGGTCTCACCGCCTTGAGCCAACACTGTATAATCAGTGCACGGAGCATGCTTTTGGCCAGACCCATGCTCGGAATCCATGGTCAACAAAGGTCTGGTTTGGAGGACAACGAGATCTCCATCCGGAGCCAGTATCCATTCTATGTCCTGGGGAGCTCCAAAATGCTCTTCGGTCTTCCAGCCCAGCCCGGCCAAGTCCAGGGCCTTATCCGAAGAGAGACATGGACTGTCCCGCTTTTTATCCGGAACCGGAAGACGGACCACCCCTTCCTCTGGATCGGCCTGAACCTGGTCTGTTTTATGGACTATCTTGTGCTCAATCTGTTCATCCGGATGGACCAGATATTCGTCTGCCTCGCTGCTTCCGTCGACCACAGCGCTTGGCAGACCCCACACAGCATGGATCAGCGCACAATTTCGGGCATTGAAAAGATCCCGGGTATACAGCACGCCCCCACAGACCGCCTCGGCCATGGCCATGCATCCAACACTCATAAGCACTCGTTCATCGGGGATTCCCCGGTGCAGGCGATACATCATGGCCGGAACCCCGTATTTGCTGGCCACGACCTTCTTATAGGCCTGAAGCAGAAACTCCGGGCTGACGTTCAGTTCAGTTTCATATTGCCCGGCAAAGGTTGTCCGGGCTTCATCTTCGCCCAAGGCGCTGCTACGGACGGCAAGCTTTATTCCTGGATGCGTCTTATCTTCCAGTTTGGCATAGGCCTGGAGAATGCTCTGCTCAAGATCGTGGGGAATCTTGGCTGACAAGATTTGTTCCTGCAGGGCCCAACTCAGCTCATAAACCTTGCTCAGGCTATTTTGATCCGTAATCTGCATTTGCCTGGCGATTTCGCTTTCCAGATTATTGAAGTCCATAAGCCGGCGATATCCCGATGCAGTAACGACAAAACCAGGTTGAACCCGAAATCCCAAACGGGACTGCACTTCCCCCAAGTTGGCCATTTTGTCCCCGACCATATGGGTCGACTCCCTGGTCAAGGCTTCCAGTTCCAGACAATACGTGAACTCTTCGGACACTTGGATTTCATCCTGCTTGTATGCCGCATCTGTCACCTGCTCCTTGATGGACTCAAATGCTTCAAACAGCGAAGGAAAGCCCCCCTCGGAAACATCCTGGAGATTCTGGATCATTTTGTATACATTGC
>Ga0182239_1000151_pt1 | contig 25210 bp, 25 predicted proteins | sample hydfrate6_PW_210_FD_132456 | JGI IMG/M metagenome (GOLD analysis project Ga0182239, IMG submission 132456) | Subsurface microbial communities from deep shales in Texas, USA - hydraulic fracturing test 6_PW_210 | ecosystem: Environmental > Aquatic > Deep subsurface > Shale gas/oil reservoir >... | reverse complement strand
TGATCATAAGTACAACTAATAATATACAAAATAAACTGAATCGTTTGACCAAGTTACGGGTGGATTTTCTGGACATGGGCATCTCTCCATAGTATGAACTATTATTATAGTAATTATATAATACGTTGTATATATAAATTAAGTCAAACGAAAAAAAAGAAATACACCATTATGGTGTATGTATTATAACAACATCTGAAGCATCTGAGGACGAGGAAACAACGTTTAGATGGGCAACATCTATAGTTATTAATTCTTCATATGTACCAGGGAATATTTTTACAGTATCATATGGATTGGAATTATTGATTGCTTCCTGTATTGTAGTATAGTCACCAGTACCATCCTTCCTGACTTCTATGATTTGTCTACCTGGTGTAATTTCAATCACTATTTCATTGGATGATATTGTTATACCAGTTTCACTATTCGATACAATTAACTGTACAACGAATGTACCAACATTCTCATAATCATGTGATGGTTCAATATTACACAATCCAGTAACTGTACCATCACCGAAATCCCATGTATATGAATCGTATTCAAATGGTATATATGAACCAAATATGACAGTTGCTGGACTAATTACTGATGTACTGCTGCTGGATATTCTTACAGGCATTATTGGATAATTATCTATTCCGTTACCTGTATTATATGTCTGGTCAAACACACCGTTTGTGTCATCATCCGTTCCATCCAGTGGATATACTGTACCATCCGTATTTGTCCATACATTTCCACCTTTTCGGTCACCATTTACAATATTGGTATCAAGTGTAAGTGTAGAATTCCATTCATTATTTGTATTTACACCATTGAAATCAAGATTATCTATATTACAAAACAGGTTATCATACGTAATTCCATTATTGGCGTTCTCTAAGTAAATGCCTTTCCCATTGGATGATATTACATTCGTGTATATTTCTGCACTATCAACAGTATTTAAATAAACACCATTCCCAGTATTGAATGAAATCATACTATTTGATATTACAGGATTATTACTTCCATAGATTGATATCCCATTCTCGGTGTTGTTTTTTACCACTGTATTATTGATCGATACACCATCTGCAGTGTTTACATTAATTCCACCAATATTTGTTAGATCAGTTCCATCGATTGATACCGATTCTATATTGACATTATCCGATGTTATGTTTATTACATACCCACTTGATTCTGGTTGGATTATGACATCCGATCTATTTAATGTGGACGATTCGATGGTGAGTGATTTGGTTATATCGATATTTTCAGTATATGTCCCTGGTTCAATTGAAATGGTATCTGATACAGATGCATTGTTTATTGCTTCCTGTATACTTGTATAATTTCCACTTCCATTTATGTCTACGATTATGGTTTGTGGAACAGACTGCCATGTGAATACAGGATATGTTCCCATTTGCCATGTGTTTGTGAAATCCCAGTTAACGAAATTGGATCTGGTTTGCATTTCAGTGTCTGTAAGTCCTGTACCACCATCACTTGTGGTTTGTCCCGAAGTATTAATATTCCAATATGATGAAATATAATTTACTTGCCAAGACATACCAGTAAGACCACCAACATAATCATTTCCCGATACATCTCCGATTGAATATGAATTTTCACAAATTCCTTCTGTACCATATATTTTTCCTTTAAAAATACCTACTAATCCACCAACATATTCTTTACCGCTTACTGAAACATTTGCGTAACAATTTTTAACTGTACTTATATAACCATCATCTACAACACCAATTAATCCACCAATTCTTCTATCATAACCAAAACGATTATCTGTAAATACTTCACCATGTACGTAACATTCAGAAACAGTTCCACCCCAATTTACTCCAATAAGACCAACTGATTCATCACCTCTTATGGATATGTTTTCAAACCCCAAATTTTCAATTAATCCACTATTAATACTAATAAATCCAACGTTATCAACAGTATTTCCTTTATGAACAGTTAAATTACTTATTTTATATCCATTTCCATTTATTGAACCTGTAAATTCAGAATTTGTTTCCCCGATTGGTTCAAATCCACTGTTATCATTCCATGTTGATGTTTTAGATGCATTAATATCACATGTTATTTCATAATGGGCTGATAAATTTGTTTGTATTGCTTGTAACTGATCAACATTTGATATTTGATATGGATCTGCTGATGTACCACTCCCACCATCAAAATCAACAAAAGTTGGTGTAATTGTTGTTATATCATCAATATAAACATCAATTTCATCCCCTCCATAATATGCTTCAAATTTAACATTGTTTACACCACTATATCCTGATACATCTACACTATCAATATACCATTTTTCACCAGTTCTGCTTGTATATGTTTTTTCAGTTACACCATCAATAATTATATTAAATTCACCACCGCCATTTGCTTCATCAATATAATATCTATAGTATATTTTATCAACATTAGTTAAATCAACATCCTGATGAAAGTATTGAACACCCGAAGTTTCGTATATATCTATTATTTGAGCACCATATTCACCATTATAGGCATGGTATTCATCTACAATACTAGCACCATATGAATCACCATCAGAATTTACCCATCCAGTAAAATCACCAGTTTCAAAATTACCATTTGTTACACGTTCTTCTGATGCTGCATTGACAGGATTGATCATAAGCACAACTAATAATACACAAAATAAACTGAATCGTTTGACCAAGTTACGGGTGGATTTTCTGGACATGGGTATCTCTCCATAGTATGAACTATTATTATAGTAATTATATAATATGTTGTATATATAAATTAATGAATACGTTTCGGTGGGATTCATTGTAAAAAACATCTACATTTAACACAACAAACGATCAATAATACCAAATGAAATCAGAATGCATAGAAATATTTATATAGTATAATGTCTCAATAATTATTGAGAAGTAAATATAAATTTGCTATATACAAACGAATAATCGGGTATGGAAAATAATGTCAATATTCAACAAACTGTTTGGTAAAAAGGAAGATAAAATAAGCCCAAATTTGCCGTCTGAAAATCAGTCTGGTAGTGTATACAAAGCACCAACCACTGGAAAAAATGAACAAGCCAGTAATAACCATGTATACAAAAAGAAGGGTAATTATGATGCATCTATCCATGAAGTTGATATTGACAGTTATTCATGGGACGACGTAATCGGAATGAATCACATCAAGGAAGATCTCCAGGATGTCGTTGCATTACTTCATCCAGATATCGATACAAAGGAAGCAATTGAACACTGGGGACTTGATTGTCCAAAAGGTATGTTAATGTATGGTCCACCAGGATGTGGAAAGACTCATATTGCAAAAGCTCTGGCATCTGAATGTAAAGCCAAGTTCTATCTTATCAATGGTCCAGAGATTATGGATATGCATGTGGGCGAAGCTGCTAAAAAACTACGTGCAATATATGAAACAGCACAACAACAGAAACCATCGATCATATTTATTGATGAAATTGATTCAATCGCAACCAGGCGAGATGTATCACAGTCACAATCGGCCCAGGAAGTTATTACAACGTTGCTTAGTCTGATGGACGGTCTAAAGGAAATCGATGGCATATTTACAATCGGTGCAACGAATTGTCCTGAAATGATAGATACTGCATTACTCAGACCTGGAAGAATGGGTAAAGGAATCTATGTAAATGTACCTGACCCAGAAACAAGGGAAGCATTACTCAACAAGTATCTGAACAATAAACCACTCGAAGAAGATGTATGTGTGGAAGAACTTGTGGACAAGTCACATAACTGTTCAATTGCAGACATCGTTGCGATTGTTGATACTGCAGCACGGATTGCATGGAGGAGAAATGGTAGAAAGGCCACAGGTAAAATAAACCAGATGGATTTCCTGAAAGCACATGAAAGTACAGGATCCAGTGTATCTACCGAGAAACTGATTGCATACGAACAATGGAGAAATTATGCTTTTGCGTGAGAGAACGATTGGACTGGGTTATCAAAGTCACCCAGTTCACCACTCTCTATCATTTGATTGGAAATCAGAACTTGACCAGTATATGGAAGATAGAGATGTAAAACATCTGGATAATGTATACTGGGATATGATTATGCTGGATAATCATGAGTTGTATGGATATACTCTACGATATATGTATATTAATATCGATAAATATGAGATACACAAAAATGATCAAATATTCGAGTTATATGAATTACTTTATATGACAGGTATGAATCGATATTATGAGGTTCTGTTTCCCGAACGATATAATAAAGTCAAGGATAATAAAAAAATAGATTTTAAAAGATACAATCTCGCAACCGATGATGAAAACTGGATGAAAAACGGAATCGATCGATTTATTGATTATATACGGAAAAATCAAGATAAATTTGATGAGTACACTTTTTACAGAATTGCATTCGATAAAGTTTATACATATACACAGTATGCAGAAAAAGATATCCATAAATATACATTGTTTATGGCAAAGAATCCTGATATAACACGTACATATGAAGCATGTATAAAATCATTAGTAAAACTAAAAAAATATGATCAGGTTGACAAGGAATGGTACTGGCTTAAATATTATTCATTATCATGGAAGTATCATTACTATCTGTATCAAAAGATGTTAACATATCACCGCAAACATACAATGGACGGAATTCTGCAAACATTTGTGCATGCAGTAATGTGTCGTGAGAAAGAATGTTTAATGACCAACAGAATTTCACAGGGTACAATTCTTAATCTGGATGAAGTTCACCAGAAAAAAGTTGTCCAATTATGGTTGGGAGTATATGATAAAGCATTAGATCTGAAACTGTTTCCAGATGGTGTGAATACTATTATGATCAATCTACTTGATCAACAACTTAAGAAATTCACAACACTGGATGATTATGATTTCATTGAAAATATTAAGATTCCATTATACCAGATACATAAAAAAATTGGTACATATAAAACAAATAAGTTTCATGATAGTAAAAGGATAGTGGAATCTGAAATCAATCCAGTACATTACCTGAAAAATATCTATACCGCAAGAGGATTTCTCAGTAATGAATCCATGGAAGAAAAGGAGGGAATCATACAGAGGATATTCGGGAAAAAGTCACCCGATGCCAATAAGTCAAATGATCAATTCGTGGAAATGGTCAGTGCAAGTGGTAAAATTATTCGACTTGAACGTATCAATTCAAAAGAAAGTATAAATCAAATTATCAAACGAGATCAGGGAAATTATCCTTTTTTCCATTACCTTGTATTCAATAATTTTATATCAGATGATGATATAAAAGCAATTGAAGAAGATATAAAACAAAAAGAACTGGAACAGGAAATATCTCTTACATATCGTTTGGTATATCCCGATGAAGCAGGTAAATACAAATGTCGGGGTACATACAATGGTATATTAACTTAAGTATACCAATTCCAGTTTTTCCCCATACATAAAATAAACAGTGGTGCCTATGAGAACACATTCCATAATAATAAAAATATTAGTTATCTATACACTATTAACAATATCCATACTCCCATGTGTTGCAGAATCTGATAATACAGTAGATGTATACATTTTCACATACGAAGACGATACAGTAAACGTGGATATGTTTTCAGATCTGAACAAAATAAAATCATCGTATAATAATGTAAAAATACATGTTCATCCAATTCCTGGAAATAGTAATAATACAGATATATGGTATAGATATACACGTGCATTTAATGAAATAGCAGATGCAGAGGCATTACCATTAACTGTTATAGGTAATATGAATATAGGAGGTTATTCACCAACCAATTATGAACAATCTTTACGTAAAGCAATCGATCAATACGAAGAAAAAGGTACAGAAGAAACGTTGGGGAATGACGTATACCAAAACAAGGATCACTTAAATACACACGAATGGTTCAAAGAATCACATCTAGACAGCAAAGTTGAAAATGATGAATATACGGATGTATACATATTCACTGCTTCATTATGTGGATTTTGTAACGACATGATCGAAAAAGTAAACAATCAGTCATGGCAAACCCCAACAAAAATACACGTATATTATGTAGATGAAGCAAAAAACGATACACAACATGATTGGGTATATTCCAGATATATGGAATATGCTTTCAGGAATGCATATGGGTTGAGTAGTACCGAAGCAGATCATTATCCAAAAACATTCGTTGGGGAAAAATACATAATTGGAGATCATGATTTTTACATAAGTGATCTGAATGAATCAATAACCAATGCAGGAAATAAAACACTATACTCCGATCGTGTATATGCATCTTTTATTGATTATACTAATACTAATGAGTATAAATTTAATCATGAACTCATGTTAAACGGTACGGTTTCCAATATTGCAATTGATAACGGTGACGTATCAAATAATGATACACGGGATCAACAACCTATAGATGGGGGATCTTCCGCTGGTGCTATTCAAAGCCTGTTTACGTGGATCTCAAACTTGATCCCGTTCTAATCATTTTTCTTTTTCAATATCAATGATCCCGTTCTTCTCAACTGCGGAATTATAAACGTGTTTAATATGTTTCGCAGATGAATTGGATATTTCAATATCCCCGACTATTATTAATTTTTCCTGTGCACGAGTAAATGCAACATTAAATCTTCGGATGTCATTGAATAACATTGGTGCAGTATATTTTCGACGTTTTTTTGTCGTTGGTGAATATACCATTGATACAATTATTATCTTTTTTTCCTTACCCTGGAATGAGTCAACTGTATGTATCTCGAGTCCTTTACTTAAACTACTCTGAAACACTTTTTTAAGTTCCTCACGTTGCTGGCGATATGTTGATATGATACCAACATCATGTGGCTTGATACCAGGAATCGTATTTAATATATAGTTATATACCAGTTCAACTACTTTGATTTCTTTTTCATTGTAAGCCGATGATGCAGATTTGTTATATTTATTACGTTTCCATGTTAATTCACCTGTTACGTTGAACCATACGACAGGATGAGTACTGGATGAAAGTTTCTTTATATCTTCAAACGGTAACCCAGTAGAAGGAATGTGATTATCGTCTGGTAAAATGGTTTTTCTATTTGGACTTGTACCCGTTTTAATAGTCCCGACTTTATTGTATATTATATTATTCGCAATGTCACATATTGCTTCAGGCATTCTGAATTGTGTATCGAGAATTGTACTTTCTTCAGGCCATCGATCTATGAGATGTTCAAATAAACTGGTTTCTATACACTTAATTGTATCTGGATCGATATTGTATTCATTCGGTGGATTGATGACGATCGGCGGTAATTGGAAATGATCTCCCACCAGAATGAACTTTTTTCCAAGTGAAGTAGCGAGAAGTGTTTGTGTAATGGTTGATGTTCCCGCTTCATCAACTATAACAACATCAAACATCCGATCCCCTGGTAAAATAGAATGCGCAAAATGTGCACTTGCAAGCGTGGATCCCACCAATTTGAGTTGCTTCTTGAAACCGTAATGTTTTATCAGGTTTTCATCAGCAACTATTTTCTGGACATTTTCAGTAACACGTTTTTTATCGAAACTAATTCGAGTGAGCTCAGTGGGTTTTAATATATTTTTATCAATGATTTTTGATAATACATTATCAACGGCAACATTGGTCCATGAGCATATCAATACACGTTTACCTTGATCTACAAGATTACTTACTATTTCAGATATAACGGTTGTTTTTCCCGTTCCAGGTGGTCCATGTATTAAATGAAAATAATCTGCACTTAATGAAGCATTTATCGCATTTTTCTGATTATCTGTAAAATTGTTCGATGATAATTTAACGTAATCATCTATTCCATAGATGTTTTTTTTATTGAAACGTGGATCAAAATTTGAATTACATGCTCTGGTATTTAGTAACAATGAATAGAAACCAAATCTCGTCATTTTTGTAATGTTTTTGTCATATTCATGGGTTTCAAAGATATCTAATCCACGTTTGGTGTTTGCGTGAATTTGATTCAATATATCGATCTGTTTTCCAATATTACCGCTTGGTATTGTCTTGGATAATATTCCATTGTTTATATGTGGAATATTATCTTTGATTATAATAGAAATAGTATTTGAGGCAGGTATACCAATACAGGTACATGTATATTTATCATCAAGTTTTAATATATCCCCATCGGTCAATGATGATATAAAACGACTGCCTATTCGTTTGTTCTTTTTATTTCCTGCTAGATGAACATCTACAGCAGTATATGTATGAGAATTGAAAGTTACCCGTCGTCTTGGTTTATCATATTCCTTTACGACGATTTCATCATCTATTTCTTCATTAACACGTTTCTTTTCTGATAGGAGATATTGATTATATCCATTGACATCGGTTAAAATTGGTGTACATTTCACAAACAACATCTCCATCAGTTTACAAATATACATACTCCACTGTTTGGTTATGAAGTATGTATATTCAAAAGGATTTCAATTAGCCAACAAAATCAATACCATATTTCTTGGCACCATTTCCAATTGCACTCTTGTTTGATCCAGATATTTGACATGAATCGACACCAGTTGCAACAATCATGGTCTTGATTGTGTCTTCAAGTGACGGATCTACCTGTGCACCCCATATAATTCGAGCATCTGGACTGATTTGTTCACTCAATATCTCAACCACGGATTCTGCTTCCGATATAGTCATATCAGGGCTACCCACAACATTAACAATGGCTGCATGTGATTTGGATAGATCCACATCAAGGAGAGGACTATTTATTGCTTTTCTGATAGATTCTTCTGCCTTATCCGTACCCTGTCCTTCACCAGATCCAATCATGGCAACACCACCATTACGCATTACAGTTTTCACGTCAGCAAAATCAAGATTTACAAGTCCAGGTTTGGTAATGAGTTCAGTTATTCCTTTAACGGATCGCATGAGAATTTCGTCTGATACATGAAATGCATCCTGTAGAGGTAGGTTTGGAACCATTTCCAGAAGTTTATCATTTGGAATCACAATTACAGTATCAGCAATCTCGCGTAATTTCCCGAGTCCAGCCGTAGCGTTTGCAATTCTTGCCTGTCCCTCTACTCCAAATGGTAATGTTACAACAGCAATCGTCAAAGAATCCTGTTTCTTGGCTGCATCTGCTACTACTGGTGCGGAACCTGTACCAGTACCTCCCCCCATACCAGCAGCAATGAAAGTCATGTCTACATTACTTACAGCATGAGAAATCTTATCATAATCTTCGATTGCAGCATCCTCACCAACCTGTGGTAAACTTCCTGCACCAAGTCCACGGGTACGTTTAACACCGATTATAATTTTTCCATCTGAATTTACATTACGCAGATGTTGTGCATCTGTATTAATTGCAATCATCTCAGCACCCTCGATACCTTCGTCCATCATACGCTGGATGCTGTTAGATCCACCACCACCACAACCAATAACTTTTACTTTTGTGGTCATGCTTTCGAGGAGTTGCTCAAGTTCGGCGTCAACTTCATCTACACTTTTCATTTTTGATTGTTGTTCTTGTGGAAAATAAGACTGGTCGTTCTGCTGGGTGTCTGGCCATTGGGTTCCTTTATATTCATTCATATTATTTTACCATCCATATTTGGTATTATTTATATCAACAACATTTCCATAAAACCAATTACGTGATTTGAGACGCGGTTTTATTTTTTATAATTGGATATTTATATACATATAATTATATTTAAAGTTTATGTATCAAAAAAGAATCGGCTGGGTATTTGTCCAGCCGACATATATATACATTACTTAAAGTATGGTGAAATTATCATTACCAGAATCGATACAATGAAGAACATTGTTAACAATTTGGTTACAAGTATCGACCATCTGTAAGCAGTATATTCTGATTTACCAATTTTCCTAAACATTGATTCCAATACACCACTTAATGAATATCCACCATCCAGAGGTATAGATGGAATACAATTGAACAAACCAACGTAGAAGTTCAACCAACCGACCCATAATAACAAATTGGTTAACCAGAACATTACTTTACCTGAATCTTCGGCAAATCCTGTTACTTTATAATAATCAATTGTTTCATCGGTAAACCCAGCAAATCCATCGTTACCATATATACCACTTATTGGAAGACCAAATAACATACCCCAACCAAACCTATTATCGAGATTCTCGGGAATACTTTTTACAACATCAAGTCTACCAGAAGCCTGGTAATCTCCAATCATAATGGAATCATCTATAAACACAATGGGTGTACGCGTATAAACAACACCGATAAATCCACTGTCTTCCGTTCCATTGGTTTGGTATGGATTACTATCGAGTGTAAGGTTGTAAGAATATTTCTTATATGGAGATGTATGATCTATAGTTTGAATTGTAACATCTTGTTCGGGAGTAGTATTTGACATATATTGTTCAAATTGTTCCCAGTCGTCTAGGGCAACATTATTGATGTGTGTAATTCTTTCGCCTTTGCTGATATTCATCTTATCAGCAGGACTGTCTTCAACTATATCAATAATCCAGGTACCAACGATTTGGTCATATGTTGACTGGTTTAACTCAATATCATATGTTGTGTGATGTCCATCATCAACTACACCAAGTGATATATCTCGAATACCATTATCATATTGTTCCTGAATTACATCGAGTACACTGTTTGTATTATTTACAGATACATTGTTTACAGATGTAATAACCATCCCACTTGAAGATATTTCTAACATGTTGTCATTATCATCTGATCCAATAGGTTGTAATGTTGCATCACTTACTGGTTGAATCGATCCCATCACTGGTCCAAACAATAGACCAAACGCAATAAATGCAACAATGAAATTTGCCGTTATCCCAGAAGATAGAATTCGCAGTTGCCCCAAACGAGATAAGGATTTCGAATTCTTATCTTTATTGAACATATGTTCTTCGTCCAGTTCAGCAAAACCTCCGATCGGTAATCCTGCTACAAGTAAACCAGTAGATTTTACGTTAACATCTTCAGATCTACCACTGATTGCATGAGACATTTCATGTACTACAAGTGTAATTACAATTCCAATAAAACCCCATATAAGAGGAATGAATTCATTTACACCTGGAATCAGGAATATATTTCTCGGATGATTAAATTTCCCAGGGTCTGGTAAACTGTCGTTCATAATGGATGAAAGTATTATCATATCAGATTTGATAAATATGATAGTCATTGCTATCATACCAATGAACATGAGAAGTATACCAATATTTCCATATATATTCCAGAATTTCTTTGGTTTTGATAATCGATCAAATATATCCAACCCAAGTTTGGTTCTAATCATTAACAAAGGACCATGAGATGTAATATTGTGTTTTTCAAGAAGTCCCGTTTTATTTGCGTATATAACGCATAACCAATATAACATTATTAAAAATATGGTAATCTGATAAATGTCCATTTTAACGCTCCATTTTTGATAAATAAAAGTATAGATATTATATAATCTTTATTATATAATATTATAACCTTTTTAGTTTACTACCCACGACATCTGATAATATATGTAATTCAAATGAAACTACATACCCAATACCACCGTATAACATCCAGTCAAACGGAATGTCATGTATAACATCAATTTCTCCGAGGATTAACAATGGTAAACATAATAAATATAAAGTTGATAGGATCAATAATGGTCCAAATACTGGATGGTGCAAAACATCACGATGGGAAAATATTGTCTGGTATGGAATCCATATATATCTGAGTATTTTCCATCTCTGGAATGGATAACTGTGAATATCCAGATCAGGAGATAGATATAATGTACCTACTACATACATAAAGGTAAATACGATTATGTCTACCTGGGTAATTACTACCGAATAATCAATAAACGGTAACATAACCATGATTTCATTTTTCAACAAAGAAATAAAGATTAATATAAGTATAACGAAATTAATCTTATCATGTGTTTTTCCAGATGGCATATGTTCTCCAAACAATCAATTATCTTCTGGCTTATCAATATGATATGTATCGATTACTCTATACTCGAGATTACCAAATGATCGCACCAATCTTACTTCAACATTTTCTGAAGTATTGATGACGGGTTCATGAATATTATATGTACACATATTATCCTGCTTAAACGGAGTATTATTAGTAAAAGATACTATGAATTCATTGTCTGGACTTAGAATATAATGTGGTAACCTTATATTCATTCCATCCTTAATATCCAGTGTAATATTATTCATATTTATAGATTTGTCCTGACCATTTGATATTGATAACCATGTACCATCATCAGCAACTTCACTAATTTCAATTTTATCTGAAGTAACTGAATCATATTCAATTTGATCAATTTGTGAATTTAGTTCATCGTTGTACACATCCGTGTTTATCTCAGCAAAAACTGGATAATGTGAAGATAACATATTACCATCAGTATTCAGTAAATTATTTTTAAGATCGTAATAATATACCCCAGATGTTCCACGATAATTAGGCAGTAAATGGTCTGATAAAATTACCTGATCATACGTGAAATTATTTTCCTGATTTACAGTTGTATCCATATCCAGATCTATTGCACGAATAAATTTATCCATGTTACATATTGAACTATAATCCGAATCTCCATTCTCATTGAAATAAATCCCATCTGTATACATTGGACCCATCATAACAATTCTTGTATTTTCGGGCATAGTTTCAATATTCAATCTGGTATCTGTGAAATATTTCAATGTTTCTTCAGTTTTTGGTGGATAACAGTTAATCGGAACTATCCATATGGGTTCATTAAAACCATCAATTTTCATTTGATACATATTGGGTCGATTTATATTACCATCATTCCCATTAGGAGATTTATCAATATAATCAACATACATTTTTTCTGTATTGTATATCAATATGGAATAAATATTTGTTTTATCAATACTTGTTTCAATGGCGGATATATTGGAAGCATATGTACTATCTGTTTTATATTCAACATTGCGAATAATGTTTTCTTGGATTTGTGAAACACTTTGTTCGGATGGTATACCGTGGATACTTATTATATCGTATCTACTAATTACATCTGTGATCACGTTCATATTAACTTGATTTGATATCTTGTCCACTGTTAAAGGATACAAATCAAATGAACCAACTCTTATAAACTGTGACCTATAATCAACGTTTTCAACGTTTCTATAATACGTTGAAGTATCAAGTGGTTCTGAATCATTATTGAAAAGCCTAACAAATGTCTCATTTTCTTCGTCTATCGGTAATTCAGATATATTTACGGGTATTTTTGATCCATTATGTTCGATTATCTCGTATGAATCATTCATTTCGTACGAATCATCTATCAAATATTTATCATCGTTTATTGATGTATTATTAAGTATATTTGCTGACAATACCAATATTAGCAAAATACAACTTATGATGATTGATATAATAATTTTATTTCGATTGTCCATATGTTATATAATACAAATATTATTATATAAAATTAATTATACGTTATCATCGTTGGTTGATTTCGAATATATGCATATAATCTTCAATCGATTCAAACAGAACAACAACGCGATTATCTTCTATATCAAATATATGAACTGTTGATTCACCACCATTTATAAGAATCGTACGACGATCAGGTGCAATATTATAACTATGAGTCCTTGAACGATCTTTATATCTTGTATAAACAGTACCGTTATTACAAAACTCAAAATTCATATATGATGTAACATTATCAGGTGGTACACCTTTTATAACATTGTTATTATTATCCATATATATATGACCAATACAATACCAGTTACCTACAATCATGTCTTTACGTAATACAACATCCTTTTCGTATTCAATTCCATCGAATACTGCATAATCAGGATCTTTTATTGGAAATGATGTATATATACGTGGGAATCCATCTTCTAATGATTCATCGGAATAAATATAGTCATGCAAGGGTTCCATACCAATTATGGCCACAAGTAACGCGATTACAATTGATATACATAATATTACATCATCACGGTCCATTAGAACCCTCCCCGATTTTTGTATATAAAAATTTCATTACAAATCCAAACGTTATAAGCAATACAGACCACATATATATCATAATGGTAGCAAAACTCAACAATGATTCAATATTTTGATGTGGAATCATACCCATTGATATACAAATACCCAGACACGTTCCAATAATGGATAACAATAAACCAATACTTACATAATAACTAAATGGATTGTTATATGAAGAAGTGTTGAATATAGTATATCCAATTTTAAATCCATCAATTAAGGGAGAAAGATTTGTGCTTGATCCAGATGGTCTTGGATAATATGATACAGGAATAACCATTGTCTTCAAATTACGGTATAAATGCTGTACTGATATCTCAGTTTCAATTTCAAAACCATTCTTAGATAGATTAATTTTTTCTATAGATTGTTTTGTAAATACGCGGTAACCACTTAATATATCTTTATACCCGACTCCATGGAATAACCTGAATCCAATGTTTAATATCTTGTTCCCGAATTTATTCAATCCAGTGAAAGCATTTTCACTGGGGTGTGCAAGACGATTACCGATAACGTGGTCATAATCATCGTTGATCACAGGATATAACAATCTGAAAATGTCATCTGGGTCATATGTACCATCCCCATCCACCATTGCTATATATTCACATTCTGGATATTCAGATAAAATATATGAAAATCCTTCAATGATGGCATTACCTTTCCCTTTACCAGACTGTGTAATCACATCAGTGTTGTTTTTGATGGATATTTCACGAGTTTTATCACTACTATTTCCATCAATTACAACTATGTTTAAAAATCCATGTTGCTGGAATGATCTAATCATGTATTCTATTGAATATTCTTCATTTAACACAGGAAGGAATATACACACCTTCCCGTGTTTATCGAAGGATTCTCTGAAAATGGTTAAATCATCCATTGTCAACTAATCCCAACTTATACAAGCGTTCATATACTGCGTCCATGCCCTCTATACAATCTTCAGGACATTTACCACCAGTAATTACAACTTTACCAGAACTAAACATCAATGTAACTACATGTGGGTCACCAAGTCTGTACACAAGTCCTGGGAATTGTTCTGGTTCATACTCGACATTTTCAAGATCAAATCCGATAGCAATCGCATTGAGATTAAGTTTTTGTTTTACATATGTAGATGCTACTACATTCTGTACATATACTTCTGGTTGGTGAAACACATCATATCCCTTGTCACTAAGGAACCCAATCATCTGTTTAATTGCTTCTATTGTATCATTGACATGTTTAGTACCAGTACATACGATCTTACCTGATTCAAAGAATAAGAATGTTGCATCTGGGGATTTGGTTTTATATATTAAACCAGGGAATTTGTGTTTCTGATACTTTGCATTTACGAATGTTTCATCTAATTTATCAAGATCAAAACCATCTGACAATTGTGTTGACGATACTACATTTTGTATAATAACTTCATGTGGGTATTTCATTATAAAGCCTCTAATATAATATTATAATTATTAAATATAACAACGACCACCCCATTGGGTGGTCAAGTTTACAATTTATTTACTGTACCTCGTTTTCTTTCTAGAAACCTTGGCACGTTTACTTCGTCTATACTCGTCCTTTATGTTCTGGACGATTCGGGAAATATTTGTCATAAAATTATTCTTATTCCATTCCCGATTACCATTTTTCAAAATGATACCAATAATGAATATCACTGAAAACAAACCAACGATAATTGTCCATAAATTATCATTTTCTACCGTATATGATCCATCGATCTCACCAACGGTAACATTATATTGACCTGGTTCATCTTCTGTATGATTAAATACAATATTCTTATGTTCACCAATATTCAAATAAACACATTTAGAGTCGGTCAGGTTGTCGTTTATATAAAGATTGATAATGTTTTCCCCGTCGGCATGTCCAATGTTTGTAATGTTTACAGATATTGGTGCAACATCACCCACCGTTACTTTCTCTGGTAGATCCATGTCCAGACAGGATACAATTGGTTTAGGTTCGTTTACGACAAATTCAGTATTTGAAGTGTCATATCCATCCAGAGATGCAATCAAATGATATGTTCCATGTGATTCAGGAATAATATTAATAAGTCCATCTTCATTTGTGGTATTTTCCAACATGTTGCCGTTCAATTTGATTGAAACATTTTCAAGGGATTCATTATTGATTGTTTTATATACATGTATCTGGACAGAATCACCTGGATATATATCAGATTCTGGAGTTACATTTATGGATGTGCGAGTATCTGCATCTTCCTTGGATAAGACGGGTACAGTTAAAGATGATGATTCGTATCCGTCACATGAAACGGTTATTTCATAATCCCGTATTTCATCAGCAGTATATGTAACTACACCATCTTCATCAGTAGTACCAATATCGGTACCATCAATTTTAATATCAGCTCCCTTAACAGGAGAATCGTTGGAAAGAACGTGTATCAGAAATGCATCATCTATAGATATTTTATCCTGTATACTGATCTCTAATTCTTTATCATTTGATAACGGGTTGTTGTTTTCTACATTTAGGAACGGATAGAATCTAAGATCGTCACTATCTGCAACTTTAAACTTGAATCCATTGAATAGATCAATTACGTCATCTTCGGATAGAGTTATTTCTTCCTCGTTTTTCAATACAATTGAATTCCCGTTGATAGATGTTATTTCCATTTCTCCGAATGAATCACCTTCATCAAGTTCAGTGAATTCTTCAGATATCTGGAAAATTCCTTCAGTAAACACAGATCCCGCTTCAGTTCCACTGAATATATTTCCAATTTCAACTGCAATCAGTGGTACGTCATCACATTCTCCGATATCTGTTTTGTATACATATGTTTCATCATCACTGATTGGTTCCACATCAATTGTTTCACCGTTTCTTTGTAGAGAAACCAATACATTATCTCCATCCTCATCGATCTGGTCGAAACATAACTCATAACCTTCTTCTAGTTTAATTGAATTTCCACTATAATATGATTCTTCGTCATCTGAATCTATCAATACTTCACAAAGTATTCCTTTTGACATGAGGTCGATATCTTCATCTATAAAGGTTGCATCATCTTCTTCCAGTCCAGCAAAATAATTTGTAGTCATGAATCCAATGACTTTATATTCACCCCAGTGAGAATTTTCGAAATCAACATCATATGATTCAGTTTTATATTCAAGTCCACCTTCTTCGATATCTCTTCCGTCAAGATCACTCTGGTCAATTTCAATCGATTCAGTACTGGAAATGTCATCTATGTTATTACAGAATCCTATGAAATTATATGCATCCCAATACATCTGGTTCATATCATTTTCATCATAAATAGATCCACGTAATTCATATTCGTCATCTTCTGAATGATCAACCATTGGAGCAAATCTCAAAACAGAGTCATCGGCAACTATGAGATTGACTTTGCCCATTAAATTTATTGTTTCATCTTTTGATAACTCAATTTCATCTTCATTGGATAACGTGATTTCATCATTACCAAAATTTGTAATTTCCAGCTCACCGAATGAATCTCCTTCATCCAGTTCAATATAATCATCAGAAATCTGGAATACACCATCTATAAAACCCGAACTTGCTTCTGATCCACTGAATATGTTGTCGATATGTATTGCGATTAATGGTACATCATCAATATTTCCAATATCACATTCGTATACATATGTATCGTTTCCATCTACTGGTTCACTATCAACAATTTTCCCATCTTTAAGTGTTGATATTAAAGCCATGTCACCATCGGAATCAACCTGGCTTATTTCAATGGCATATCCTTCTTCAAGTTCAATTTGATTACCAGTATAATAAGATTCTTCTTTGTCATCATTAATAAGAACCTTGGATAATATACCATTATCTATTAAACTGATTTCATCATCAACAAATTCAGTTTCATCAGATCCATCGATATAAGCAGCAAAATAATCTTCAGCCATAAAACTAATTACACCAAATTCACCGAAGTCCGAACATTCAAAATCTTTCGTAGTAACTCCAGTTTGATATTCGATATTTCCTTCTTCGATTGTACGATCATCTTCGGTTATTGTAATTTCCAATACTTCAGTTCCAGAGTCATCATTAATATCATAATAAAACCCTGAATACGTTTTTGGTGTCCATGTATATGTATAGGAAATGTCTCCATCTTCTGCTTTATCTTCATCCCAGATTAAATAACCTGATTCATAAAAGTCAGAATTATTTTCTTCTTCATCGTCTGGATCAACAACATCCAGAGTCCATGTATTTAGAATAGTACTTGTGTTTTTAGTTGCCCGCATTTCAATGTCATATGTGCCCGTGGAATCAGTCAATACCTGATTTACGGTCCATGAACTTACATTTACATTCGTATCAGACTTAAATTCGACATCATCGAACAACCATTTTATCTCCGATGCCTGTTCATCAAGTTCGATTGTAAATTCTTGAGTATCACTAACATTTATTTCAACATTGCCATCTGTTGGTGTATAGTCTGTAATAGCAAAGGCTCCTGCCTGTGCAACGAGACTGATGAATAACACCATCAGTATCGCTATTTTTGATATTATTTTCATGTTTTTAATATTTCGATTTTTCATTTGAATCACATATACTCTTATAATGATAAATATATATAATCAAATTAATAAAAATTAATTATATTTAAATCTTGTCATCAAAACCTGATTTCTGTCTATTTGATGTATATATACAAACTTAACAAAAAATAGTTTGATGTTACTCAAATCGATTGAAAAAAATTAAATATATTAAAGTAATTGTTCATAATATGCAGATTAAAGTATTCAAGAAAAAGGAAGATGTTGAAACACTTAAACAGGTAGACAAGGATTATTCAACAAAAGTAATCCAGTATCGTTTCAGACCTTCAGATACTGATATAATTGCTACAATTCAAAAATTTCCAAATCTGGAAGGAGTGCTGGTTCCACCTTCAATGATGAGAGTAATGTCCAAAGGTTCAAAGATGTTGTTTGAAATGAGAAATATTGAATTGATGGAAGGAAATATTCCAGCTGGAGCAACAAAAAAATATCTTGAAATTGAGGATTGATTGGAACATATAGTATATATGTTCCTCAATCAATATTTTGTCCTGGGTGTGTTTTGGTACTTGGATCTATTAATGATCCAGGATAGATACTATTATTAATTCCAATCCGACACTTGTCACTCATTATTGTACCCAATCTAAAAAGACCAGTATCTATTTTTTTCTTATTTTGACAGACAAATATTCTTTTCTGTTTGATATTGGATATACTGGTTTTTGTTCCAGCACCAATGTTACATTTGTCTCCAATGACACTATATCCAATGTATGATTGGTGTCCAATGTTTGAATTTTGCATTATTATACTATTTTCAATAGTTACTCCATTTCCGATCCTGACGTAATCGCCAATTGTTGTATTACTGCCAATATAACAGTTTGGACCAATCACACAATGCCTACCGATACTAACGGGTCCCTCGATGTATGTACCGTTCATTAATAATGCTTCATCTTCTATCTTGATTATTCCATGTAAGGTAACATTGGATTCAATATTTCCATTAAGTTCAGATTGATCCAGATTATTGAGCATATATTTATTTGCTTCAAGTAGATCCCATGGATGCATTACTCTAATATATTCATCAGATGAACGATGATATCCAAAATCATATCTATCCCTTATCATCAATTGGATTACATCGGTGATATCATATTCATTATTTATTGATATTTCCATATTTTCGATATAGTTAAAAACATCATAATTGAATTTATATACTCCAGCATGGACATATAAATTCTCGCTATTTGTTTTATATTTTATATCTTTGATTTGTGTCCAGGTAGGATCGGTGACCAGATTAATTATTTTATCGTTGTTTGTTTCTGTTATAATGTCAAAATAGTCTTTGTTAACAGTTTTTTGTAAACATAATGTATTATCATAACATGATTCTATGAGTTTTTTGATATCATATTCGTTTATTATGCTATTTCCATTGAGTGCAATAAATTTTTCATCTTTGTTTATATATGATTGAGCGGAATGTATTGCATCTGCAGTTCCCAGTTGGAAGTTTTGTGTAGCAAAATTGATATTTAATCCATAATTACGTTTTTGTACATAATCTTTGATCTGGTAACTCATTGGATTTGTAACAATGATTATATCATTTATACCCACATTTTTTAATGCTTGTATCGTGTGATCAAGTATTGGTTTATTCATAATAGGAATCATTGGTTTTGGTTTTACAATTGTCAATGGTGACATCCTGTTTCCAAATCCAGCTGATATGATAACTGCTTTCACTGACATTCCCCGTAATAATTATTCAGATGAATTGTTTACATCATCATATTGTTCTGTGATAGTTGTTAATAGACATTTGACTTCAAATATATCATTTGGTCTTGCGATATTAAGTGGACATTCTGCACAATCAACATCATCACATTTTACATAATGATAATCGTCTTCTTGTCTTGTTGCAATGTTATATAGTTCAGTCAGTCGTTTATTACAATTTTCTATTGGCATATTATGGGCCTCATAAAGTATATTATATTATAGATATTTCAAAACGAACAATAATGTTATAATTTATAAACTTATCGGAATAATATATCATAATACAACATATCCGAAAGAGACTCCATTTAATGTCGTCGTTTGTATGTGATTTATATTTATATTGATACACATTCAAATTTAATAACATACATATTATAAAACATTCGTTATATACATTCTAAACAAAATGTATTCATCGAACAAAAATATTAAATACTTTCAGTGTACTTGAATTAGTTATTATAAAATAAATATGTATATCAATATTGTAGTTGTGCATTAATTAGAATAGCGTATGGTGAAAATAATGTCAATTGAAAATTGTAAACAGCGATTAGAAGAATTACATAGTATTGCAACACAACAAGTATCATATGATCAGTATGTACAATGTGACGATGTCAAGTGCGTAGATTGCCCTTTAAACATCTCACGATCAAATGATGTAATAGAAGTACAGTGTTTATTGATTACAATATCAGAAAAATATAAAGAGACTAAAAATCAATAATTAATATACGTGTGTGATAATGCGCACCCTTTTGTCCCCCACTTCACACATTCGACAAAATGAATCATCACACACGCAATCATACCACCATATAACTAAATAGAACTTATACTATATAAAAACAACGAACCTAATGTAAGTTATTTTGTATATACAGGTGTGTTTTTCACGCCGTTACTGTTTTCAATCGTTATTATACAAAAAAACAAAAAATTAAATTTTGGATTTCAGATGATCCCTGATTGTTCTATCAATTGCATACATTCCACTTATATTAATTGCACCATCTTGTTTATCAATTGCGTCATATAACATTTCATCATTTATTTCAACATCAATATCAAATACCTTACCAGTACCATTTTCATCATTGTACATGATACAAAGTCTGGGTGTCATATTACTAACATTAATGAAGAAAAAATATCCTGCTCTGTCCTTGAGAATTGATTTGATTATATCCATTTCTTCTTTTGTATTAACAGATACACCATTGATTCCTTCATTATATGACTGTGGTGTCATATCCCAATGAATATTATCTTCTATTTTTCTTAATTCCTGGATATCCATTGCATTCATCTCCTGGATTGTTTCTACTAATAACATTTGTATAGATGATATTTAAGATTATAGATTGATTTTTTGTTCTATCATCGAGTTGTTTTCAGGTTCTTCTCTTCAAGTCTATTTTTGCATATTACTTTTTCAGGAGTATTATATTGTTCTTGGATTTTCTCGAAGTATTTTTTCCATTCCCCTTTGATATATATGGATTTAACAAATTCGTTATTTTTGTTTCGTGTAAATTTGTACTGGATTATTCCCAGGTCATACATACCATCTATTGTGTTTTCAATGGATTTTTGTTTTCTATCCATAACTGGAGAAAAGGTGTTTTTCAAATAATCTGTAGTTATCTGACTATTGTTTTCGTTTGCTATATGTATAGCAAGTCCAAACACCTCTTCCCAGCAATGGTTATGATACATCAGTCCCACTCTACCTTGAATTTCCTGGATGTCATTTGGTTATTATATGCCGTGATACATATGTTTGCACATTCACCAAGTATTTTATGATATTCCTGTACGATTTCATCCCAGCGTTGTCTCATAATATTGTTTTCTTCAACAGTAAATTGTGATACGGTTTTATCAAGTTCTTTTTGCATTGTATTAATCATATCATGATAATCACTTGTTGGATTCATTGCACCGATTATTTCGGTATCAAAGAGATCTATTGGATTAATCATGAATGCATTTCTACGTGTTTCTCCATTCATAAATCGTTCAAATTTTACATGCTTGGTATATGAATCAATAACCACTACGTTTCGATATGTGTCACCACGATGATCAGATCTTAGACGATCTATAGCATGTTGTATTGCACTTGGAGTATCAATGGAAATGATATTTTCATTATTTTGATACATGTCTTCTGATAGTAAATGGTCAATCATCCGATCATCTACATTTTCTATATTTTCTTTTCTGAATGGTTCAAGGATTCCACGATCCAATGTTTCAAATCCTTTGAACGATACCTTTCCTTCGTCGTATGCTTTATAATATGCATCCAGATCATATGGGAAATCGTCACTTTCCTGACATTCTATACAAAATCCAAGTTCGTTCCCATCTTCTCCTATAGTAAATGATTGACCACACAGGATACATTTTTCATACGAGTCTATATCTTCGGCTAATGTTGTTTGCATATAAATTCCTCTAATTAATTTTTTAAAAATAAGTATGGAATAAAAAAATAGATTCAGGAACATTCAATACAGAATATTGTAAGATATGTTCCACTGGATTTATGAACAATTTTCATTTCACTACACTGATCGCATATTATTTGTTTACATTTATAACATTGGTTGTAACATCTATTACCTTTGTTGGTTTGTTTCGGTACAATTATATTTCCACATTTAGAACATTTCATATCCGACATCTAAAAGTCCTCATATAAGAGAGGTAAGGAATATTATATAAATGTTATTATAACACTTAATTTATAATAAAAACACCATCATTGGAATGCAAAATCAAATCCCGATTACTTTATCGGGATTCTATTTTCTCTTACTTCTTTGGATTTGGGTAATATTAATGTTAATATACCATTTTCAAGATTTGCGGATGATTGTTTTATATCAATCAAATATGGCAACCGCACTTTCTGTGAAAAATCGGTACGTGTTCGTTCAAGTTGAATATAGTTATCCTGTTCGTTCCTATCACATGATTGTCGTTTTGCATATATTGATAGAATATCATTATCAATACGTATATCAATATCCTCTTTCACCACACCAGGTAGATCCAGTGTAATTGTCAGTTCATTGTTTTCGTTTTTTATGTCGACTGGTATAGTATTAATATTTTTTAAATTGAATGAATAATGGTTTTTATCTGTCATTAGATTCCTACATAAAAAATCACTTGATTCGATGTTTTCGTTCATATGTATCCCTCCTTTAAAATTGGTTTTGTTATTCAAAAAATAAGTATGACGAATGTTATATAAATTACTTTTTATACTAAACCGTTTCCAAAAAGTTTATATGTTAACAAAAGGAAATTATTATGTAAGTGTCTTGTAGACACTTATAGAAAATTGAAAATAAAGGAGAAACAAAATGGAAGATAGTACAGGTATCAAATTTGGGATATTTTTGATGCTAGTAGCAGTATTATACGCAATATATTTCTATGGTACACCGTGGTAACAATACCACGGTAATTATTTTTCTCCATCAAAGGTCATTGCATCTTCGAGTTTCTGATAATCTACATATAATTTACATTTCGAACAATATCCCATGGTTTCGTCTTCTACATGGGACATTTTCTTCCCACAACTAGGACACATACATTTACTGTGTAACATACGTGTTTTACATACAGTACAATATGGTTCTCTGGAAGGTACATGGAACGGGATTTTACATTGTTGACATCTTTCATACATGGGCATTTCTAAAACTCCACATTTGGTATTTGTTAATTATATATAGCACCAATTATAAAAACATGATGTCAGGTTAATATTATATTATACGAAGTCATTTGAAAAATAGGTGAGCATTTTGGCAGGTAAACGAGTATCTAGGTCCCTTGGGAATAGAATGTATGGATATGAAATGTCAGGATTCGAATATTCTCTTTTTTTCAAATATGATGATATGGGATATGTCAGGTATGATGGAAGAAGTAAACAATTATTTAGTCTTGATCCATCTCCGTTCTGGAAAGATGATCGTAAAATTGTTTATGTCATCGAGGATGATAATAAACCTCGTGAAAACCAGTTAATAAAAGTACAGGTGAAAGAAAAAGAACGAAAGGCTATACAATTACCCAACGGTCAATTAGAATGGGTACATATAAAATATGTAGGCAGGTGGGAATATGTAAATCCAAGTAAAATAATCCCCGAAAAAAAGATGTCCCATGATGAATATGTTGATTTTTTCCAAATTCCATTCAAACCAGTATCCGAATCACCTGATTTTTTGAATGAACTTAGCTATAGTATGGCCATGTATACTGCATCATCTCATGTACCAGGTAGCAATCAAAAGGGTGGGATTGATGCTGCAGTTCTTGCAGATGATAAAAATTGGAAAATATTTGGTAAATTGATGAATGTAATACCACGTGATTTCAACAGTACAAAATCAGAACATTTTTATGAAAAAACAAAAAAACAAACTCCAATTGCACCAGTAAACAGCACCGAGGTCAATGTAACATATCTGGAGCCACATGAAATATTTGTACATATTCCGTTTCCATTAATATCCAAAGTAGAGGGGGGAACATTTTATCAACCTTTTGCAGAAGACTCCCTGCATAAGCGGGGAGATGAATGCAAAATTATATTAAAGTATTGTTCTTGTTAATACAATCAATGTCTGGTAATGGATTTTTAATCGATAAGTTT